>Ga0181518_10004042_pt1 | contig 13301 bp, 9 predicted proteins | sample PEATcosm2014_Bin_28_FD_119751 | JGI IMG/M metagenome (GOLD analysis project Ga0181518, IMG submission 119751) | Peatland microbial communities from MTU Mesocosm Facility, Houghton, MI, USA - PEATcosm2014_Bin01_60_metaG | ecosystem: Environmental > Terrestrial > Soil > Wetlands > Peat | place... | reverse complement strand
GACGCTACACCTTCACGAGCTGGAGACTCTGGCAGAAGGGTTCGCCGCTCGTGGAATCAGGTCTGCTCGGCCCGGTGAAGCTGCGGGTCGCGCAGAAGGTGACGGTGCGGTAGAGAGATCGTCACAGAACTGCCTGTTGGGAAGGGCGAGCGTCCCGGCGCGCCCAATTATGTCCAGAGAATGCGGCTCGCGGGGACGCTCGCCCTGCCGGGTTGGGCTATGCCCAGGCATTCTCGATATGCAACTGGCCGGTGGCCCGCAAGAGTTCAGCGAGCCCATTCAGGCTGAAATCCTCGACGAGCAGAGTTCCTTTGCCCGGAACAAAAAAGGTTACCTTAAGGGGCGCTTTTCGAGCGCTGCGGTAGGCGACGACACATTGGGAAACAATCTCAATCGGGGCGGTGATATACACGGCAAACAGGGTTACCGCAACACCTTCGTAGGCGGAAACGACTCCGCGCTCGGTGGCCACACCGTAGTTGCGGCAAAACTCCTCCAGCAGACACATCTCTTCGCTGGAACCCGTAACTGTGAGCCGGAAGTCTTCCATGCAGGGTCAGGGGGCGGGAGTATTCATGCCGATGGCACGCTCGAGGCGGGCGCGAGCGACCGAGTAGTCGCGCAGGGCCTGGATTTGCGTGGTGCGCGCTTCGGTCAAGGCCGTCTGCGCGCTGAGAACGTCCAGTTGCGTGCCGGTGCCCGCTTCACTGCGCGCCCGGGCCAGGCGCAGGGCTTCCTCGGCTTCTTCGAGGACTTTCTCCTGCGACTTGAGCACTTCATCGGCCTCGATGAAATTGGAGTGAGCGGTGCGGACTTCCAGTTCGATGCGGCGGCCGGTGTCATCAAGCTCCACGCCAGCCCGCTCGTAGAGGGCGGTGGCCTGCTTGACCTTCCCTTCGGTGAGGCGCCCGTCGAAAAGGCTCCAGGTCAGTTGCACGCCGGCGATCCAGCCGTGCTTTTCATAGCTAAGATCCTGGCTGAGCATGGAGTTGTGGGCGTCGTAGCCGCCAAAGGCCTCGACGGAGGGTTTGTAGGGCGCTTTGGCGTTGACGATGTCCTCGTTCCGCAAGGCTTGGGTCTTGCGGAGCGCGCCCAGCTCCGTGCGGCGTTCGAGCGCCAGGGCAATCGCGCGGGGCAGCTCGATCTGGTAAGGCTCGGCCTGGAGCTTGCCCGCCAGCGTCAACGGTATGTCTTCAAAGGTTTCCTTGGGCACGCTGAAGCCGAGCTGGTTGACGAGGTTGTTTTTGGCGATGCGATAGCTGTTGCGGGCGCGAATCAACCTGGGCCGCGCGTTGGCCAGCTCGACTTCGGCGCGGAGCACATTGAAGCGCGGGACAGTGCCGGCGTCGTACCGCCGCGTGGTATCCGCCAGCTCGCGGGTCAGCAGCTCGACGGAGGCTTCCTGGACGGTGATTTGTTGCAGGGCGAGCAACACATCGTAGTAGGCGACTTGCACCTCGACAACCGTGTCGGCTACTGCCGTTTGGTAATCCAGCAAAGATCGCTCCTTCGTCAGCCGGGCGACGCGGAGGGCCGAGAGAATGCGTCCGCCCTCGTAAAGGGATTGCACCAGCTTGAGCTGCGTCGCCCAGTTCTGGTCGGTGCCGAAGGTAATGCCGGGGACGGTGAGCATGTCCACGTCGCTGGATTGGGCCGCGGAGAAGTTGCCGGAGGCGTTGACCTTGGGAATGGCGATGGCGCGAGTCTGAATGACGACCCCCTGCGCCACTTCCAGGTCCTTTTGGGCGCGCAGGATGTTCGGATTCCGCTGCAACGCCAGGTTGACCGCATCGGCAAGCGAGAGCGGCTGGGGGATGAAGGCGTTAGTTGCGGATGAGGAGGGGGACGCGTGGAGCGGCGGGACTGACGCCAACAGACACGCCAAGGCGAGGGACAGCAGGGCAGGGCGCGAAAGGCTTCCAGACATAACCCCACCGCGCCCGCCCGGCGGGAGCGTTCCAGTCAGGTCCAGGCACAGTTTAACCGGCTCCGGCTCTTCCACTGCTTTGGTTTTTGCGTTGTCGCTCATCGGAATTACAGGTGATGGTTTAGCATTTTATGGATTGGCGGCATATACTAAAATTTGAGCATGGTCCAGTTGCTCGAAAGACTTGAACGGCGTTCGCAACCCTTTCTGATTCTCACCGGGTTGGTGGTGCTGGTGGTGATCGGCGCCATTGATTACCTGACGGGGTTTGAGATGCTGTTCTCCGTGTTCTATCTGCTGGAGGTTGGGCTGGCGGCCTGGTTCATCGGGAAGGGCTTCGGCCTGCTGATGTCGGTGTTGAGTGTCCTCGTCTGGATTGGCGGCGACCTGGCCGCCGGCGCCCACTACTCGAATCCCATTATTCCGGTCTGGAACGCACTGATTCTGATGGTGTTCTACTTTGTGGTGGTTTGGCTCCTGACCAGCCTGCGGTCGCTCCACCGGGAGTTGGAGGCCCGAGTCCGCCAGCGAACCGCGGCTCTGGTGCGGGAGATGGCGGAGCGCCAGCGGTTGGAGGAGGAGATTCTCAGGGTCAGCGAGCGGGAACAGCGCCGGATTGGGCACGATCTGCATGACAGCCTGTGCCAGCACCTGACAGGCACGGCGCTGGCCGGCCAGGTGCTGGGCGAACGCCTGGCAGCCAAATCGCTGCCTGAAGCCGCCGATGCCGGCAAAGTGGTGGAGTTGGTCGAGGAGGGAATAACGCTGGCGCGCAACCTGGCCCGGGGGCTTTACCCGGTGGAAATGGAAGCCGAGGGTCTGATGGCCGCCTTCCAGGACCTGGCCGGCAACATCACCAAAGGGGCCAGGGTCCGCTGTGTTTTTGAGTGTGATGCGCCGGTGCTGATCCACGACGATGCCGCGGCGACGCACCTTTATCGCATCGCGCAGGAAGCGGTCCGCAATGCGATCCAGCACGGCAAACCAAAGCGCATCGGCCTCACCTTGTCGGAACGCAACGGGCTGGTGACGCTGACGGTGGAGGATGATGGTGTGGGAGTGCCGGAGACGGCGCAGAGGAGCGAAGGGCTGGGCATTCGGATCATGGCGCATCGGGCCGCTATGATCGGAGGTTCGTTTGCGATTGAGCCGGCGCCAACGGGCGGAACCATCGTGACCTGCTCGATCCCCAAAGCCCCCGCCACCTCAGGAACACAACCAGCCGCACCCCCATGACACCCGATACTGCCACCCAGCCCAAGCGCATTTTTCTCGTGGACGACCACCCGCTGGTGCGGGAATGGCTGACCAATCTCATCAATCAACAGTCGGGCCTCCGGGTCTGCGGAGAAGCCGAGAGCGGGCCGCAGGCCAGGGAGAAGATCCTTGCGCTCAGGCCCGATGTCGCGATCGTGGACATAGCGTTGAAGGATTCCTCCGGCATCGAACTGATCAAAGACCTCAAGGAGTGCTGTCCGGCGGTCGCCGTGCTGGTCCTCTCCATGCATGAAGAATCGCATTACGCGGAACGCGCGCTGCGGGCGGGCGCCCGGGGTTACATCATGAAGCGGGAGACGGCGAAAAAGGTTGTCACGGCCATTCGCCAGGTCTTGCAAGGCAAGCTCTATATGAGTGAGAGTCTGACCGCCGCGATGGCCGCCCAATTCGTCGCCGGCAAGGCGCTGGCCACCGGTTCCCTGGTCGAGCAACTCAGCGACCGAGAACTGGAGGTGTTCGAGCTTCTCGGTGACGGACGGGGAACGCGCCAGATTGCCGAGGCGCTGGGCGTCAGCATCAAGACCGTCCAGGCCTACTGTGCGCGCATCAAGGAGAAACTGAACCTTGCAAGCGCCACAGAACTGGTCCGCGAAGCAGTGCGTTGGCGCGAGAGTGCCAATCAATAGACCCAGATTCGCATCCCCTTCCAAGACCCTGGCGGGCATCGGCTTACAAAAGAATTAGGCGATGCCTGACATGAGAATTATACCTTGCCCAATAGACGGGAATTTGCCCGTCGCTATCGTAAAGGTGGGAAAACGAAAGCCTGATGAATCGCTCGTCTCATGCGAGTGCAAAGTCGGCTCGGGACCGGCCTCGGGGTTGGCCACCCTGGTCGTCGCGCGCTACAGGCGGCACGAGACCAGAATCGCTTGAATTTACGATGAAAAGTCCATTACAGCTTGGCACGAGAGCAACCGCAGCGGTTGTGACGGTTGCGGCGATTGTTTGCGCAACCGTCCTGATGAAATCCGGGTCGGGCCAGCGCGCCCACGCGAACCCCCCGCCGGGGCCGGCTGCGGCTTCCAACGCCTCCCCATCCGAAGCGACTGTGGATTTGTCACCGGGCCAACTGAATGCGATCAAAATCGAGCCGGTGGGAACTGGCCTTTTCCCTGTCGAGAGAGCGGCCATCGGCAGCATTGACTACGATGAAGACCTTTCGGTCCAGGTCTTCCCGCCTTACCAGGGGAAGATCATCACGGCCTTGGCCAGCCTCGGAGACGACGTTCAAAAGGGACAGCCGCTCTTTACGATTGACAGCCCGGACCTCATCCAGGCCGAATCAACCCTGATCGGGGCCGCGGCGACGTTCGCTCTGACCAGCAAAGAGCTGGCGCGCGCCAAGGGCCTTTACGGAACCAACGGCGTTTCCGAACGAGAGTTCGAGCAGGCGACTTCCGATCAACAGACGGCGGAAGGGGCCCTCAAGGCGGCGCGGGACGCCGTTCGCTTGTTCGGCAAGACCGAGGCCGAGATTGACCAGATTGCCGCCACCCGCAAGATTGACCCCGCCCTGGTCGTGCTCAGCCCGCTCACTGGCCGGGTCACGGCGCGCAACGCACAGCCGGGCCTCTTGGTGCAGCCGGGCAACGCGCCGGCGCCTTACTCGGTCGCCGATCTCTCGACCAAGTGGATGGTGGCGAATGTCACCGAAAGCGACAGCCCGCTCTTCCAGGTGGGCCAACCGGTCCAGGCCAAGGTGATGGCCTATCCGGGTCGCGTTTTCGCAGGCAGGATTTCCACGTTGGGCGCGGCCGTTGATCCTAACACCCACCGGGTCATGGTGCGCTGTGAGATAGCCGACCTCAAACATGAGTTGCGTCCTGGAATGCTCGCCAGCTTCGTGATTCGAGTTCAGGACCCGGTCGAGTCGGTCGCCATCCCGATGAATGGCGTGGTTCGAAATGGCGATAGCACGATGGCGGCCTGGGTGACCACCGACCGCCACCGCTTTTCACAACGAATCATCAGGCTTGGCCTGCAAACCGATGGCCAATATCAGGTTCTCGAAGGCTTGCAGCGCGGAGAACTGGTCGTGGCCGATGGGGCCGTATTCCTCAGCAACATCCTCTACGCCCCGCCGGCTGACTGAGTGACTCAATAAGGGCCGATCATGCTCAAGTCTCTCATTGCCTTCTGCCTCAGCCGCCGTGCGATCCTTGTGTTCGGCTTGCTGGCGTTTGCCGGGGCCGGGTTTTTCGCCTTCAAGAAGCTCAACATCGAAGCGTATCCGAACCCCACGCCGGTCATTCTGGAAATCACCGCGCAGGCGGCGGGCCTTTCCGCCGAGGAGATGGAGCGTTACTACACGCTCCCCATCGAGATTGGACTCTACACGACGCCCGGCATCGAGGTCATCCGCTCCACTTCCTTCTATGGCTTGTCCTTTGTCCGGGTCGTGTTCAAGTATGGGGTTGACTACCACTTTGCCTACAGCCAGGCGGCGATAGCGATGCAACAAAACGTTACCCTTCCCGGGGGGCAGACACCACAAATCCAACAGAACAGCTCGACCGGGGAAATCTATCGCTACCAGGTGGTCGGCCCGAAGCATTTTGGGCTGACCAATCTCCGCACCGTTCAGGACTGGATCGTGAGGCGCCGCCTGTTGACCATTCCCGGCATCGTTCAGATCAACAGTTGGGGCGGCACCACCAAGGAATTCGATGTCGAAGTGGACCCTCAGAAACTCGAAGCCTACAACATCACCGTGCCCCAAGTGCTGACCGCCCTGGGCAACGCCAACATCAACGTCGGCGGGCGCGAAATCCGCATCGGCCAGCAGTCCATCAACATCCGCGGCGTCGGCCTGATTGATGACGGCGGCGCGGATAATCTGACCCAAGGCTGCAAGATTGATGACATTGAGAACGTAGTCCTGACCCAATTGAATGGCGTTCCCGTGCTGGTGAAGGATGTCGCCAAGGTGAAAGTGGGCTATGTGCCGAGGCTGGGAATTTGCGGCCGGGACCAGGAGGACGATGTGGCGGCTGCCATCGTGGTGATGAGCCGGGTGGGACAAACCGCCGATATGCTGCCCAAGGTCAAAGCCGAAATCGCCAAGCTGAACCGCGACGGCAGCCTGCCATCGGGAGTCCAGGTGGTTCCCTTTTATGATCGCGGTTCGCTGATCGCGGTCACCACGCACACTGTTCTGCACAATCTCATTTTCGGGTGCCTCTTAGTGTTCCTCATCCAATGGATTTTCCTGGGGGACCTCCGCAGCGCCATCATCGTGGGGATCAATATCCCGTTTGCCTTGTTCTTTGCCATCCTGCTGCTGGTATTGCAGGGTGAAAGCGCCAATCTGTTGTCCGTCGGCGCGGTTGATTTCGGCATCATTGTGGATTCGGCGGTGATCCTCGTCGAGAATATCTTCCGCAATTTCCAAAGGCCCGCGGAGGAAAGGCGGGGCCTGCTGGCGCGTCTTAAGGACGGCTTTTATGGGCCGGACCCGACGAACACCTTGCATTCTTCGCCCAGCCACGGCTGGACCGACCGCTTGCGGATGATTCTGATCAGTGCAGTGCAGGTGGACAAGGCGATCTTCTTCTCCGCGCTCATCACCGTGGCCGGCTTCGTGCCGCTGTTCACCATGCAGGGAGTCGAGGGCCAGATCTTCGGCCCCATGGCCCGCACCTATGGCTACGCGCTGGCGGGGGCCTTGATCGCCACCTTCACGATCACGCCCGTGCTCGCCTCCTTCTTCCTTCCCGAGCACGTGAAGGAAGCTGAGACGATGGTCGTCCGTCTGTTGCACCGCCTTTACAATCCCGCGTTGCGTTTTGCGCTGGCCAACCGCGCACTCACGGTCGGGATTGGAATTGTCTTTCTCGCCGCGTCTGCGTTCCTGGGGCTGCGGCTCGGCAGCGAGTTTCTCCCGCACCTGGAAGAAGGCAATTTCTGGATTCGCGCCTCAATGCCCATGACGCTCTCTCTGGAAGACGGTGAGGCGGCGACGAGAAAAATGCGCCTGATTCTCCTGAAACATCCGGAAGTCATTACCGTGGTTTCCCAGCATGGCCGGCCCGATGACGGCAGCGACGCCTCGCCGTTCTCCAATGTCGAACTCTTCGTGCCGCTGAAGCCGATGGACGAATGGCCGAAAGGCTTGACCAAGGAGAAATTGACTGAGGAGGTCCAAGCGGAGTTCCAGAGCGAACTGCCGGGAGTCACCTTCAACTTCTCTCAATACATCCAGGATAACATCGAGGAGGCCATCTCGGGGGTCAAAGGCGCCAATTCGGTCAAGATCGTCGGCCCCAATCTCGAAATGCTGGAGAAGCTGGCTGCGCAAGTCAGGGACGAAATGAGCCATGTTCGCGGAATCGCCGACCTGGGCATCTTCCCGGTCCTGGGGCAGCCGAACTTGAACATCACGGTGGATCGCGCCAAAGCGGCGCGCTACGGCCTCAATTCCGGCGACGTGAACACCGTGGTCCAGGCGGCAATGGGCGGGGCAGTGGCCACCACCGTTCTGGAAGGCGATCGCCAGTTCAACTTGGCCGTGCGTTTTGCGCCCGAATACCGGGACAGCGTCGAAAAGATTCGCAACCTCAAGGTGGCCTATCAGACGAGCAGCGGCGCCAATGCCTGCATCCCCTTGAGCGAACTGGCGACGATCACCCTGCACACCGGGGCGGCCTGGATTTATCACGAAAGCACTCAACGCTTCATCCCGATCAAGTTCAGCGTGCGCGGGCGCGACCTCGGGAGCACCGTCGCCGATGCCCAGGCGCGCATCACTAAAACTGTAAAACTTCCCAGCGGCTATCGTATGGTCTGGGCCGGCGAGTTCGGAGACCTTCAGGAAGCCAAGGAGCGCCTGGCACTCGTTGTGCCGGTCAGCCTCGCGCTCATCCTCGTGTTGCTCTACTGCCTGTTCAATTCGCTGCTGGAGTGCCTCCTGACGCTTTCGGGGATTCCCTTCGCGATCGCCGGCGGCGTGTTGGCGCTCTATGTCTCCGGTCTCAACTTCAGCATCTCCGCCGCCATCGGCTTTGTCTCGTTGTTTGGCGTCTCGGTCATGAATGGCATTCTGTTGATCACCTACTACAACCAGGCGAGGCTTCGCGGCGGGACACCCCTGGATGCAATGTTTCATGCCGCCTCGACTCGTATGCGACCGCTGCTGATGACAAGCCTCTCGGCCTGCATCGGCCTGTTTCCCGCGGCGATTTCCACCGGCATCGGAAGTCAGGTGCAGCGTCCGCTGGCCACCGTGATCGTGGGCGGCATGTTGGTCGGACCCTTCATGCTGCTCGTCGTCGTGCCGGCGCTCAAAATGGTGTTTCTGGGCGGTGGCGACGATCACCACAAACCTAAAGTTCAATCCGCCTAGAATTAATATGAAGACGGCGCGCTTCCTTTTCACCATAGCTGGCTTTGGCGCCTTAACGCTTGGGCTGACTTTTGCCGGCGAACCGTCCCGGCAACCATCCGGACCAGCGGCCTCCGAGAATCATACAGCCAGTGATTGTCCTGCCGACCCAGTCAAACGCACCTCGGCAAATGATCTTCATCAACCTGGGTTGAACAAGGCTGCCACCCCCGCAAAGGATGGATTGATAATGAACAAAACGGGAAACCCTCGCGAACAACTTGCCAGGTTGCCGCTTGGCACGAGGCCCGCCACGCCATTGCCCGGCGTTGTTCGTGGCCGAGTTGCCGCCACGGCGAGCATCGGTGGATTGGCGGCCTCCAGCGCCAAAACCTCGGCGGCGGTGATCAATGGCACCGGGATGAAGCCCAAGCCTTAGCTAATTTGACAAGATGACACTATCTCACAAGTCGCACGTAATAGGTTTGCTGGCACTCGCGGCATTGACCCTTCTTGCCAGTTGCGCGGTGGGGCCGAACTTCAAAAAGCCTGCCGCGCCTACGGTCCATGATTATACACCGACTCCGGTTTCGACCACGAGCAGCTCGACCAACGTAGTGGGTGGAGAAGCCCAACGCTTTGTCACGGGCCAGGACATTGCGGGAGATTGGTGGACCCTGTTTCACTCCCAGCCGCTCAACGCCCTGATTGAGCGCTCGCTCACCAACAATCCCAGCCTCAAGGCGGCGCAAGCGGCCTTGGCGGTGGCGCGGGAGACGAGGCTGGCTCAGAAAGGCGCCTATTATCCCAGTATCTTTGGAAGTTTCTCCGCCTCCCGCCAGGCGACCCCGGCGGATATTTCATCCACGCCCAGTTCCGGGGCGTTGAACTTCAGTCTTTATACTCCCCAGGTCAGCGTGTCGTACGCGCCGGACGTGTTTGGCCTCAACCGGCGAACCGTCGAGTCCCTCAAGGCACAGGAGGAACAAGCGCGCTTCGCGTGGGTGGCGACGGATATCACGCTGAGCGCCAATGTGGTGGCCGCCGCCGTCCAGGAGGCCTCCTTGCGGGAGCAGGTGGCCGCGACCCATCACCTCATCGAAATCAACACCAACATGCTTCGAATCTTGCGCACCCAGTTTGCCAAGGGTCGTGTCAGCCGGCTCGATGTCGCGGCGCAGGAATCGCAACTCGCGCAGATCGCCGCCACACTGCCGCCGCTGCTCAAACAACTGGCTCAACAACGCGATCTGTTGGCGGTGCTCTCCGGGGGCTTTCCCAGCGAGGGTCCGGCCGAGAGGTTTGAGCTTTCCGCTCTGCAACTGCCCTCGGAGTTGCCGTTGAGCCTTCCGTCGCAGCTTGTGGCGCAGCGCCCGGACGTGCGCCAGGCCGAGGAGAACTTGCACGCTGCCAGCGCCCAGGTGGGCATCGCCGTCGCCAACCGGCTGCCGAATTTTATGCTGAGCGCGGATGCCGGCTCGATGGCGCTGGAGGCCGGCCAAATGTTCTCTTCCGGCACGGGCTTCTGGGGCTTGGCCGGCTCTGTGACACAACCCATTTTCCAGGGTGGTGCCTTGCTGCATCGCGAGCGCGCCGCCCAGGCGGCCTATACTGAGGCCGCGGAACAATATCGCAGCGCCGTCCTGACCGCCTTTCAGAATGTAGCCGACACGTTGAATGCGCTCGAACAGGATGCCAATGCTCTGCAAGCCGCCGCTGCCGCCAGAGATGCCGCCAAAATCACCCTTGATCTGTCCATCCAGCAATGGCAGTCCGGCTACGCCAGTTACCTGGCGCTGTTAAGCGCGGAACAAGCCTACGCCCAAGCCGTGATTAACCTCATTCAAGCCCAGGCCAACCGCTATGCCGATACCGCCGCTCTCTTTCAGGCCCTCGGCGGCGGATGGTGGAACCGCGCGAATCTGACCAGCAACTAATCAAAAAGGCGGGCCCTGGAGGCACAACCATGACACCAGACGCGCACAGCCAGAAAAGAAGGGTCTTCCTTGTGGATGATCACCCACTGGTCCGGGAGTGGTTGACCACCCTGATCAACCAGCAACCAGACTTGGCCGTGTGCGGGGAAGCCGCAACGGCTGCGGAGGCAATGCAGGCGGTCGGGGCCTCGAAACCCGAGGTGGCAATTGTGGATATTGCGCTGAAAGATTCCTCCGGCATTGAACTGATCAAGGACCTGACGAAGGTCTGCCCCAGTCTCGTGGTGCTGGTCCTCTCGATGCACGAAGAATCCCATTACGCCGAGCGCGCCTTGCGAGCCGGGGCCCAGGGCTACATCATGAAACGCGAGACGACCAAAAAGGTGATCGAGGCGATTCGGCGGGTTTTGGAGGGCAAATTCTACCTCAGCGAGGCTGTGGCCCAGGCCATCACGACCCAATTTGTTGAAGGCAAGACGCTCGCCATCCGCTCTCCAGTCGAACAACTCAGCGACCGTGAATTAGCGGTCTTCGACCTCCTCGGGCAGGGCCTTGCAACGCGCCAGATAGCCGAAAGACTCCGGGTCAGCGTCAAGACCGTCCAGGCCTACTGCGCGAGGACTAAAGAGAAGCTGAATCTCGCCAGCGCAAACGAACTGGTCCGGGAAGCAGTGCGTTGGCGCGAAAGCACTCACAAAGGCTGATTGCGGAGTGTAGTACTTCGCCCTACATAGAATTTAGGCTTGGCCTGATGGACAAGCAAGAGCGCTTGGCTATGCTCATCTATACGTAACGACAGAAGTCCCGCCGCGTGAGGGCACGCGGCCTACAACACCCTGTAGCGCAGGGACTTATGACGTTCAGCATAGAGAGATTTCAGGCTTGATAAAGCGCTTTCTCGGTTTCATACGAAAACAGGGCGGCCTTTGGGCAGCGGTGTGTTTCGCGGGTCTGGTTGTGGCGCACGCTCAGCAACCGACCGACACCTCCCCCAGCGCCACCCTCAGCAACGACCGGTTCCAGCGGCTCTCGCTCGCTGACGCCCAGCGCCTTGCTTTTGAGAAGAACTGGGACTTGCTGGCCGCCGCTGCCGGTGTCGATGCCGCCACCGCCCAGAAAATCGTCGTCCACGAGTTCCCGAATCCTACGCTGTCCCAATACAGCTCCTTGATCAACGTGGATAACCACCCCAGCTCGACGTCCGAGGGCAACGGCTTGTGGGACCGGAGCTACGACACCATCTTCGCCATCAACCAGCTCTTCGAGATCGGGGGCAAACGCCGCAGCCGGAAGGTCTCCGCCCAGGCGGGGTTCGAAGGGGCCAAGGCCCAGCTCTTTGACGCCCGGCGCACGCTGGACCTCGCGGTGGCCAAAGCCTACGTCGCCGCGGCGCAGGCGGAGGAAAACGTCCGCGTGCTCCTGCAATCAGCCGGGACGTTGCGCGAGGAAGCCAAAATTGCGGAGGTGCGGCTCCGGGCGGGTGAGATTTCCAGTTCCGACAAGAGCCAGATCGAAATCACCGCCGAGCAGTACGAGTTGAATGCGCAATCCGCCAAGTCGGCTGCCGCCCAGGCACGCGTCGCCCTCGAGGTCCTGTTGGGCGTGCCCCATCCCAATGCCGACTGCGAACTCAGCGACCGGCTGGAAACGCTCTGCGCGTCGGCCACGCCGCTCAACACCAATTCCGTCGGCACCTGGCGCCCGGATGTCATCGCCGCCGAAGCGGCCCTGCGGAAGGCCGAAGCCGATTTGCGCCTCCAGAAAGCCATGCGGGTCCCGGACCCCACCCTCTTGGCTCAATTCGAGCATGAACCGCCTGATAACCCCAACAGCGTCGGTTTCGGCGTCAGCTTCCCCGTACCGCTCTGGAACCGGAACCGGGGCAACATCCTCGCCGCCCAAGCGGCGCGGGAACAGACCCGCCTGGCGTTTGAAAAGGCCAAGGCCGGGGCGGTGGCGGACATCGCGGTCGCCCGCCTTGCCTATGAGGATGCCCTGAAGCGGTGGCGCAGCTACCGCGACAGCATCCGGCCCAAGTCCGAGCAAATCCGCCAGACGATGGCCTACGCCTATCAGAAAGGCGGCGCGTCGCTGCTCGACCTGTTGCTGGCCGAGCGTAACGACAACGACATCCGGCTGGCGTCCGCCCAGGCCGCCAGCGACACAGCCTCCGCTGGCGCCGCGTTCAAGGCCGCCACGCAGGAAATACAACCATCGCAGGTGAAACAATGACCTTCCGAACTCCGATTACCTTCTTAGCCCTATGCCTCCTGCTGACCGGCTGCAACCCGGGCAAGAACGAGGCGGAGCTTCCCGAGGCCAAAGTCAATGGGGACACCGTGATCATGGCCACCAACTCGCCGCAGTTGGCCGCGCTGACCGTCGAGCCGGTCGGGGCCGAGCAGCCGGCGTTTGTGGCCCTGACCGGGCGGCTGGTATGGGATGAGGACGCGACGGTGCGAGTGTTCACGCCCTTCGCCGGCATCGTGCGGAAGCTCTTCGTGGACCTCAACCAGCCGGTCGCCAAGGGCATGCCGCTGGCCGAGATTCAGTCCCCGGACTTTGCCCAGGCCCAGTCCGACGCGCGCAAAGCCGCCAGCGATCTGCGGCGCGCCGACCAAGCCCTTACCCGCCTGCGCGACCTCTTCCAGCACGGCGCCGCGCCGCGGAAGGACCTGGAATCGGCGGAGGCCGATTACGCCAGCGCCCAGGCCGAGAAAGACCGCGCCGAGACGCGGCTGGCGATCTACGGCGCGACGGCGGCCTCGACCAACCAGAGTTTCCTGCTGCCCAGCCCGTTGGCGGGCATCCTGGTGGAACGGAACGTCACACCCGG
>Ga0181518_10004039_pt1 | contig 13305 bp, 11 predicted proteins | sample PEATcosm2014_Bin_28_FD_119751 | JGI IMG/M metagenome (GOLD analysis project Ga0181518, IMG submission 119751) | Peatland microbial communities from MTU Mesocosm Facility, Houghton, MI, USA - PEATcosm2014_Bin01_60_metaG | ecosystem: Environmental > Terrestrial > Soil > Wetlands > Peat | place... | reverse complement strand
CCCCCGGCGGGCCAACTCACGGTGGGCCAACTCACGGTGGGCCAACTCACGGTGGGCCAACTCACGGTGCGCCCACCCACGGCGGGCCCACCGAGACCGCCCACGGCGGCGCGCAGATCACGTCGGAGCGCCCGGTCGTCGTGCTGGGGGCGGGGCCCGCGGGCCTGACCGCCGGTTACCTGCTCGCCAAGCAGGGCAAGCCGGTGATCGTGCTGGAGTCGACTGACCAGATCGGCGGCCTGGCGCGGACCGAGGTGCGCGACGGCTATCGCTTTGACCTCGGTGGCCATCGCTTCTTCACAAAGGTCAAGGAGGTCGACGACCTCTGGCACGAGATCATGCGCGACGAGTTCCTCCGGCGCCCGCGCCAGAGCCGGATCTACTGGAACGACAAGTTCCTGGAGTACCCGCTCCAGGGCATGGACGTGTTCCGCAAGCTCGGCCCGGTGGAGCTGACGCGCTGTATGGCCTCCTACCTCTGGGCGGTGGTCAAGCCCAAGGGCCGCGAGGACACGTTCGAGCAGTGGGTCTCCAACCGCTTCGGCAAGCGGCTCTACCAGCACTTCTTCAAGACCTACACCGAGAAGCTGTGGGGCGTCTCGACCGACGAGATCCGCGCCGAGTGGGCCGCCCAGCGGATCAAGGGTCTGTCGTTCTTCAGCGCCGCCAGGGCCGCGTTCTTTGGCAACAAGGGCAACAAGATCAAGTCGCTGATCTCGGAGTTCAACTACCCCCGTTACGGACCCGGGCAGATGTGGGAGCAGATGGCGTCCGACATCCGCGCGCAGGGCGGCGAGGTGCGCCTCAACGCCCCGGTGACCCGGCTGCGGATCGAGCGCGGCCGTGTGCTCGAGGTGGTCGCGGGCGGCGAGACGCTGACGCCGTCGCATGTGATCTCGTCGCTGCCGTTGCGCACGACGGTCGGGATCGCGCATCCCGAGGCGCCGGCCGAGGTGCGCGACGCCGCGCGCGGCCTGCGCTACCGGGACTTCCTCACCGTCTCGCTCGTGATCGAGGGAACCAAGGACCTGTTCCCCGACAACTGGATCTACATCCACCAGCCGGGCGTTCGCGTGCTGCGGATCCAGAACTTCCGCTCCTGGAGCCCGTGGATGGTGCCCAACGACACCGACGCCTCGGTCGGGATGGAGTACTTCTGCTTCGAGGGCGACGAGGTCTGGAGCATGGCCGACGACGACCTGGTGGAGATGGCCAAGGCCGAGATCCAGAAGCTCGGCCTCGCGCGCGCCGCGAACGTCAAGTTCGGGTTCGTCGTCCGCGTCCACAAGGCCTATCCGATCTACGACGTCGAGTACAGCGAGCGCGTGGCGACGATCCGCCGCTGGCTGGACGGGATCTCCAACCTCACCCAGGTCGGGCGCAACGGGCTGCATCGCTACAACAACTCCGACCACTCGATGCTGACCGCGATGCGCGCGGTCGACAACCTCCTGCTCGGCACCCACCACGACATCTGGTCTGTGAACGTCGAGAGCGTCTACCACGAGGAGCAGCGGGAGAACGAGGATCCCTACCGCCGGCCGCCCGAGACGCCGGCCATGGAACAGCCGCTCGCGTCGGAGCGCTAGCGGTGAGCCGACGCGCATGACGGAGCGCCGCTTCATCGCCTGGGCCCTGACGGCGCTGCTGCTGGCGGCGCCGTGCAGCGCAGTGGCGGCGACGGCCTCGGCCAGCTCCTCCACCGCCTCCGCCCCGACCGCGACCGCGGCGACGGCCTCGGTGCCCGCCAACGCCGTGCTCCCGTCGACGTCCAACCCGCTCTCGGGCGGTGTGACCCCGCTCGCGCCGGTGCCGACGACGAGCTCGACGACGGCGACTGTCACCAACGTCACGACCAACGGGTCGGGGTCCAGCTCGCTGAGCAGCGCCAGCGCGATCGCGATCGTGCTCGGAGCGCTCGTCGTCCTGGCCGGGATCTCGTTCTTCATCTGGCGCGACGCCCGCCGGCGGGCTCCGGTGCGCGCCGCGGCAGCCGGGGTCGAGGGCCGCGGGCGGCCGGGCACGAAGCCGCCTCCCAAGCCCCGCAAGCTCAGCCCCGCCGAGCGCCGCCGGCGCAAGCGCGGCCGCGCCCGCTGATCGGCCCGCTCCGCTGACCGGCCCGCTCCGCTGACCGGCCGCGCCCGCTGATCGGCCCGCTGCGCTGATCGGCTCGCTGCGCTGATCAGCTCGCTGCCTCGCCGGCGCCCGACAGCTCCCAGCGCCGCAGCTCGCGCCGGGCACGGACCAGCTGGCGCTCCACCGTCCTGGGGCTGTCGCGGGTGATCTCCGCGATCTCCGCATAGCTGAGCCCGAGCGCCCGCAGCCACACGATCCGCTGCTGGCGCTCGGGCAGGCCGCCGATCGACTCCAGCCGCGCCCGCTGCTGCACGAGCTCATCGATCGGCGGACCCGCGCCGAGCGGCGCGATCTCGCCGGCCAGCTCCAGCAACCCGTCGAGCGGAAGGTCCCGGCCCTGCCGGTGCACGAGCCTGAGCGCCTCGTGGACCGCGGTGCTGACCAGCCACGCCTGGGCGGTCCGGCGCCGGACCCGCAGGCGATTGTGCATCAGGCGGCTCCAGGCGAACTGGCACGCATCATCGATCACCGCGTCGGGTGCTCTGACCCCGGTCCGCACCTGCTGGCGCACGCGCTCGGCGCGGGCCGCGTAGAGCTCGCCCACCTCCTGGAGATCGGTGAACACCGGGTCCGCGTCGGTTGCCGCGATTGCTGACATCTCACTCATCCCTTCGACTTGAGAGTAATTGAGACTAACTATTTACATCTGGGCCTAGGCAGATCATTTCATATTCGGTAGCTTCAGATCAACTTGATTGGCTCAATTAGACTCGAGGAGGTTGAAAATGGGAGCGCAGACCGGCTTGGCCGACGTGACGGTGGCGCCCGATCTGCACGCGCTGCCGGGCAGCAACGTCCTGCAGCAGCTCGTCAACGGCGCGCAGGCGTGGTCGCTCGTGATCGCGCTGCTCGGCGCGTTCATCGGAGCGGCGCTGTGGGCGGTCGCCTCCCACAGTCACAACCACCACTACGCGACTCGCGGCCGCATGGCCGCGCTGGTCTCGGCGGCCTCGGCGCTCATCATCGGGGCCGCGCCGGGGCTGATCAACTTCTTCGAGCACCTCGGAGCGACGGCCAAATGACACGGCTCGGTCACACCGCCGCGCTGCTGAGCATCAGCCTGACGGTCGCCACCGCACCGCCGGCCGCGGCGGCGGGCGTCGCCGCCGGCCCGTGCTCGCTGAGCGGCCTGGTGAGCACTGCGTGCCCGGTCGCCACACCCGCCGGTCAGGCGCTCGGCGGTCAGACGGACGCCCAGTCGGTCGGCGGTCAGGCGGACGCCCAGTCGGTCGACGACGGCCAGAGCCTGCTCGGCGGCCCGCTCGGCGGAGCGCTCGGCGGGGTCACCGGCGGCGTCACCGGCGGCGTCACGACGACGGTCGCCAAGGCGGCCGGGATGGCGGCGATCGGCGCCGCCGTGGCGGCGGTGGCGACCGGCGCCGACTACGCCCTGACTGCCACCGCGAAGGTGATCGGCGCCACCACCCGGCCTGACCTGGCCAGCACCTGGTTCTCGGCCTCCTACTGGCGGATGGCCGCCGTCTCCGCGCTGCTGACGCTCCCGTTCCTGTTCGCCGCCGCGGTCCAGGCGATCGTGCGCTCGGACCTGCTGATGCTCCTGCGGGCGGCGTTCGGCTACCTCCCGCTGGGGCTGCTCGCGGTCGGCATCGCGGCGCCGGTGACGATGCTCATGCTGGCCGGGACCGACGAGATGTCGGCGCTCGTCTCCTCCGCAGCGGGACAGGACGGCGGCCTCTTCCTCGAGCACGCCGGCGCCCTCGCCGGTCTCGTCAGCGGCTCCACGAGCAGCCTGTTCGTCGCCTTCCTTGTCGGCCTGCTCACGATCACCGCAGCCATCACCCTGTGGGTGGAGCTGCTGATCCGGGACGCCGCGGTGTACGTGATCGTCCTCATGCTGCCGCTGTTCTTCGCCGCGCTCGTCTGGCCGGCACGCCGGATCTGGGCGATCCGCGCAATCGAGACGCTCGTCGCGCTGATCCTCTCCAAGTTCGTGATCGTCGCCGTGCTGGCGCTCGGCGGGGCGGCGCTGGGTCACAGCGCGATCCCCGGGATCGCGGCCTCCTCGGTCGGGGTCACGCTCGTCGCACTGGCCGCATTCTCGCCCTGGGCGCTGCTGCGGCTGCTGCCGCTGCACGACATCGCCGGCGCCGCCGCGGGCGGCCTGAGCTCGCAGGCCGGAGCCCGGATGACCGCGGCGATCCAGCGCACGTCGTGGGTGGCTGAGACCGCCGACGGGATCGCCGCCGAGATCCCGCGGCGCCTCGGAGATTGGACCGAGGCCGAGCCGGTCGCGGAGGGGGCATGGGTTCGAGCCGATGGGGACGGCGCGACGAGGGGTGAGCCGGCGTCCGGGCACATCGCCGGCGCCGGCCTCGGTGGCGCCACGGCCGGAGGCGCAGACGCGCGGTCGGACTCCGACACCGATGCCGACACGGCGGCGCCACCGGATCGAGAGCCGCCCGCCGACGATCCCGCGGTCACGGCCCCCGGCCCCCAGCCGCATCCGGGAATGGACGAGATCTGGCAGTCGGGCGACGGGGAGTGGCGCGAGCTCGTGCTCGGGCTCGGGGAGCTGGAGGACGAGGACGGCCGGCTGTGAGCGACCGGCGGCTCACATACTCCTTCGGTCCGCTGGAGCGGCGCGGCATCCTCGGCCCGGTCAGCGCCGCGCAGGCGGGGGTCCTGGCCGGCGTCGCGGTGGCGGCGGTCGCGGCGCTCGACGCATCCCCGTCGGCTCCGGCGGCGCTGCTTGCGGTCGTGGCGCTTGCCCTCGGCGCCGGAGCGTGCTTTGCGCCGCTGGGCGGGCGCACCCTCCTGGACTGGCTCCCGCTGGCGAGCGCCTTCGCGCTGCGCAGGATGACCGGCCGCGACCTGCATCGCTCGCCGGTCGCCGAGGCGGGAACGCTCGCCGGCGCCGTGCAACGCGGCGCATCCATGCCCAAGCGCCGGTTCCGGGAGTCCAGGGGCGCCCCTCCGGCAGCGTTGCGCGGGGTGCAGATCGCGTCCGCGGCGTATCGCGAGCGGCCGGTCGGGGTGCTGTCGGAACGGTCCGGTCGCCGGCTGACCGCCGTCCTTGCGTGCCGGGTCGGAGCGTTCGCGCTGCTCGACGCAGAGGCCCAGGAGCGCCGGCTGGCGCGCTGGGGCCTGGTCCTGTCGGGCGCCGCGGGCACCGCGATCAGGCGAATTCAGTGGATCGAGCGCACCGCTCCGGCTCAGGGCGACGAGCTGGCCCGCTGGCTGCATGCCGAGCGCGATCCGGCCGTCCCGCCGCGCGGCACGCCGATGATCGAGTCCTACCTCGAGCTGATCTCCTCCAGCGCACGGATCGCTCAGGAGCACGAGATCCTGCTGGCGATCCAGGTCGACGCCGGCCGGGTGCGCGACCGGGGCGAGGACGCGGCCACGACGGCGCTCCTGGAGCAGACCGAGCGTGTCGCGCAGGGAGTCGAGGCCGCCGAGGTCGCAGTGCTCGGCGCTCTCAGCCCCGGGCAGCTCGCGCGCACGCTGCGGACCGCCTTTGACCCCTATTGCCGCGCCGAGCTCACCGCCGTGGAGGCCGCCGACCGGGAGCGCGACGGCCTCAGCGAGGTCAACGCCTGGCCGCTGGGCGCGCGCGAGGCCTGGGACCACTACCAGTCCGACGGCGCGGTCCACGCGACCTACTGGATCGGCGCCTGGCCGCGGATCGACGTCTCCTCGATGTTCATGGACTCGCTCCTGGGCCACTCGAGCGCCGTCCGCACGGTGGCGGTGAGCTTCGAATCGCTGGCCACCGATCGGTCCACGCGCGAGATCGAGGCGGCGGTCACCCGGGACCGAGCCGACCGGGAGCTCCGCGCCCGCTTCGGGCAGGCCGAGACCGCTCGCCAGCGCCAGGCCGCCGACGCGACCATGCGCCGCGAGGCCGAGCTCGCCGCCGGCCATGCGGAGGTGCGGCTGAGCGGCTTCGTCACCGTCTCGGGCCGCGACCGCGAGGATCTCCGGCGCGGCTGCTCGGAGGTGCTCGAGCATGCCGCCCGGGCCCGCCTGGAGCTCCATCGCCTCTACGGCCAGCAGGCCGACGCGTTCACGTTCACGCTGCCCCTGTGCCGGGGGTTGCGGTGAGCGTGCGTGGCGCCGAGCGCCCCGGGCACCGGTGCACGACCCGGCACGCCCAGGCGGTCTACCCATTCGTCAACGCCGGCGGGCTGGGCGGCCGCGGCGTGTTCATCGGACGCGAATCGGGAGGAGGCGCGTTCTGCTACGACCCCTGGGCCCTGTACGGCGAGGGAGCGCTCGACGATCCCAACACAATCGTGCTCGGCAAGCTCGGGCAGGGCAAGAGCGCGCTCGTCAAGACGCTCCTGTGGCGGATGCTGCTGTTCGGCCGCCGCGCTTTCGTGCTCGACGTCAAGCGCGAGTACGGGCGCCTGTGCGAGGCGGTCGGCGTGCGGCCGATCTCGCTCGTGCCCGGCGGCGGCGTGTGCCTCAACCCGCTCGCCTCCCGCCCGGAGGAGCACGCCCAGCTGGAGCTGCTGCGCGCGGTCACGGTCACCGCGCTGGGCGGTCCGCTCACCCAGCTGGAGGCCGGCGCGCTGCGCGAGGCGCTGCGGGTGGTGAGGTCCCGGGGACGGACCGAGCCGACGCTGCCCGAGATCGCCGCGGTGCTGTTCGCGCCGGTGGCCGAGATGGCACAGCACCTTCAGACCACGCCCGGCCAGCTGGCCGACGACGCACGGCGGGCGGCGCTCGCCCTCCAGGATCTCTGCGAGGGGCCGCTGCGAGGGATGTTCGACGGCCCCACGACCGCCGGCCTGGACCTCGACGCCCGGCTGCTCGTGCTGGACCTGCACGCCGTCCGCGACTCGCCCGCCGTCGGCATCCTGATGGCGTGCGCGACCGCCTGGATCAGCGCGCTGCTGGCGCGCACGGCCGAGCGCCCGGGGCGCGAGCGGCTGATCAACGTCGCCGACGAGTCATGGAAGATAGTGCAGCACACCGGCCTGGGCGAGTGGTTTCAGTCCAACTTCAAGCTGGCCCGGCAGTTCGGGGTGATGAACCTCGTCGTGCTGCACAAGCTCGCCGACCTGCAGGCCGCCGGCGACGCCGGCTCACGTGCGGCGCGGATCGCCGAGGGGCTCGTCGCCGACGCCTCGACGCGGATCGTCTACCACCAGGACGAGAGCCAGGTGGAGCTCACGCGCTCGCTGCTCGGACTCTCGCGCAGCGAGGCGCGACTGATCTCGATGCTGTCGGCCGGACAGGCGTTGTGGCGGGTGGGGTCGCGCTCGTTCGTCGTCGCCCATCACCGCTCGCGGCTGGAGGCCGCGCTCACCGACACCGACACGGGAATGAGCACCACCGCCGCCACGGGTCGCCGCGCATGAGCCCGAGGCGACCCGACGGCGTCTCCGACGCCGCGCTGCTCGCCGTCATCGGCCTGGCCCCGGTGACCCTGATCGGCGTCTGGCTGTGGGGAGGCATCGCCGGCGGGATCTTCGGACGCGGCTGGCCGCCGATCTCCTCGGGCCAGCTCCTGCAGGTGATCGTCCGCCTGCCGACCCGCCTGGCGGAGCCCGCCTCCGCCTGGCCGCCCGCCGCACGCCGGCTGCTCCCCGGCGCGCCTGGCTTCTACGCGGCGCTGGTGCTGCTGGCGGCGCCCGTCGCGGCCGCCGCCTGGTTCGCCTCGCGGGTGGGTCCCAGCGCCGGGCGGCACCGGACAGCCGGCGCACGCTGGGCCCGGGCACGAGAGCTGCGCGCGCTGCACGGAGGCCGGCGCCCGGGTCGCCTGGCGCTCGGTCGCCACCGCGGGCGGCTGCTGCACGCCGAGCAGCGCCATGCGCTCGTCGCCTTCGGCCCCCCGCAATCGGGCAAGTCGGCGGGACTCGCCGTACCGGCGCTGCTGGAGTGGGACGGTCCCGCAGTCGCGTCGTCGATCAAGACCGACCTGCTGGCGTGCACGCTCGCCCGCCGCCGGGCGCTCGGACCCGTGTTCGTGTTCGACCCGTTCGCGCTGGCCGGGGGCGAGTCGCAGACCTGGTCGCCGCTGCGCGGCGCGGCAACCTGGGACGGAGCGCTGGAGGTCGCGTGGCGGCTTGCGTCCGCGGGCGAGCTCGACCAGCGCGGCGTCGAGGGTGGCGACTTCTGGGCGATCGCCGCCGAGCAACGGCTGGCGCCGCTCCTGTTCGCCGCAGCGCGCACCGGAGCCGGCATGGACGCGGTCGTACGCTGGGCGTACGGCCAGGGGTCCCGTGAGCTGCACGAGGCGATCTCGCAGGTGACCGGCTGGGCGCGCGACGAGCAGGAGCTGGAGGGCGCCCACGCCGCTTACGACGCGGTCCGGGCGTTCGAGGCGCAGGCCGACCGGACGCGGTCGTCGATCGAGGCGACCGCGCAGGGGCTGCTGCGCGCCTATCGCTTCGCGCGGGTGCTGCGGTCGGCGCGCTCGTGTGAGATCGCGCCGGACCGGCTGCTCGACGAGCGCGCGACGCTGTACCTGATCGGCGATGCCAAAGCCTCCAAGCTGCTGCGCCCGATCTTCCTCGCCCTGCTGTCGGAGATCGTCGACCGCGCCTACGAGCGCGCGACGCTGGCGGGCGGACGGCTGGCGCTGCCGCTGCTGCTGTGCCTGGACGAGGCCGGCAACGTGGCGCCGCTGCCCAACCTCGCCGAGGTGGCGTCGACGGCCCCCAGCCACAACATCCAGCTCGTCTCGATCTTCCACGACCTCGCCCAGGCCCGCAGCCGCTACGGCCGTCAGGCCGAGACCGTCGTCAACAGCCACCGCGCGCGAATGCTGCTTCCGGGCGTGGCCGACCTGGACACGCTCCGCTACTTCTCGGGTCTCGCCGGCGACGAGGAGATGCCGGAGATCACCCGCACGACGGGAGCCGGCGGTGCCAGCCGCACCAGCGGCGTGCGGCGCCGGCCGCTGATCGCGCCGGAGGCGCTGCGCCAGCTTCCGGCCGGGCACGCGCTGCTGCTCTACGGTCGGATCCCGCCCGCCGAGATCCGCTTGCGGATGTGGTTCGCCGACCGGCGCTTGAAGCGGCTGGCCGAGCCGGTGGAGGCGGCGGCATGAGCCTCGGAGACCCGGACGACCGGGATGACCGGAATGACCGGAATGACCGGGGCGATGACCCCCTCCGCGAGGGCGACCCCAACGAGAGCGGCGCCGACAAGGGCGGCCCCGACGAGGTCGGCCCCGACGAGTGGGGCACTGACCCGTTCGGCGAGGACGGCTGGGCCGAGGAGGAGGTCGTCCGGTGGCCGCTGAGCTGGCGCGCGCTGCTCCCGCGCGAGCGCTGGTTGTGGTGGGAGCGGCTGTGGACCGACGTGTGCTCACTGCGCGATCGCTACCGCCTCGCCGTCCGCTCGCAGTGGTGGGAGGACGACCTCCAGGTGGAGGCGCTCGCCGCGCTCGCGGCCTGGGTGGACCGCTACGACTCGGGTGAATGGGACGATCCTCCGGGCAAGCTCTCGCTCCTGTTCGACCTGGAGCGGATCGCGGTGCTGCTGCGCGACGGCTCCGACCCGCTGCACCCAGACCGGGACCGGCCCGCGTTCGTCCGGCATCTGATCGGCCTTGGCTGCCAGCCGCCCCCGGGGCGCCCGGACAACGAGTGAGCGGGGTGGCCGGCGCGGGCCGGACACGACCGGGCCGGCGCGGACCGGAGCACGACCGGGCCGGCGCGGGCCGGAGCACGACGGGGCCGGCGCGGGCCGGGCCCGACCGGGCCGGCGCGGACCGGGCACGACCGGGCCGGCGCGGACCGGCAGTCGCCGGCGCGACCCGCAACGGGCGCAAGTCAGATTGAGGTCAGAATGACCCGATGGATCGCGCCCGGCACGAACGGCTCGCGCGCCGGTGGCCGCTTGGAGCGGCCGTGTCGCTGCAGCAGCTCGACGTCGACCCCCATCCGGTGCTGGCCCGCTTGCGCGAGCACGAGCCGGTCTCGTGGCTGCCCAGCCTCGACGGCTGGTTGGTCACGCGCCACGACCTCGCGCTGGCGGCGATGCGCGACGATCTGCGGTTCACCGTCGACGATCCCCGCTTCTCCACGGCACAGGTGATCGGACCGAGCATGCTGAGCCTCGACGGTCCCGCCCACGCCCGTCACCGGGCGCCGTTCGTGGTTCCGTTCCGGGCGGCGGCGGTCTCCGGGCGCTTCGCGGCGATCGCCGCCGACCGGGCGCGGAGCCTGCTCGAGCAGCTGGAGCCGGCCGGCGGCGGCGAGTTGCGACGGACGTTCGCCGGTCCCATGTCTGCCTCGATCGTGGCCCGCGCCCTCGGCCTGGACGAGGACGACACCGAGACCGTGCTGCGCTGGTATGACGAGATCGTGGCCTCGGTGACCGAGATCACCGCCGGCGCGGGCGCCACCGGCGCGGGCACGCGAGCGTTCGCGCAGCTGCGGGCTCGGCTGCGAGCGGTGATCGCCGCCCGCGATCGGTCGTCGCTCCTAGCCGCCGCCGCGCGCGACTCGACGCTGACCGAGGACGAGATCGTGTCCAACGCGGCGGTGCTGCTGTTCGGCGGCATCGAAACGACCGAGGGCATGATCGCCAACGCGCTCGTGTCGCTGCTGGAGCGTCCGCACCAGCTCCGGCGTGTGCGGGACGATCCCGAGGCGCTCGACGCCGCGATCGACGAGTCCCTGCGCCTGGAGCCGGCGGCGGCGGTCGTCGACCGCTACGCAACCGCCGACATGACGCTGGGCACGGCGGCGATCGTCCGGGGCGATCTGATTCGCATCTCGATCGCCGGCGCCAACCGTGACCCGGCATTGTTCGCCGAGCCCGACACCTTCGACCCGACGCGTCGCAACCTCCGCCGCCACCTCGCGTTCGCGCAGGGGCCTCACGTATGCGTCGGCGTTCACCTCGCGCGCCTGGAGGCGCGGACCGCCCTCGGCACGCTTGTGGACCGGCTCCCGAAGCTGCGCCTGGACCCTGGCCGACGGCCGGTCGTGCGCGGACTGGTGTTCCGCAAGCCCCAGCGCGTCGACGTTGTCTGGAGCTAGCGGGCCAGCCGGTGGCTGGCGATCGATGCCAGGCCCGCGCGGCCGGTGCTGGGGGTAGCTTCGCTGTGCGCGCTGCGCTCGGGGCTGGAGCGGCGCCAAGGTGCTCGTCTTCGGGTGACGTACCCGATCGCGGCGCCCCGGCGAACAAGTGGTGTGCTCGCGTCTGACACGAGCAGGTTCGTGATCGAGCGCGCCGGCGTCCACCGACCAACGACGCATCGAAGGGCGCAGCGACGTGGTGCTCGACCCTGCAAGGTCTCGGCGCGTCAACGCCTGGTCGCTCGGCGAGCGGCGTACGGCGCCCTCTAGGGCGAGTCCCCGCATCGATCATCCGGATTGCACGGCGTGGCATCCATGCCACTTGATAGGCCGCGGCGCCGATCTGGACGTTCGCCGCCACAGCGGACGCAAACGTCCAGGTCCTCCCCGAGAGCGCGTGCGGTCGGACGTTTGCGGGTCTCGGGCGCCGCCCCACCCTGAGCGGCCCTCACCGCGCTTCCGCGTTCGGCACCGGAGGGCTTGGCGAAAGGGCCGGCGAAACAGAGGCCGCGGATCAGTTGCACCGGAAGACGGTACGCCCTACCTCGCGCGGTGGCAGGGCGTTGGGCTATAGGAGCAATACCGTTTCCTTGGGACTAGAGCGCTCCCCGCTCGACCATCACTGATGTGGCCTTGACCGTCGCGGTTGCCTCGACGCCGGGAGCCAGGCCGAGCTCCTCGACCGAATCCCGGGTGACCGCCGCGGTGATCAGGAACGGGCCGGCCTCGATCTCCACGAGCGCCATCACCCCGTCGACCTCCACCGAGCGCACGACGCCGGCCATCCGGTTGCGGGCCGACAGGCGCGCACCGGTGACGTGTCGCGGGCGCCGGCGTCGGCTCAGCCGCCGGACCTCGTCGGACGACACCATACGGCGGTTGCGGTCGTCACGATGGGTCTGCAGTTTCCCGTCCCGGTCCCACCTGCGCAGGGTGTCGGCGCTGACGCCGATCGCCTTGGCGGCCTCCCCGAGGGTCATGCTCGCTTCCACCCCGCAAACATGGCACAGCCGCCGGTCTGGCGCCAGCCGCGGCCGCCGGCGCGCCCGTCCGCTTTACTGATGGCCGTCGACAAGGAGAGGCCATGAAGCTCAGCGCACGCAACCAACTACAGGGCACCGTGTCGGAGATCCGGCGGGGAGAGGCGATTGCCAACGTCGTGCTGGATGTCGGCGGGCATCGTCTCGTCGCCTCGATCACGGTTGAGGCGGTGCGGGATCTGGGACTCGCCGTCGGCAGCGAGGTGACGGCAGTCATCAAGGCCTCCGACGTGATCATCGCCACCAACTAGAACCCGAGGGAGGGCGCCATGCCACTGTCCGCACGTAATCAGCAGCGCCGGCACAACCGGCCCCTGACGCTGCCGACGCTGCAGATCAACGAAGCTGAGATGCCGATCGACCATCTGTCGAGCAAGGGCACCGGGGTCGAGGCAGCCTACGAGCTGATCAGGTCCGAGCTGCTGCTCGACGGCCAGTCGCGGCTGAACCTGGCCACGTTCGTGAGCACCTGGATGCCCACCCTGGGCGCGGCCCTGATGGCCGAGACGGCCGACAAGAACATGATCGACAAGGACGAGTACCCGCAGACGGCGGAGATCGAGGCCCGCTGCGTAAACATCCTCGCCGACCTGTGGAGCTCGCCCGAGCACGAGAACGCCACCGGCTGCTCGACGACCGGCTCCAGCGAGGCGGCGATGCTGGCCGGGATGGCGCTGAAATGGCGCTGGCGCGACCGGATGAAGGCCGCCGGCAAGCCGGCCGACCGGCCCAACCTGGTGATGGGCGCCAACGTTCAGGTGTGCTGGGATAAGTTCTGCCGCTACTGGGAGGTCGAACCGCGGCTGGTGCCGATGGAGGGCGACACCTTCCACCTGACGGCCGAGCGGGCGATCGCGCGCTGCGACGAGAACACGATCGGAGTGGTGGCGATCATGGGCTCCACCTTCGACGGCAGCTACGAGCCGGTCAAGGACATCGCCGACGCGCTCGACGTGCTGGAAACCGAGCGGGGGATCGACGTGCCGATCCACGTCGACGCCGCCTCCGGCGGCTTCGTCGCCCCGTTCCTGGCGCCTGGGCTCGAATGGGACTTCCGCGTCCCCCGCGTCCAATCGATCAACGCCTCGGGCCACAAGTACGGCCTCGTCTATCCGGGCGTCGGCTGG
>Ga0181518_10004037_pt1 | contig 13306 bp, 10 predicted proteins | sample PEATcosm2014_Bin_28_FD_119751 | JGI IMG/M metagenome (GOLD analysis project Ga0181518, IMG submission 119751) | Peatland microbial communities from MTU Mesocosm Facility, Houghton, MI, USA - PEATcosm2014_Bin01_60_metaG | ecosystem: Environmental > Terrestrial > Soil > Wetlands > Peat | place... | reverse complement strand
GGCGATCGGAATGAGGCTGAATTTCTCCATGAAGCGGTCGAATTCGTCCTCGTCGTCGTAGCCGGACATATACATGAAGCGCATCTTGAACGACGGCGCCGAGCGGTTCATCAGGCTGGTCAAACCGGGCTCGTGGCAAACGAAGCTGACGGCGGCGCCACGGATCGCGTCGCCCAAAGCCGCGGCGGCCTGCAAGCCGAAGAACGTGCCCATGCTGACGCTCCAGATCACGGAGCGTGAGGCGTCGATGTGCGGATGTTTGCTGAGCCACTCATAGACCGCGCGGCCGGCGTCCATGTGATTGCACTCGTTGACCAGAATGTCGCGATAGGTGCATTCGCCCTGGCCCGGGCCGTCATAGATGAAATGCGCCATGCCGCGCTCGAGGAACTTGTCGCCGTACATCGAGCACATGATCTCCTTGGAGCCGTCCATGCCGTCGATGCCGATGGCGCAAGGAAACTTTTCGCCGGGTTTTGGCGCGCGCGGCAAATGCAGATATCCGGGCAGCGTCTTGCCGTTGCCGAACGGCACTTCGACCCGTTCGATCGGCCGGTTCATCAGCGCCGCGAACTTGTCATAACAGGCGACCATGCGGGCGTTGTAGTCAATCGACTTGGCGTTGCTCTCGAAGATCGGCCAGCGCGCCGCGGAATAGAGCAGCGAGGCGATGAAGTAGCTCTCGCGCGCCGAGATGTTGCGGCCCTCCTTCTGGAAATTCTGTGCCTTGACCTCGCGGCGATGGGCGGCGGCGGCGAATTCGCGATGCATGTCGGCAAACTTGCGCACCCTTAATCCCACGGCGCGGAAATCGCCGATGGCGTCGGGGCCGGCCGGATACATGGTGTAATTGAGCCGCGGCTGATCCCATTCCATGCCGACGGCCTGGATGACGCTGTCGATCAGCCAGCGCTGATCCTTCCAGCGCTTCACCTTCTGCTCGGTCTTGGCTCGCATCATGAAAATTTCCTCCGGCCCTACTTGTTCGCCTTCTCCACCACGCTCACATCGGCGCCATCCTTGTACGCCGGGTGCTTCCAGCCATCCTCGTCGTAGTCGGCCATGCATTGCTCGGCCAGCGCTTCCATCTGCTTCAGTTGCCCGGTGAATTGCGCCTGCTGCAGCGGGAAGATGCGCACCAGTTCGTGGCTGCCGGAGTAATTCATCTCATAGAGCTCGTGGCGGGCGCCGAATTCGGTGCCGATGGCGTCCCACAGAAGCTTCATGATCTTGATGCGGTCCTTGTAGCCGATGTCGTTGGAGCCGCGGACATATTTGGCCAGATATTTGTCGATGTCGGGATTTTTGAAATCGCGGGCGTGCGACGGCAGATAGATCAGGCCGGAGGCGACCACTTTTTCGATGATGTTGCGGATCGCCGGGTAGGCTTCGGTCATGAACAGCCGGTAGGTCGAGCAGGCACGCCCGTTCGGCAGCACCGCGCCGTTGACCCAGGGCTCGGGGTTGTAGGCCATGGCGTCGGTCAGCGACCAGAACAGGTTGCGCCAGCCGACGATTTCGCCGATCTGCGCCTGCACGCCGCGAAAGCCGTCGACGCCGGTGGCGCGCGCCGCCTTGACCAGCACGCCGATCAAAAAATCGAGCTTCACGGCGAGCCGCACGCAGCCCTGCATGGTGAAGCCGTTGAAGAAACCGGATTTCGGATAGAAATTCTTCAGCCGCTCGACGTCGCGGTGGATGAACACATTCTCCCAAGGGATGAAGGCGTTGTCGAACACGAAGATGGCGTCGTTCTCGTCGAAGCGCGAGGTCAGCGGGTAATCCCATGGCGAGCCGGTCGCGGCGGCGGCGAATTCGTAGGATTGCCGGCAGATCAGCTTGATGCCCGGCGTGTTCATTGGCGCGATGAACATCACCACCATGGCCGGATCGTTGATTTCCTGGCCCATGTTCTGGCCGAGAAAATTGTAATGGGTCAGCGCCGAATTGGTGGCGACCACCTTGGCGCCCGAGACGTAAATCCCGGCGTCGGTTTCTTTCTGAATGGTGATGTAGACGTCCTTGACCTCTTCGACCGGCTTGTTGCGGTCGATCGGCGGATTGACCAGCGCGTGGTTGAGAAACAGCACCGCCTCCTGGGCGCGCTTGTGCCATGCGCGCGCATTATCGGCGAACTTGCCGTAGAATTCGGCGTTGGCGCCCAGCGTGTTGAGGAAGGCGGCCTTGTAGTCGGGGCTCCTGCCGAGCCAGCCATAGGTGATGCGCGCCCAGGCGGCGATGGCGTCGCGCTGGGCGATGACGTCTTCGCGCGAGCGCGCCACCTTGAAGAATTTATGGGTGTAGCCGCCGGAGCCGGTGTCGGTCGGCGCGGTGAGCACGGCTTTGGTCTTTTCGGCGTGCAGCGCGTCGTAGAGCTGCGCGATCGAGGCGGCGCCGTTGCGGAACGCCGGATGGGTGGTGACGTCCTTGACCCGCTCGCCGTAGATATAGACCTCGCGGCCGTCGCGCAGCGATTCCAAAAACTCGGCGCCGGTGAACGGGCGGTTCTTACCGTCGAGGATCGCTTCGGGGTTTTGGGGCATCGAGGACTCCGTTTTTGATTTTCCACCCTCCCCTGCAGGGGGAGGTGGATTAGGTTCTTCTTTCCCGATAAAGCGCCCAGAGCGCAAGCGCCGCGACGATGGCGACTGCGAGCAATGCGCCGCGCACATTGGTGGTGGCGAAAGCGATGGCGCCGGCCGCGGCGCCGACCAGGAAACCGACCGCGACCGAAAGCACGGTCAAGAGCTGCTCGCGGACCTCGTTGAATTCGCGGATCGCCGCCGCCCCGTGGCCACTGTGGGCGAATCGGCGCCAGGCCAGGATCAGCTCGGTGGTGGCGATGCCGAGCTGGGTCATGTTGCCGGTCATGACATTGGTCTGCGGAATGCCTTTCATCAGGAGCCGCACCAGCACGCTCTGCGCGCCCATCGCGCTGGCCGCGACCAGGCCGGCGATGATGCCGTGCCAGTCATTGGCGCTCTTGATGGTTGGGCCGAACAGCAGCATGGCGGCGAACACGGCGAGCAGCGCCGCTTCCAGCGCCAGCATCAACGGCAGCGCCTTGCCGCCGCTGTTGCGGGCGAGATGGATCAGGGCCGCGGTGATCGCAGCGGCGACCAGGAACGCAACGATGGCGAGGAGCTTGCCGGCGACACCGTAATCATGGGTAACCAATTCGGCGCCGGCGATCACGAAGCTGCCGGTGACTTGCGCGGCGAACAGGCCGAACAGCGCCAGGTAAGTGTAGCTGTCGACATAGCCGGCGACGAAGCTCAGCAGCATCGGCATGGCTTTGGGCAGCGGCGCTTGGCGCTGCGTGGTGACGTCGGTCATGGCTTGCTCCATACGCCGTCATTCCGGATCGACGCGCAGCGTCGAGTCCGGAATCCATATTCACCAACCGTGGTTATTGATTCCGGGCTCGCGGGCCTTTGGCCCGCGCCCCGGAATGACAGGGTGTCAATCCAGCGGCTCGACCTTGACGATCGAGGCGCCGTGGTTGCTGCCGACCCAGAGCACCGGCCTTGCGCCGCGGTCATCGACGAAGACGCGGCGGATATTGGTCGAGCGCGGCAGCTGATATTCGGTGATGTTGTCGGTCGCAGGGTCGAGGCGGGCGACCCGGTCGGTCAGCATCGAGCCGGTCCAAATCTCGCCGTCCTTGGCCTTGACCACGTCGTAGGGCGAATCCCACGGCGTCGGCAGTTGCCATTCCTTGATCTCGTTGGTCTTGGGATCGAAGCGGCCGATGCCATTGGCGCCGTATTCGGCGAACCACAGGATGTTGTCGGCGTCGACGCGGCCGCGACGCGGTCGCGAGAACGGCAGCGGCGTTTTCCAGATCGTGACCTCTTTGGTCTTGGCGTCGATGCGGCCGATGCTGGCGCCGCCAAAGTTGAGCTGATAGGCGTCGTTCTGCGCGTCGGTCGGCATGCCGTAGCCGTTGATGTGGGTGCCGTTCTTGTCGACAGCCTGGCCGAGATCCTCGTATTTGCCGGTGGCGATATCGAAGCGATAGACCAAGTGGGTGTCCTGGTTGTTGGTCCAGATCTTACCGTCGGCGTCGGCATGCGCCGCCGACAGCATCGAGGCTTGCGTCGTCGGATTGAGCCATTCCGCCGGGAATGGATAAGCGGTGATCTGTTTGCTCGTGGTGTCGATCTTGTAGATGCCGGCCTGGTACATGCCGGCCATCCACAGATTGCCCTTGGGATCGAACTCGAGCGCCAACGAGCCCTTCGGCTCGTCGGGCCGCATGGTCGGGATTTCGTGATCGGTCACCTTGCCGGTGGCTGGATCGAGTTCGCCGATGAACTGATGACTGAAATCCGAATACCAGACGATGCCGTTGCGATCCATGACGACGTCATGGGGCTGCGCGTCTTTGCGCGGCAGATCGTATTCGGTGATGATGACGTGGGTGGAGCGGCCGGTCAGCCGCGGGAACGGCTTGAGCGGAAACTCCATCGACTCGGCGTTGCTCAGATTCACGCTGGCCAGATAGTCCGCCATCTTCTGCTGGATCGGGCCCGGCATCGGCGAGCGGTCCGAATTGTTGCCACCCGGCAACAGCGGCTGCGGATGGGTCGGCGTCGAGCCCGGCGAATAGGTGCCCATGCGCTTGAACACCTGCATGAACTCGGCGGCGTCGTGGGTTGATTGCACGATGCGCTGCACGGTGTGGCAGCCGACGCAATTGGTCAGCGCCGCTTTGAGCCTGTCGTCGCCGGGCAGGCTGTTGAGCCATTCGCCGTTGGACAGCTGGTTGGCCAGCGCGTTGGTCTTGGCCAGCGTGATGTCGGCGGTGGTCGCGGCGCCCGCCGTAACATCGGCCGCTTTGGGGCCATCGAGCCGATAGCCGACGGCGCGGGTCGCGATGCTGTAATGGCCGGGCGCGAGTTTGTCCGCGGGGAAGCTGTAGATCCCCTGCGCGTTCGTCACCACGGTCGTCGTGACATTGCTGCCGTCAAGCCTGGCGCTGACCAGCACGCCTTCCATCACCGGCTCTTGGGTGGAGGTCACTTTGCCGGTGAGGGCTGTGCCGCTTTGCGCCTGCGCGGCGGTGGCGAGCAGAAGGCCGGCGAGGCCGCACGTCGTCAGCAGCAGATGTTTTGCCATGATTTATCTCCGAAGGCGTTTCATCCCTGCGGAGACTATAGCCTATTGCTTGGCGCGCTGGCAGGCTTCCCACAGCCGTTGTGCCGAGGCCGGCATGTCGAGGTGATTGCCGGCGCCGCCGGGAATGGCGTCGGCGACCGCGTTCATCACCGCCGAAATCGCCGCCGTCGTGCCGGCCTCGCCGACGCCTTTGACGCCGAGCGGGTTGGTGGTCGCCGGCACGTCGTAGAGCGCATCGCGCAGCGGCGGCATGTCCTCGGCGCGCGGCATGGCGTAATCCATGAACGAGCCGGTGACGAGCTGGCCGCTGCCTGAATCGTAGACCGTGTTCTCCATCAACGCTTGGCCGAGCCCGGCCGCAACGGACCCGTGCAGCTGGCCCTCGACGATCATATGGTCGAGGGCGCGGCCGCAATCGTCGACCGCGGTGTAGGTGGCAATCGTCATGCGGCCGGTATCGGGATCGATCTCGACTTCGGCAATGTGCACGCCGTTCGGATAAGTGAGCGGCGTTTCCGTGGTCGATTTGGTGTCGAGGTCCTCGGCGATCTCGCCGCGCTTTTTCATTTCCGTGGCTCGCGCGGCGACGTCGAACAAGGCGACCCTGCGGTCGGTGCCGACCACTTCGAAATTGCCGTTCTTAAAGACGATGTCGGCTTCGCCGGTTTCCAGCATGGTAGCGGCGATCGGCTTGCCCTTTTGCAGGATGGTGTCCATCGCCTTGACGATGGAATGGCCGGCGGTCATCGCCGAGCGCGAGCCGACCGACGCATAGCCGGGCAGCTCGTTCGATGAATCGCCGTGGGCATGCGGGATTTTGTCCGCCGCAATGCCGAGTTTTTCCGCGATCACGCGCGGAAAAACCGTGGCGTGGCCCTGGCCGGTGTTTTGCACATTGAGCGTGAGCAGCAGCGTGCCGTTGCCGGGGAAGCTGAGCTTGGCGCTCTCCACCGGCGCGCCGCCGGAATGCTCAAGCAGGCAGCATATGCCAAAGCCGCGATACTTGCCGCGCTTCTGCGACTCACGGCGGCGCTTTTTGAAGCCGTCGTAGTCGGCCAGCGCCAGCGCCTTATCGAGGATCGGCTCGAAATCGCCGGAGTCGTAAGTGGTGCCGACCGCGGTCTTGTATGGCATCGCCGATTTTTTGATCAGGTTGCGCCGGCGCAATTTGGCCGGATCGATGCCGGTGATGCGCGCGGCCTCATCGACCACGCGCTCGAGGATGTAGCTCGCCTCGGGCCGGCCGGCGCCGCGGTAGGGCGCGGTCGGGATGGTGTTGGTGAACGCGCATTTCGCCGACACGTCCATGTATTTGATGTCGTACATGCCGGGCAGGCAGCGGGTGAAATTCTGCGTCGGGATATTGGCGCCGACCGGGCCCACATAGGCGCCGAGATTGCCGACATTGCGCACGCGGAGCGCCAGGAATTTTCCCTTATCGTCGAGCGCCAGTTCCGCCTCGGAATAGATGTCGCGTGCCTGGTTGTCGGACAAAAACGCTTCCGATCGCGACGACATCCAATGGATCGGCCGGCCGAATTTCTTGGCGCCGACCAACAGCGCGATGTTTTCCGGATACGGCCCGGTTTTCAGCCCGAAGGCGCCGCCGACGTCTTCGGTGAGCACGCGCACGCGCTCCTTCGGCAGGTTCATGATCGCCATGATCGGCTCGCGCATGGCGCCGGCGCCTTGCGAGCAGGTGCGCGTGAGGTAGCTATCGGTCGCCGGATCGTAGCTCGCGGTGGCGCCGCGCGGCTCCATCGAATGCACCATCATGCGCTGGTTCATCTGGGCGACGCGGGCGACATGTTTGGCGGATGCGAAAATCTCGTCGACCTTTTTGGCATTGCCGTCGGGATCGGGATTCGGCCCCGGCCAGTCGACCGCGAGATTGCCGGGCGCCTGCGGCCAGATTTGCGGCGCGCCGTCGCGCAGCGCCTCGCGCGCGTCGGTGACCGGCGTCATTTCTTCGTATTCGACCGCGATCAGCTCGGCGGCGTCCTGCGCCGCGACCGCGGTTTCCGCCACCACCATCGCCACCGCCTCGCCGATATGCATCACCCGCTCGCCGGCCAGCGCCGGCCGATGCGGCAGGATCAAGGTCTTGCCGCCGCGCCCCGGCACCGGCGGATGGCGGCCGAGATTGCCGACGCCGTCCATGTCCTTCGCGGTCAGCACCCCGACCACGCCGGGCGCCTTCAGCGCGGCTGCGGTATCAACGCTGACGATGCGGGCGAAGGCGTGCGGCGAGCGGACGAAATAGGCATAAGCCTGGTTCGGCAGCGGTGCGTCGGCGATGTAACGGCCGTGCCCGCGCACGAGAGGGTTGTCTTCGACGCGGACGTGCTTCGGCTCATGGTGTTGGGTGGTGGCGTCCATAGTGAAGTCCCGAAATGCTCTTTGCGGAGGGGTAGCGGCCTCTTTATAGCCGAAACGGCCGGGAGCTAAAGGCCTCAATATCGCCCGTAGAAAATCGTCTTGATGCAACCCTTCGCGATGTCCTGGCACAGCACCGCGTGATTGTCGGCATCCTTGACGCTGGTCGGCTTATCGAGATCGGGATCGATCGTCTTCAGCGAGATAATGTTCACCGTGCCCTTCTCGCGCGACACCAGGATCGTCTGGCCCGTAATCTGCCGCACCTTGAAGCCGACGAAATAGGCGACCGGGTAGTCGTCATGCTCGCAATGCCATTTCTCGACGACGCTGTATTTGGCCTGCGGGTCGGAAAAGCCCTGGAACAGGTGCAGATCGAAATCGCCGGAGCCCGACTGCTCTTCCTTGATGACGACCTGCGTGGAAAAGAAATCCGGCCCGCCGGCTTTCTGCTCGGCGATCAGCTCGTCGATGTCTGCTTTCTCGTAGCGGTTGGCTTTTCGGATTTCGGCGATGTGCTCGTCGAACGGACCCATCGTCATGGTGCCGGTTGCGCAGAAGTGGATACCTTGCTGAGCGATCGCTGGCAGCGGGCAGAAGCTTAAAACGAACCCGGCAATCGCCACGAACATGCACCGCATTCTCTTCGGGACGTCCGATATTTGGTTTGGTGCAATCGTCACCGTCGGCTCACTAATGTCCAGATTCCAGCGCTGCGGTAATGTCGTCATCTTCCAGATAAGGATAATCGCGCAAGATTTCTTCCCGCGACGAGCCTCCCGCGAGCATATCGAGGATGTCTTTGACCCGGATACGCAGCCCTCGAATGCAGGGGCGCCCGCCGCAGGTTTCCGGATCGACAGTTATGCGGTCCAGCATGCTAGCCATGATTGACCTTTAGTCGTCATTGCCTGGCCGACCCGGCAATTGATGTGTCGGCAACTGAGCAGAGTTTAGCACAATCATGACGGCGGCGCCTCACCATGGATGCCCGGGTCAAGCCTGGGCATCACGGCTGAGAGGCGCGCGGCTACCTTGCGCCGCCGCGCCCGTTATGCGCAAAGAAGCCCGCCATCCGGGGAGAACCTATGACCAAAACCATCGACATTCACACGCACGTGCTGGCCGACGCCACCGTCAAGCTCATGCAGAAGGAAATCCCGAGCCTCGGGCTGAAGATGGCGCCGTATGACGCCGACAACGCGGTCTGCGAGGTGGCCGGCGTGGCGTACCGGCCGTTTTCCCGCGGCGGCCATGACATCGAGCGGCGGTTCAAGGATATGGACGCGGCCGAGGTCGACGTGCATCTGCTCTCGGTCGCACCGCAGACTTGGCTCTATGGCCAGGAGGCCGCGGTCGGCATCGCCGGCGCGACGATCCAGAACGACGAGATTGCGCGGCTGGTGAAGGAGCGCCCTGAGCGCTTTTCCGGCATCGCCACTTTGCCAATGCAGGCGCCCGACAAGGCGGCGGACGAATTGCGCCGCGCCATGCGCAAGCTCGGCCTGCACGGCGCCATGATCGGCTCAAACATCGGCGGCAAGAATCTCGACGATCCGAGCTTTGAGCCGTTGTGGGCGGCGGCCGAAGAGCTCGATGCCTTCATGATGATCCATCCCGGCAATGTCGCCGGCGCCGACCGGCTGCGTTCGTATTATCTCGGCAACCTGATCGGCAATCCGCTCGACACCACCATCGCCGGCGCCTGTTTGATCTTCGGCGGCGTGCTGGAGCGGCATCCGAAGCTGAATTTCATCATGTCGCACGGCGGCGGCTTCATTCCGTACCAAGGCGGCCGCTGGGTGCACGGCTGGGAGGTGCGGCCGGAGCCGAAGGTGAACGTGAAACATTCGCCGGCGCCGTATCTCGACCGCTTCCTCTACGACACTATTTTGCACGCCAAGGCGCCGCTGGAATTTCTCATTTCATCGGTCGGCGCCAATCGGGTGTTCCTCGGCAGTGACTATCCTTACGACATGGGCACGGGGGAATGCGTGCGGCAGGTGCGTGCCGCGAACATCCCCGAGGCCGACCGCGACATTATCCTCGGCGGTCACGCGGCGAATATCTTGAGCAAGAAACGTCTGGGATGAATCGATGGCCGATGCCGGCATGATGCGCGTGCCCGCGCGGGCGATTACTTCGCTGCTCAAGGATTCGTTCGTCGCCGCCGGCTTGCCCGCGGCCGACGCGGCGCGCTGCGCCGAACTGATGACTGAAGCCGATCTCACCGGCGCCGAAGGCCACGGCATATTGCGGCTGCCGCAATATGTGCGCCGGCTCAAGGCGCGCGGCTTCAACGCGCATCCGAACATCACCGTGACGAAGTCGGCGCCGGCGACGGCTTTGGTCGATGGCGACAACGGCATGGGGCATCTCGTTATGACGCGCGCCGCCAACGAGGCGATCGCCATGGCGCGCGATACCGGTGTCGCCTGGGTCGGCGTGCGCCGCTCCAATCACGCCGGGCCGGCCGGGCTTTATGCGGAAATGCCGACCGCACACGGCATGATCGGGCTCTACGCTGCCGTCGCCAATGCCAATCACATGGCGGCCTGGGGCGGCGCCGATTTGTTGCTCGGCACCAATCCGCTGGCCATCGGCGTGCCGTCCGGCGCGGGCCCGCTGGTGCTCGACATGGCAACCTCGATCGTCGCCTACGGCACGGTGAAGAAATATGCGCTGCGCGGGCTCGCCATGCCGGAAGGCTGGTTCGTCAAGCCCGACACCGGTGAATCGATTACCGATCCGAACCGCTCCGGCGAAGGCATTTTGCTGCCGATGGGCGAATACAAGGGCGCCGGCCTGGCGCTGATGCTGGGCTTGCTCGGCGGTGTGCTCAACGGCGCCGCCTTCGGCCGCGACTTGGTCGATTTCAATGCCGACGACGCAAGCGAGACCAATACCGGGCATTTCATGGTGGCGATCGACATCGCGCGCTTTCTGCCGCTTGCGACCTTCACCGCCGAAGTCGATCGCCATGTGCGCGATTTCCGCGCCTCGAAGCGTCTGCCGGGCGTCGACGAAATCCGCTTGCCCGGCGACCGCCGCGCCCAATGCCGCGCGGAACGGCTGCGCGACGGCGTGCCGATCGCGCCGGCGCTGTTGGCGCAGCTCGACAAGCTCGCGGCGGAGCTGAAAATAAAAGCGCTGCGCGAGCGATAGAGCACGATGCTCCGTCCAGGCACTTTCTCGCTGACATTATTGCTGTCGTTCCTGACCGCGCTCGGCCCGCTGACCATGGACATGTACCTGCCGTCGCTGCCGGCGATCGGGCAGGCGCTCGATGCGTCGACGGTCCAGGTGCAATTGACCATTTCGAGCTATCTGATCGGCTTCGCCGCCGGGCAGATCGTCTATGGGCCGGTGTCCGACCGCATCGGGCGGCGGCCGGTGATCCTGGCGGCGCTGGTGCTCTACAGCGTGGCGACCATCGTCTGCGCGCTGGCGCAATCGATCGGAATCCTGATCGCGGTGCGTTTTGTCCAGGCGCTCGGCGGCGCCGGCTGCATCGTGCTGGCGCGCGCCGCGGTGCGCGACCTTTATTCCGGCGTGCGCGCCGGGCGCGAATTGTCGCTGATGGGATCGATCACGGCGTTCGCGCCGATCGTCGCGCCGGCAATCGGCGGCGTGCTGCAAACCGCGTTCGGCTGGCGCGCAAGCTTTGTGCTGCTGGTGGTGTTCGCGCTGGTCGCCGGCTCAGCGGCGGCGCTGCTGCTGCCGGAGACGCTGCGCCAGCGCGCGACGGGGCCTTTTTCGTTGCGGGCCATGGGCGGGCTCTACCGCTCGGTGCTGGTGCACCGCGGCTTTCTGGCCAATGTCGGCATCCTGGTCACCACCTTCGTCGGCTTGTTTGCCTGGATCGCCGGCGCGCCGTTCGTGATGCAGGGCCTGTACGGACTGACGCCGATCGTGTTCGGCACGACCTACGCGGTCGGCGCCGCCGGCTACATGGTCGGCGCCTATGCGGCGTCGCGTTTCGTCATGCGGCTCGGCCTCGACCGCACTATCGGCATCGGCGCGGTGGTGATGGCGTTTGGCGGCTTGGCCATGGCGGCGGCGGTCGCGCTCAATCTTGCCAATGTCGGCTGGCTGGTCGGAACGATGACCATCTATCTCGCCGGCATGGGCCTTGTGCTGCCGCAGACCCAGGCCGGCGCGCTGACGCCGTTTCCCGATCGCGCCGGCACCGCGTCGTCGCTGTTGGGCTTCGCACAGCAAACATCCGCGGCCGTCGCCGCCGCCGCAATCGGACACTATCTCGGCCGCTCGGCGTGGCCGGTGGCCGGCACCATCGCGGTGATGGGGTGTCTGGCGCTCTTGATCTGGGCGCTGACGCGCCGGGTGCGCACGGCGCCGATGTTCAACGCTTGAATGCCGGCATCACGTCCTTGGCGAACCAGCGCAGCTGTTCCTTGAATTGCTTGGGCGTAAGTCCTTCGGCCCAGTGGATCATGAAATTCTCCAGCCCCGGATATTTCGCCTCGATCGATTTGATGCCGTCGATCACTTCGGCCGGCGGCCCGCAGAACCACGCCTTCTGCGCCACGCCGTCGGCCAATAGCGGCGTGCGCGACGGCGCGCCCGGCGTGCCCCAGGTGCGGCCCTGCTCGTCGGCATAGCGCACGAAGCCGAACGGCGCGAACCATTTGAAGCGCTCGTCGTGCGCCGGCTCGAGTTTTTTGATCGCCTCCTCTCGGCTATTCGCCAGATAGACGCCGGCGCCCCAGATCACGTCTTCGCCGAGCTTTTTGTTCTGGCCGTGTTTGGCGCAAGCCGCGTGATAAGCGCGCACCACGTCGTCGAGGATTTTCTCGCCGTTGAGCGTTACCATCGCTTTCAAGCCATATTGCGCCATCATCTCGATGGTCTTGCCGCTGGCGATCGGCATCCAGATTTCCACCGGCAGATGTTTTGGCCGGGGCACCATGGTGATGTCCTTGAGCTTGTAGCCGCGGTAATCCACCGGCGGCGGCGCCTCGAAATATTTGCCTTTGAAGTGGAAGGACTGCTCATTGAAGCAGGTCAGCAACAGCCGCAACTGCTCCTCGAAAAATTCGCGGTTCTTATCGGCGTCAAGAAGCGGCGCGCCGAACGACTCGACCTCGCGGCTGTGATAGCCGCGGCCCACCCCCATGATGACGCGGCCGTCGGTGACGATGTCGGCCATGGCATAGTCTTCCGCCAGCCGGATCGGGTGCCACATCGGCAGCACGTTGAAGGCGCAACCGAACTTCAGCCGCTTGGTCTGGGTGGCGAGCCACAGCCCGAGCTGGATGAGATTTGGGAAGACCTCGTAGCCCTCGCGCTGGAAATGGTGCTCGGCGGTCCACAGCACGTCGAAGCCGAGCTCGTCCATGAGCTGGGCGACGTCGCGCGCAGTGAAGAAAGCTTCCGCCAGCCGTTCGTCGGAATAGCGCCGCTCATTAGCCGGCGTGCCGATCAAGCCCACATTGTCGAGCTCGATCTGGCCGACATAGAGGACATGGAATTTCTTGATCATGTGTTCTTCCCTAGGCTTTTTATGGCGCGGACAATATCCGAGGCGTGCCGCCGCCGCCACGCCGTGATCAATACACCCTGCAACTGATCGGATGGCGGCCTTGATCGCTTGGATGCTGGATTATTCGTGTTGATGATCTTGTCAAGGACGGCGCCATTAGCGCGGTTACGCGCGTCTTCGACGCGCTATGGCGCCGCCGCCTCCGGCGGTCTTCGATCCTTGACAAGATCATCAACACGAACAGAAACGCTGTCCAAGCGATCAAGGCCGCTTTCACGGCGCCATTATCGGCATGGCAGGGCGGTT
>Ga0181518_10004025_pt1 | contig 13325 bp, 8 predicted proteins | sample PEATcosm2014_Bin_28_FD_119751 | JGI IMG/M metagenome (GOLD analysis project Ga0181518, IMG submission 119751) | Peatland microbial communities from MTU Mesocosm Facility, Houghton, MI, USA - PEATcosm2014_Bin01_60_metaG | ecosystem: Environmental > Terrestrial > Soil > Wetlands > Peat | place... | reverse complement strand
TCGTCGACCGGCCCGTGGTAGTCCGCGATCACCCCGCCGTCGGGGCTGGGCGGGACGTCGCGCAGCGACACCGCGGCGACCCGGCGCATGGTGGCGCGGAGCCCGAAGGACAGCAGCTCGAGGGGGATCGGGCTGTGCAGAGCGTCGGCCGGCTTGGTCGAGTCTGTGATGACCACGAACCGGTCCGCGGCCGCGATGATGATCTTCTCCCGGGTGTGCGCGCCGCCGCCGCCCTTGACCAGCCAGCCGTCGGGGGCGATCTGGTCCGCGCCGTCGATGGCGATATCGAAACGGTCGATGCTCGCGACGTCCTCGATCCTCAGGCCCAGCTCGCGCGCGGCGTGCTCGGTGCGCGGCGACGTGGCGGCGCAGAGAATGTCGAGCGATCGGCGTGCCAGGGCCGGGAGCAGGAACGCCACCGTCGAGCCGGTGCCCAGCCCGACGGTCATGCCGCTTTCGGCCAGTTCCGCCGCCGCCTCCGCGGCGATCTGCTTCTCTCGCGCGATGCTCATGACTGGGTCACTCCGCAGGGCCGGTTCCTCAGGTCGCTGCATCGTCTGTCATCACGAGTGACGCCGCGGCCTCGACGCGGCCCGCTGCGATCGTGGTGTCGCCGGCCAGGAGCCTGGCCAGCGGCTCCTTCTTGTCCTCGCCGGTGACCAGCCAGAGGATCTGCCGGGCCCGCGCCAGCGCCGGGTAGGTCAGCGTCATACGCACCCGCCCCTGGTACGGCTGGGTGAGGGCGACCAGGCGATCGGTGACCGACAGGACCGGATCGCCTGGTACAAGCGAGGCGGTGTGCCCGTCGGGGCCAAGACCCAGGTGGACAAGATCGAAGTGCTCGGGCAGCAAGGCCGCGTAGCTGGCGGCCGCGGCCACCAGATCGCTGTCGTTGACCGGCATGGGCCGCACCTGCGCCGGGGCCGGGCCCAGCGCCTTGGTGAGGTGGGTCAGGTTCCGGTCGGGGTCCTCGGCCGGAGCGACCCGCTCGTCCACCTGATAGATGACCACCGCGTCCCAGGGGACCGTCTGCGAAGCGAGCTCGGCGAACATCGCCCACGGCGTGTGCCCGCCGCTGACCGCGAAGTGGAAGCGGCCGCTAGCCGCAACCGCGGCCCGCGCACGCTCGGCCACGAATGCCGCCCCCGCCCGGGCCACGGCGTCGGGATCGGCCAGAGTTTCGAATTCGTGGTGCATGTCGCGCCTATGCCTTCTTCTCGGCGTGGCCGCCGAATTCGCTGCGCATCGCAGCGAGGATCTTATCGGTGAACTCACCCAGGCGCCGCGACTCAAAGCGCTCCATCAGTGACGTGGCGATGATCGTGGCCGGCACTCCCTCGTCCACCGCGGCGAGCACCGTCCATCTGCCCTCTCCCGAGTCCGAGACCCGCCCAGTGAACTCCTCCAGCCCCGGCGAGCGCGCAAACGCGTCGGCGGTCAGGTCGACCAGCCACGACCCGACCACCGATCCGCGCCGCCAGACCTCGGCCACCTCGCCAACGTCGATGTCGTACTGGTAGGCCTCCGGATCACGCAGCGGGGTGGTCTCGGCGTCGGCGACCTGGGTGCCCTTGCCGACATTGGCGTGCTTGATGATGCTCAGACTCTCGGCGATCGCGGCCATCATCCCGTACTCGGCCCCGTTGTGGACCATCTTCACGAAGTGCCCGGCGCCGTTCGGGCCGCAGTGCAGGTACCCGTCGGGAGCGGTGCCGTCCCAGCGTGTCCGGCTCGGGGTGGGCGGAGCGCTTGCACGCCCAGGGGCGATGGTCTTGAAGATGGGGTCGAGCCGCTGCACGGCCTCGGTCTGGCCGCCGATCATCAGGCAGTAGCCGCGCTCGAGCCCCCACACCCCGCCGCTGGTCCCGCAGTCCAGGTAATGGATGCCCTTCGGCGCGAGCCTCTTGGCGCGGGTGATGTCGTCGCGGTAGTAGGAGTTGCCCCCGTCGATCACCGCGTCGCCGGGTTCCAGCAGGGGGAGGAGCCGGTCGAGGGTGGAGTCCACGATGGCCGCCGGCAGCATCAGCCAGGCGGTGCGGGGCACTTCCAGCTTGGCAGCGAAGTCTTCGAGCGAGGTGGCCGCGGTGGCCCCTTCCCCCTCGAGCTCGGTGACCACGTCGGGGTTGACGTCGAACACGACGCAGCGGTGCCCGTCGCGCATGAGCCGCCGCACGAGGTTTGCGCCCATCCGGCCCAGCCCGATCATGCCGAGCTGCGTTGGCGTGTCAGTGGCCATGTTTGCTCTCCTTAGCCCTTCAGTGCGCGGTAGCGGCGGATCAGCGTGCTGGTTGATGAGTCGTGGCTGAGCTTGGGCTCGGCGGCGCTTTCCAACTCGGGGATGATCGCGGCGGCCAGTACCTTGCCCAGCTCGACGCCCCACTGGTCGAAGGAGTCGATGCTCCAGATGATCCCCTGCGTGAACACGCTGTGCTCATACAACGCGACCAGCGCACCGAGGACATGGGGGGTCAGCTTCTCCGCCAGCAGAACGTTGGTGGGGCGGTTGCCCTGCATGACCCGGTGCGGCACCACCGCCTCGGGGGTCCCTTCCGCCCTGACCTCTTGCTCGGTCTTGCCGAAGGCGAGCGCCAGGGCCTGGGCGAACACGTTCGAGGACAGGATGTCGTGGTGGTCGCGGAGCGGGTTGAGGCCCTGGCCGAAGCCGATGAGGTCGACCGGGATCAGCAGCGTGCCTTGGTGGATGAGCTGGTAGAAGCTGTGCTGGCCGTTGGTGCCCGGCTCGCCCCAGTACACCGGGCCGGTCCGGTAGTCCACAATCGCGCCGTCCAGGGTGACGTGCTTGCCGTTGGACTCCATCGTCAGCTGCTGCAGGTAGGCGGGGAAGCGCTTGAGGTACTGGTCGTACGGCATCACGCCGATCGAGGCGGCCCCGAAGAAGTCCACGTACCACACGGCGAGCAGGCCCATGAGCACCGGCAGGTTCCGCGCCAGCGGAGCGGTGCGGAAGTGCTCGTCCATCGCGTGGAAGCCGGCCAGCATCTGGCCGAACTGCTCCGGGCCCAGGGCCACCATCGTCGACAGGCCGATGGCCGAGTCCATCGAGTACCGCCCGCCGACCCAGTCCCAAAAGCCGAACATGTTCGCCGTGTCGATCCCGAATTCGGCCACCCGCTTGGCGTTGGTGGAGACGGCCACGAAGTGCCTGGCCACCGCGGCGGGGTCCCCGAGCTGGCCCAGCACCCACTCGCGCGCCGAGGTGGCGTTGGTCAGCGTCTCCAAGGTCCCGAACGTCTTCGACGATACGATGAACAGCGTCTGGTCCGCCGACAGGTCCCTGGTCGCCTCCACGAAGTCGGTCGAGTCGACATTCGACACGAACCGGAACGTCAGGTTGCGGTCGGTGTAATGGCGCAGCGCCTCATACGCCATCACCGGCCCCAGGTCAGACCCGCCGATGCCGATGTTGACGATGTTGCGGATCGGCTTGCCGGTGTAGCCCTTCCACGCACCCGACCGGATCTTGGTGGCGAACTCGGCCATCCGGTCCAGGACCTGGTGCACCTCGGCCACGACGTCGGTCCCGTCGACGATCAGCGAGGCCCCCTTCGGCATGCGCAACGCCACGTGCAGCACCGAACGGTTCTCCGACACATTGATCCGCTCCCCGGCGAACATCGCGTCCCGGCGCCGCTCGAGCTCGGATTGCCCGGCCAGCTGCATCAGCAGGCCCAGGGTCTCGTCGGTGATGCGGTTCTTGGAGTAATCCAGGTACAGCCCGGCCGCTTCGGCGCACAGCCGCTCGCCGCGGGTGGGGTCCTCGGCGAACAGCTCGCGCAGATGGCGGCCCTCGATCTTGGCGTGGTGCTCGGCGAGGGCGGCATAGGCCGGGCGCTTACGCAACGGCGTAATGGGCACGTCTTGTCTCCTTTCCAGGCCAGGTCGGTGTCGGGGGTGTTCAGGTGACCGCGGAGGTCTGCGCGGTGATCCGCTCCAGCAGCTCGTTCCACGCGTCGACGAAGGACGCGGCCCCATCACGCTGCAGCCGGGCTGCGACCTCGCTGATGTCGACGCCGGCCTGGGCGAACCGGCCGAGCACCGCGTCGGCGTCGCCGCCGTCGGCCGGCAGCGGACCGCCCACCTCGCCGTGGTCGAAGAACGCCTCCAGGGTGACGTCGGGCATCGTGTTGACCGTGAACGGGGCAGCCAGCCCGTGCACGTACAAGGTGTCCGGGGCCGTCGGGTCCTTGGTGCTCGTGCTGGCCCACAGCAGCCGTTGCATCCGGGCCCCGGCGTTCTCCAGCCGCTGGAACCGGTCCGAGCCCATCAGCTGCCGGTAGGCGCGGTAGATGTCGAGCCCGACCGCCAAGGCAAGCTGGTTAGCCAGGTCCGCCGGCACCTGCGTGGCCGTTGCCCTGTCCCAGCGCGACATGAACACCGAGGCGACCGAGCCCACGGCCGGGTCCAGGCCATCGGCGATACGGCGCTCCACGCCCTTGAGGTACGCGTCCGCCGCAGCCAGGTAGTGGTCGGCGGAGAACAGCAGCGTCACGTTCACCGGTATCCCGGACGCGATCGCCTCGGTAATGGCCGGCAGGCCCTCGGGAGTACCGGGGATCTTGATCAACAGGTTGGGCCGCCCGGCCCGCGCGTGCAGGGCCTTCGCTGCTTCCACGGTCGCCGCGGTGTCGTAGGCGAGCAGGGGCGAGACCTCCAGGGATACCCACCCGTCGACCCCGTCGGTCCGCTCATGGGTGCCCAGGAACAGGTCTGCGGCGCCCCGCAGGTCCTCGATGGCCAGCTCGAAGAACAGATCCTCGGCCAACAGCCCCTGGCCTGCTTTGGACCGGATGGCATCGTCGTAGTCACCCGAGCCGATCGCCTTGTCGAAGATGGACGGGTTCGACGTCAGCCCGGTCACCGAGTACGAGTCGATGTACCGCTGGATCGTGCCGTCGTCGAGCATGCTGCGGGTGATGTTGTCGAGCCACAGGCTCTGCCCCCGCTCATTGAGGGTCTCGGTGGCCTTCACTGTTCTCCTTCCCGGGTCGTGCTCCGGCCGTGCTCCGGCCGGTCGGTACCTCGGTCGTTGCGGCTGTCACTGGCGGGCCGCGGCCACGCGATCGCGTGCGACCTGCGCTACCTGGTCCGGGGTGAAGCCGAACTTGCCCAGCAGTTGCTTCAGGGGCGCCGACGCCCCGAAGGTGTGCATCCCGACCACAGCGCCGCCGTCACCGACGTAGCGGTCCCAGCCCAGGGTCGAGGCCTCCTCCACGGCGACGCGTGCCTTCACCGAGGGCGGGAGCACCTGGTCGCGGTAGTCCTGGGGCTGGCGGTCGAACAGCTCCCAGCAGGGCATGCTCACCACGCGGGCGCCGACGCCGCTGGCCTGCAGCTCCTCCCGGGCGGCCAGCGCCAGGTGCACTTCGGAGCCGGTGGCGAGCAAGATCACCTGCGGTGTCCCGCCGTCGGCCTCGGCCAGTACGTAGCCGCCCCGGGCCACCCCCGAGGCGGGCGCGAAGATGGTCCGGTCCAGGGTAGGCAGCGCCTGGCGGGACAGGATCAGCGCGGCGGGCTCGTGCCGCAGGGCCGTCACGATGCGCCAGGTCTCGACGACCTCGTTTGCGTCGGCCGGGCGGAACACCAGCAGGCCGGGGATGGCCCGCAGCGAGATCAGCTGCTCCACCGGCTGGTGGGTGGGCCCGTCCTCGCCCACGCCGATCGAGTCGTGGGTGAAGATGTGCAGCACCGGGATCTCCATCAGGGCCGAGAGCCTGATGGCCCCGCGGGCGTAGTCGGAGAAGATCAAAAACCCGGACCAGTACGGGCGCAGCTTGGTCACCGCCATGCCGTTGGCGATGGCCGCCGAGGCGTGCTCGCGGATCCCGAAGTGCAGGTTCCGGCCCCACTCCTGGCCCGGCTCGAAGTCACCGGCTCCGTCGAAGACCAGCCTGGTCATGGTGGAAGGGGCCAGGTCGGCCGACCCGCCCACCAGCCACGGCACCACCTGGGCGACCGCGTTCTCCACTTGCCCGGACGAGACGCGGGTGCCGACCCCCTTGGGGGCAGGCGGGAACGTGGGCAGGGCTTTTTCCCACCCGTCGGGCAGGTCCCGCCGCTGGATGCGCTCGACCTCGTCGGCCAGGTCCGGGTACTCCTTGCGGTACCGCTCGAACATCGCCTCCCAGGCCTGGCGGGCCGCCCGGCCGCGGGCGCCGATGCCCGCGGCGAAGGTATCCAGGACGCCGTCCGGTACATAAAAGTCGGCGTCCTCGGGCAGGCCGAAGAACCGTTTCGCCGCCCGGACACCCTCGGCCCCGAACGGGGACCCGTGCGCCTTGGGCGAGTCCTCCACCGGCGAGCCGTACCCGATGTGGCTGTGCACGACGATCAGGGTGGGCTGGTCTGTCCGGGCCCTGAAGAATTGCAGCGCCCGCCCGACCGAGTCGATGTCGTTGGCGTCGGCCACCGTGGTCACGTTCCAGCCATAGGCGATGAACCGGGCCGCCACATCCTCGGTGAACGCGATGTCGGTGTGACCCTCGATGGTCACCCGGTTGGAGTCGTAGATCCAGCACAAGTTCGCCAGCCGCAGGTGCCCGGCCAGCGATGCGGCCTCCGAGGCGATGCCCTCCATCATGCAGCCGTCCCCGGCCAGCGCATAAACGTCGAAGTCGAACACCGTCATGTCGTCCCGGTTGTACCGCTCGGCCAGCCAGCGTCCGGCGATCGCCATGCCCACCGAGGTCGCCACCCCCTGGCCCAGCGGCCCGGTGGTGGTCTCCACCCCGCTGGTCCAGCGGTACTCCGGATGGCCCGGGCAGTGCGAGTCCAGCTGGCGGAAGGTCTGCAGGTCCTCCATCGTCACCGCGGCCCGGTGCGGCATCTCGTAGTCGGGGTCCACCGCCCGGACGCCAGCCAGATACAACAGCGACCACAGCAGCGCGGACGCGTGGCCCTCGGACAGCACGAACCGGTCCCGGTTCGGCCAGATCGGATCGTCGGGGTCGAAGCGGAGGAAACGCTGCCACAGCGTGTAGGCGACCGGGGCCACCCCCATCGGGGTTCCCGGGTGACCCGAGTTCGCCTTCTGGATCGCGTCCATGCACAGCGCCCGGATGGTGTTGATCGCGAGTGTATCCGCGTCGTGTGTGCTCGTGGCGCTCACTGCAGCTCCCTGATCGGGTGTGGGGATTGGCTGGCATTGCAGGAGCCGAGCCCTTTGGCCCCTGGCCAGTTGCGGCAGCGCCGAGGCTGAGAAACCGGGCCGACCCTGGGCGGCCGGCTGCGGGTGTCGCGTCGGCTGGCTGTCCGGGACCTGGTGGTTGTCATCGGGTCTTCTTCGGGTGAGGCTGTGCCGGCGTGTGGGTCCCTCGCCCGCGGGTGGTGGGGCCGGCGGGCGAGGGAACGGCCACTGCACGGGCAGCGTGGCCGCGGCGGTGGCCACGCTGCGGTGCCCATCACCGAGGCGAGTGTGACAGATTTTTTTGTGCGCGGGGCTTTTCGCTGTCCGGAACCGGATGTTTATCCGGTGTTCTTTGTTCGCGCTATCTGATGCCGTGGTGTCCGGTTTATCAAGCGGCCTCGCGGAATCGGACTTACCGTTGCTTCCGCGGGCAGATGCTGCGTATCCCGGTTTTTGTGGCGTTTGCTGTTGTCTCGGGCGCCCGCTGCCTGATCCCTCCGGGGATCGCATGGCGGCCGTTCCCATCTGTCATTTAATATAGCAGACGGTAATGACCGGGACCGGGTGACACGCTCGTTTCTTTTCCGCTTTTTATTTATCAAGGTGCGTGCGGGCAGCGCCGCTTACGGGTGCAAGATGCCGGTGTGGTCCTCGATGCCCTGGTCGAGGTGGCCGGCTTGCCGGTGCGCTGCCCGGCCCGCTTATCCTCGATATCGAGGATAGCCAGCCACAGCGTCTTGATCACCGCGTCATCATTGGGGAACTGGGTGCGTGTCTTGAGGACCTTGCGCATTTCCCGGTTGAAGCTTTCGATGGCATTTGTCGTATAGAGCCTTTCGCAGCGCGGGCGGGAATTCCAGGAGCGCGATGACCCGGTCCCAGGCCCGTTCCCATACCGCCACCGCGGCCGGGTATTTCCGGCCTAGCGGGAATTCGGCGAACGCCAGCAGCGCCAGCTGGGCGGCGTCGGCATTACACGCGGTATAGATGTCCTTCAGCGCCGCCGCCATGGCCTTGCGGTCGTTCTGCTCAGCCCAGGCACGCAGATGAGATCGACCTGGCACGCCGGGGACGCGCTGTCGCTGATCGCAAAGCCCAGGATGCTGCCGATCCTGAGCGCCTGCAAGGCGGCCGGAGATGCTGAACCACCTTGTCGTGGGCATGATTGGCTCGGCGTTGGCCTCGCTATCTTGCTGACCGTGCCACCGCATCCCGGCCAGGAGGTGAGCCCGGTCAATATCGCTGCCGAGTCGGGTTGCCTTTTTCCGCCCTGCACCGCGGACTGACCCCGGGGGACTGCCAGATGGAACCTGCCGCACCGATGTCCGCTTCACCGGCACCGACGCTCGAGTCCGAGCCGCCCGCTGCGCGGGCGCGCCGCTTGGCCGCCGCGCGCCGGCGGGCCACTGCTCTCCTCGCTGGGGTAACGGTTCTGTTTGTGGCCGTGACCGCGGTCGGCGCTCACGGGGTCCTTCTGGGCTACGTGCAGGCCGGCGCCGAGGCCTCCATGGTTGGAGGCGTTGCCGACTGGTTCGCGGTGACGGCCCTGTTCCGCCATCCCCTGGGCCTGCCGATACCGCACACCGCGCTGCTCGTGGAGCGCAAGGACCAGTTCGCCGCCACCCTCGGCCGGTTCGTGCAGGAGAACTTCCTCACCGCCGACGTTCTTGCTGAGCGGATCCACTCCGCGCGCCTGGTTCCCCGCCTGGCCGCCTGGCTGGCCGACGAGGCCCGCGCCGCCCGCTTCGCCGGTCACGCGGCGGATCTGGTCGTCACGGTGGCTGAGAATCTCCGCGATGAGGATGTTCAACGGCTGCTCACCGCCGAATTGACCCGGGCGGTCGACGCCGTCGAGGCGGCGCCACTGGCCGGGCGGGCCCTGCGGGTCATCATTGCGGGAGGCCACCACACCGAGCTGTTCAACGCCATCCTGTCGGGCGCGGACCGCTATCTCGCCGGCCATGACGAGGAGCTTCGTCAGCTGTTCGAGGCCGAGTCGCCCCGCTGGGTGCCCGACGCGGTTTACCGCCGGGTCTTCGACCGCCAGTTCACCCGCCTGCGCCAGCGGCTGGTGGCGATGGCCGCCGATCCCGACGACCCGGCCCGGCAGCAGTTCGAGGAGTGGATGGCTGGGCTCCCCGACCGCCTCGAGACATCCCGGGAGCTGCGCGAGCGCGGCGAGCGCCTTAAGCGCGATGTCCTGGGTAGCGCCGGCCTGCGGGACTGGTCCTCGTCGCTGTGGCAGAAGGCCAAGGAGGGGCTGCGGATCCAGGCTGCTGACCCGGAGTCTGAGCTGCGCCGCCGGCTGGCCGATGCGCTGGCAGCGGCCGGTCAGCGCCTAGGGTCGGACCGCCGCCTCGCCGACGGCCTCGGCCGCGTGGTCGAGTCCGGAGCCAGGGCACTCGCCGATCAGTTCCACGACGAGCTGGCCAGCCTCGTCACGGGGACTATCGAGCGGTGGGACGCCGCCGAGACGTCCAGCCAGCTGGAACTTCTCCTCGGGCCTGATCTGCAGTACATCCGCATCAACGGCACGGTGGTGGGGGCGGGCGTGGGGCTGGCCTTGCACGCCATAGTCCTCGCTCTGTCCTAATGGTGGCCTGTACCGCTCCAGAACTCTGCGCAGGGCTATGACCTTCGGTTTGTCCGCTAGCGGGTTTGGGGCAGGCTTTCAACGCGGCGCAGTTCGAATCGCTTACCGCCGCGTTCCTGACCGAGGTGGGGCACAGGTTCGTGGGCCGTGGTTTCACTCAAAACCGGACGTGTCGCCGGCCCCGCGGCGCACGATCTCGGGTTCCTGCTGGGAGAAGTCGATCACCGTTGTCGGCTCGGTGCCGCAGTCGCCCGAGTCGATCACCGCGTCCACGGCGTGGTCAAGCTGCTCAGCGATCTCCCACCCCTGGGTCATGGGCTCGTCCTGGCCGGGCAGCAGCAGGGTGCTGGATACGAGCGGCTCGCCGAGTTCGGCGAGCAGCGCCTGGGTCACCACGTGGCGGGGGATCCGCACCCCGACGGTCTTCTTCCCCGGGTGCTGCAATCTGCGCGGCACCTCCTTGGTCGCGGGCAGGATGAAGGTGTAACTGCCGGGGGTCGCCGCCTTGATGGCCCGGAACACCGGGTTGGCGACGTACACGAACTGGCCCAGCTGGGCGAAGTCCTGGCAGACCAGCGTGAGGTGGTGCCGGTCGCCGAGGTGGCGGATCGACCTGATCCTGGTAATGCCGTCGCTGTTGCCGAGCTGGCACCCGAGCGCGTAGCAGGAGTCCGTCGGGTAGGCGATCACGCCGCCCGTGCGCACGATGTCGGCGACCTGGACGATCGCGCGCCGCTGCGGGTTGGCCGGATGGATGTCGAACTGCCTCGCCATGCAACGAGTTTAAGATCATCGCTCCCAGCCGGCCGGTCTCCCCCGCACTGCTCGGCCGGGCACCGCCGCGCCCGCGCATGCTCACGTTTATTTGGTGAGCCGCATGTCGCCTCCCGCCGCAGCCACCTGCCGCGTGCTGAAGGCATCTCGGGACCTCAGGCCCTGACGGCGTCGAGACAGTTCAACGACGATCATGCCGGAGGAGATAACGATGGTTGCTTCGGATGCTGCCGGATACGACGAGGCGATGCCGGCTGGATATCCCCTGGCGTGGGAGTTCGACGGGCTGCTCAGGAATGGCGAGGCGGCGGTCGTCCGCCCGATCCGGCCGGCTGACGCGCCGGCGCTGGTCGGCCTGCACAGTGCCGTGTTGCCCGGCACGCTACACCAGCATGTGCTCCTGACCCGGCCGACTCTCAGCCTGGAAGAGGCGGCGCGCTTCAGCGAGGTGGACTACGACAGCCGGATGGCCTTCGTCGCGCTTGTCTCGGGCGAGCTGGTCGGGCTGGCGAGCTATGACCGCGCCGGCCATCCGTCGGCGGCTGCCGAGGCGAGCTTCATCGTCACCGACACCTACCAGGGCCATGGCGTGACGACCCTGCTGTTTGAGAGCCTGGTGGAGTACGCGCGGACGCGGGGGATCCTGAGCTTGGTCGCCGAGGTCAGGCCGCAGAACGCGACGCTGCTGGAGGTGTTCGCGGCGACGGGCTTGCGCTGCAGTCGGCGGGGCGGCCCGGCGACGGTTCGGGTCGAGATCGATCTGCGGCCGACGGCGGCGTACCGTGCGTCGTGTGATCAGCGGGAGGCGACGGCGGAGGTCGCCAGCGTCGCGGCGATACTCCGGCCGCGCTCGATCGCCGTCGTCGGGGCAGGACGCCACCCGGGGAACGTGGGGCATCAGGTTGTCCGGTCCCTGCTCGTCGGCGATTTCTCGGGGACGGTCTACCCGGTCAATCCCGCGGCGCGGGCGGTCTGCGGCGTGCCTGCGTTCCCGGCGCTGTTGTCGGTTCCCGAGCCGATCGACCTGGCCGTCATCGCCGTTCCGGCATCAGCTGTCCCTGGCGTGATCGAGGAGGCCGCCTCCATCGGCGTGCGCGCCGTCACCATCATTACCGCGGGCTTCGGCGAGACGGGCCGCTCGGGCGCTGCGGTCGAGACCCGGCTGCTGAGCGTGGCCCGCACGCACGGGATGCGGATCGTCGGCCCGAACTGCCTGGGCGTCGCGAACACCGATCCGGGCGTTCAGATGAACGCCACGTTTGGCTCGCTCGATCTGCTGCCCGGGCGGCTGGCTCTCGTCTCGCAGTCCGGTGCGGTCGGGGTCCTGCTCAGCGAGCAGACCCGCGCCGCCGGCCTTGGCCTGTCGGCCTTTGTGTCGGTGGGGAACAAGCTCGACGTGAGCCCGAACGATCTGCTGTGCTTCTTTGAGCAGGACGACCGGACCGCGGTGATCGCGCTCTACCTGGAGTCGGTGGGCAACCCGCGCAAGTTCGCCCGGATCGCCCGGCGGGTCGGCGCGGCCAAGCCCATCGTGGCGCTCAAGGCGGGAAGAACATCGGCCGGGGTCAGGGGCGCTCGTTCGCACACCGCAGCCGCGGCGACCCCGGAAGTCACCGTCGCCGCGATGCTGCAAAGCGCGGGCATCATCAAGGTCGACCGTCTGGAGGAACTCCTCGACGTCTCGGCCATCTTGCTCGCCGCTCCGCTGCCGGCGGGGCGTCGTGTCGCGCTGGTCGGGAACTCCGGTGGCCCGCTCATTCTCACCGCCGACGCGTGTGAGGGCGGTGAACTGATCGTCCCGGAGCTGGGGGAGGCGACCCAGCATGCGCTCGGTGAGGTCCTCGCCGCCTCGGCGGCGACCGCCAACCCGGTTGACCTCACCGCGGACGGGACTGCGGAGATGCTTGAGCAAGCGCTCGAGATCGTCCTGGGCGATGATGCGATCGACGCCGTGATCACCGTCGTCATCGAAACCATGGCGATCTCGGCGGCGGCGACGCGGCAGACCCTCGCGCGGGTCGCGCACCGGGCAGGCAAGCCGGTCGTCGCCTGCTCCGTGGAGGCAGCCGCCCCGCGCATGCCAGCCGGTGCGGCGGATATCGCGGAGATTACCTCACCGGAGCGGGCGGCGGCGGCCCTCGGGCATGTCTGCCACTACGCGCAGTGGCGCCGGCGCCCGCTGCTGCCCGCGGAGGAGCCCGAACAGCTGTCCGATCATCCGGTGATCAGCGAGATCGTGGCCTCGGCGCTCGCCAGCAGCCCCGGCGGGGGCTGGCTTGAGCTTGACCAGGCGGCCCGGCTGCTGGCGGCGTGCGGCCTGCCCGTGCTAGCGACTCGCGGCGCGGCCACCGCGGCCGAGGCGGCCGCGGCGGCCGCGGCTGTCGGGTTCCCGGTCGTCTTGAAGGCCCGTTCCGGCGAGGTCGTGCACAAGACCGATGTGGGCGGCGTCGCGCTGAACCTGGGCGACGCCGATGCGGTACGCGCCGCATACGAGACGATGGAATCGCGGCTCGGCGCGCAGATGGGCGGTGCGGTGGTCCAGCCGATGGCACCGTGGGGTGTCGAGGCGATCGTCGGGCTCGCATCCGATCCCGAGTTCGGCCCGGTCGTGATGGCCGGCCTCGGCGGGGTGATGACCGACCTGCTGCAGGACCGTGCCTTTGCCGTCCCACCGCTCGAGCCCGGCGCAGCCGACGCCATGGTGGCGTCGCTTCGTGCCACCCCGCTGCTCGATGGCTACCGGGGCGCGCCGAAGGTGGACCGTCAGGCGCTCGTGGCGTTGCTGGAGCAGATCGCGCGGGTGGCCGAAGAAGT
>Ga0181518_10004024_pt1 | contig 13332 bp, 11 predicted proteins | sample PEATcosm2014_Bin_28_FD_119751 | JGI IMG/M metagenome (GOLD analysis project Ga0181518, IMG submission 119751) | Peatland microbial communities from MTU Mesocosm Facility, Houghton, MI, USA - PEATcosm2014_Bin01_60_metaG | ecosystem: Environmental > Terrestrial > Soil > Wetlands > Peat | place... | reverse complement strand
ATGTCCACGACGCGGCCGCGGACCTCGAGGTAGCGATAGGGATTGTCGGGGTCGATGAGCGTGAGCGTCACCCGCGGGTCGCGGCGGACATTCTTGTCCTTCAGCCGGCCGCGCGCGGAGTTGAAGATCACGGTGCCATTCTCAGCATCGACCCAGACCGGCGTCACCTGCACGTCGCCGTTGGGCATCAGCGTGGCCAAGCTGGCGAAGGCACGCTTGTTGAACAGATCACGGTATTTTTCGGGAATGGTTGCGTCAGGCATGTGTCCTCCGTGCATCACAAACTGTCATTCTTCCGCCGACCGAAGCGAGGCGGGAGAATCTAAGATTTCCGCACTGTGCTATCTGCAGCGGTGGTGAAAGCGTTCTCGTCAGATCCTCCGCTCGGCTGCGCCTCGCGAAGGATGACAGCCCAAACAGAACGGGCTGCGCTTCGTGGGCAATCATTCGCCCTTGCTCTTTGGCGGCTCGCCGGCCATCTGGATGGGCGCGCCGGTGAACAGCGATCCCGCCCCATTCTCTGCCGCCAGCTTGTTGAATCCGTTCACATCCGTGTTCAGCAGCCCATTAAAGTCCTGCAGGAACGCTTGCAACTCCTTGTAGAGATCGGCATGCTCCTCCACCAGCAACGAGCTGGGAGCGCGGTCATAGTCCATCATGATCCCGCGCAGCAGGTCCTCATAGTGGTCGTACAGCTTTTGCGTGAAGCGGATGTAGTCCTTGGCGTCGGGTCCCTGGGATTCGGTGTTGTACGCCCGCTCCTCGAGCGCTTTGACCTTCTTCTCCAGCGCGCGCGCCTGCTCCAGCACGGGAGCGTAACCGGCGGGCACTATGCGGCCGGAGGTTTCATCCGCCGTCAGCAGCTTCTTCATCACGCCGATTTGCGAGTTGAGGCTGTCCAGACGATTCAGCGCCTGGTTCAGGTCGGAAAGCTGTTCGCGCACCTCGAGTCCCGCCTTGGTCTGCGCGCGGAAAGCTTCCATGTCGGCGGGGAAGCGCGGATCCGCCGCCACCTCGACGCGCTGCGATTCGGTCTTGCCGTTCACCGTGACCGCAACCTGGTAGGTGCCGGGCACCACCGCCGGCCCCAGGTTGGCATCGAAGAATATGCTGGGCTCCGGCGGCGGCAGGAAGCTCAAGCGGACCGGCTGCTGGTAACGGAGATCCCAGATCGCGCGGTTGAAGCCAGGCTTCGATGGGCCGTAGAACGTCTTCACCCATTTGCCGTCGGCGTCTGAGACCTCGATCTTCACCGCTGTCTGCTGTTTCTCCTTCAGCTCCGGTGTGACCTCGATCTCCGACTTCAGGAAGTAATCGATCACCGCGCCGCGCGGGGCATCGGGCGCGGAGAAGCCGGCCTGGCTGAAGCCGCGCTTGTTCCACAGGTGCCAGCGATGCGCCGTCTGCGCGCTGAACAGATGGAAATCGCCGGATACTGTTTCCGGAGTCATCTCCTCCAGCGCCGTCAGGTTGTCGAACACAAAGACGCCGCGCCCGTGAGTGCCGACCACCAGGTCGTGCGTCCGCTTGACGAACTTCAGATCATAGATGGGCACGGTCGGGAAGTTGCTCTTCAGGGGCTTCCATTCGTCGCCGTCGTTATCGGAGTAGAAAAGTCCCGTGTCCGTGCCCGCCACCAGGAAGCCGCGCCGATTGGGATTCTCGCGCACCACGCGCGCGGGATCGCTGGCCGGCAGCCCCTTGGTGATGGCTGTCCACGTCTTGCCGGAATCGTGCGTCTTGAAAACGTAAGGTTTGTCGTTGTCGAGCTCGTGGAGATCCACGGCCACGTAGCAGGTCTCGGCGGAGAACGGCGAAGCCTCGATCTGCTGGATGCGTCCCCACTCCGGCAGGTTAAGCAGCGAGGCGGTGACGTTGGTCCAGTTCTCTCCGCCATCGCGCGTTACCTGCACCACGCCATCGTCGGTGCCCACCCAGATCACCTTGGGATCGGCCGGCGAAATGGTGATCGACAGGATGGTGCCGAAGGTCTCGGCGCCGCTGAGGTCGAGTTCCACTGGGCCGCCGCTGTGCTGCTGCTTGCTCTTGTCGTTGCGCGTCAGGTCGGGGCTGATCGGCGACCAGTTCATGCCGCCGTCGGTGGACTTGAACACCACGTTGCCGCCCAGGTAAACCTCATTGGGATCGGTGCTCGACACCGCGATGGGAGAAGTCCAGTTAAAGCGGTACTTCAACTCGGAGGGAGGCATGCTCCCCACGCCGCGGAGGTAAGGGCGCGCAAAACGAGTCAAGCCCGTCTTGTTGTCGAGGCGCCGGATGTAACCGTTTTGCGAGTCGGCGTAAATGACGTTCACCTTTCCAGGCGCGGGCACCACGTACTCGCCATCACCCACCACGGTCACAAACCAGTCGGCGCCCACAACGCCTTCGCGGCTGAGGCTGCTGGAAGGACCGCACCAGCCGAAGTTGTCCTGCAATCCGCCGCAGATCAGGTAGGGATCGTCATCGCTGGTCGCTACCTGGTAAAACTGCTCGATGGGCAGGTTGTCCAGATAGCGCCAGTTCCGGCCGCCGTCGGCGGTGATGTACACCCCGCCGTCGTTGCCCTCAATCATGCGATCCGGATGCTCGGGATCGATCCACAGCGCGTGCTGGTCGGGATGTACGCCCTTGCCGATGATCTTCGCCGTCTTGCCGCCATCGCGCGATTCCACGATGTCGAATGACAGGAAGTAGAGATGGCTCTCGTCATTCGGCGCCACGAACAGGCGCGAAAAATAAAACGGCCGGGCGTTGATCTCGCGATTGTTGCTGACCTCTTTCCAGTGGTCGCCCACGTCGGTGGAATCCCAGAGCACGCCCTTCTTCGCGTCCACCAGCGCATAGACGTGCTGCGGATTGCTGGGCGCGATCGCGAGGCCGATGCGGCCCAGCGGCGGCTTGGGCAGACCTTCGCTCAGCTTCTTCCACGCGCTGCCGCCGTCGGTGGAGCGGTAGATGCCGCTGGCGTTGCCGCCGTTTAGCATCATCCACGGATAGCGCCGAACCTCCCACATGCCGGCGAACAGCACCATGGGATTCGCGGGATCCATCACCAGGTCGCTGGCCCCAGTCTGCTCGTTCACGAAGAGCACCTTCTGCCAGCTCTTGCCGCCATCGGTGGTGCGGTAGACGCCGCGGTCGGGGCCGCTGCCCCACACCCGTCCCAGGGCCGCGACGAAAACCACATCCGAGTTCGTCGGATGCACCAGGATGGCCGAGATCTGGCCCACGTTGTCCAGTCCCATGAAACGCCAGCTCGCGCCGGCATCGGGCGAGAAGTACACACCGTGGCCGGTGACCATGTCATTGCGCGGGTTGGCCTCGCCGGTGCCCACCCAGATCAGGCTGGGATTCGAGGGCGCCAGCGCAATGGCGCCGATAGAGGCCGACGACTCTTTCTCGAAGATCGGCTTCCAGGAAAGTCCGCCGTCGATGGTCTTGAACACGCCGCCGGCCGCGCCGCCCGCATAGTAGACGTTCGCCTGGCCGGCCACGCCCGCCACCGCCGTCACCCGCCCGCCGCCCACCGCCGGACCAAGGTTGCGGAACTTGATGTTCTCCAGAATGTCGTGGCTCTTCTCGGGGGCGGGCTTCTCGTTTTCGTCCGCCTGCACGGCCATGCAGAAGATCAGGATGGTTAAGATTGCCAGCACGCTTGCCGTTCTCGATTTCATCGGACTGCTCCTACTCCGGGGAATGTGAAGCTCGACAGGAAACGCCCGCCGCGCGCGGAAATGATTCGCGCCAAGAAGACAAAGCATTCTAGCGCAACCAGCGATGAGGCTGCCGCCGTGCGGGTCAGATCACCGTCAAGGCAGGGCTGATCACAAAGCGCAGCTTCTCGTGCGCGCTCCGCAAGACATTCTCCACGAATTCGGGTGATTCCCCGCGTGCGAAGATGAAGCCCAGGTAGCTCGCTCCCTCCGGCAACGGCACCAGCTTCTGGGACACCTTGGCTGTGATGACCACGTCGTCGATGCCGGAGACGGCACGCGCCTCGTCGATGCCCTGCGTCTCCTGGTAGAAGCCCGCTTGGGGAATGGGAATCATCATGACTCCCGAGGCCGCATTTTCGCGATAGATGCGCGAGACGTCCAACCCAAGCATCAGCCGGATGAGCAACTCTTCGAGCGAGACTTCCTTGTCCACCAGCGGGATCTCGAAACGCAGCGCGCGCGAGCACAGCCCGCCGATCGAGCGCGCCGCCACCTCCATCATCCAGATGCCGGCGGCGTTGATGCGCAGCTCGGCGTGCACCGGGCCGTGGTAGAGCCCGAGCGCGTCGGCGGCCAGGGCCAGAGTCTCGACGATCTCCTGCTGGCGCTCGCGGCTCATCCGCGACGGCGTAACGTAAATGGTCTCCTCGAAGAACGGCCCCGTCAGCGGGTCGGGCTTGTCGAAGATGGCGAGCACACGCAGGCGGCCGCGGTCCACGATGGCCTCCACCGCGATCTCGGCGCCGTCGATGTAAGTCTCCACTTGAATGAAGTTGCTGGTCTCTTCGCGCAGCACCCCGACCTCGGGACTCTTCAGCAGCGCCCGTACGCGCTCGAAGGCGCGGACGAATTCTTCGGGAGTATCAGCGCGGATGACGCCGCGGCTTGCCGAGAGCGCCAGCGGCTTGAGCACGCGTGGGACATCCAGCGTGACCGCGCCCGTGGCCAGCAATTGGCGCGGGTCGGCGTCCAGTGGGAAACGGCGGTAGTCGGGCACGTTGATCCCGGCCTGCCGCAGTCGCCCGCGGGCGAGATATTTGTCATGGCACGCCTCGGCCGCCTCCGGCGGATGGTTGAGCAGGCCGAGGGCCTTGCTGGCCAGCGCCGCTGTTTCCGTAGCCCGATCGCCGATCTGGATGATGGCTGCGAAGGGCCGCTCCCGCGCCACTTCTACAATCTTGCGGGTGTTCTCCTCTGGATTCTCGAACCGCAGGGGGATGGCATCGTCTCCCCAGGGATCGTCGAGGACGTGGCAGCGGTCGGTGCCGAAGACGACCTCGAGGCCCAGCTTCTCGGCTGCATCCACGAAGGCCTGCGCCTGGTAGCCGGTGGTGGTGCAGAGAAGGAGAACGCGCGGTTTGGAAGCTGAGGACACGTCACGTCAACTGTTATTGCCTGAAGCTTACACCCACATCGGACTCAGGAATGACATTGAAAAAATGCCGCAGAGCGGGAAAGCTAGGGCCAGCTAGCGAGCGCATGGCGCAACATCAGCAATACGAGATTTGGATACTGAATGTCGGCGACTGGATGCTCAAATCGTCCTGGCGCGATTTCGAGGTAGGGTTGGCGGCAGCCCGAGCACTGAGCGGGCCGGTGCGCATCATGTGCGCGGTGTATGACGGCGGCGCGGCGGTAGAGAGGAATGTAGTGGTGGAGCTGGGCGGCACCGGTGGGGACCACTAACCGGAGCGGGGCTCGGGTTCTGTCCCGTAATTTCATTCAAAAATCGAATGGTGTCATCCCGAGCGCAGCGAGAGATCTATGCATTGAAAATCAAATACATAGATTCTTCGCTCCCTTCGGTCGCTCAGAATGACACTTCAATTCGTATTGCGGGAACCTACGGGACAGCACACCCGGGTCAGTTTTTCCCAACGCCGGCGTGACGCCACCCCCAAAGCCTCAGCGGCCCGAGGTGAACAGATTGTGCTTCAGGATGCACCACAGCGTGTGCACGCCGTCCTTCCATCCGATCTTCTTGCCTTCTTCATAGGTCCGCCCTGAGTAGGAAATGCCGACCTCGTATACGCGGCACTTGAGCGCGGCGATCCGCGCTGTCACCTCCGGCTCGAAGCCGAAGCGGTCTTCCGTCAGCTTCACCGACTGGATGATCTCCCGCCGAAACGCCTTGTAGCAGGTCTCCATGTCGGTGAGGTTGAGGTCGGTGAACATGTTGGAGAGCAGGGTGAGGAATCGGTTGCCGACCGAGTGCCAGAAGTACAGCACGCGATGGGTTTCCCCGCCGGCGAAGCGCGAGCCGTAGACCACGTCGGCTTTGCCCTCGAGGATGGGAGCCATAAGCTTGGGATACTCCGCCGGGTCGTACTCCAGGTCGGCATCCTGGATGATGACGATATCGCCGGTAGCAGCGGCGAAGCCGGTGCGCAGCGCCGCGCCCTTGCCCCGGTTCTTGTCGTGGAACAGCACGCGGATCGGGTAGCCCGCGCTCTCTCTCGCGATCTCCTCCAGGCGGGCGCGGGTGCCGTCGGTCGAGCAATCATCCACGATGATGAGTTCTTTCTCAACCGGTGAGGCCAGGGTGCGCCGGATGATCTCGTCGATGTAGTCCTTTTCGTTGTACACCGGCATTACTACCGAAGCTTTCATGCGCCGCGCACCCGCTCGCGCAGCTTGAAGCGCTGGATCTTGCCGGTGGCGGTCTTGGGGAGTTCGCTGACGAACTCCACCCAGCGCGGCTTCTTGAACGGCGCCAGCTTGTTGGCCACGAAGTCCTGCAATTCACGCGCGGACTTTTCGTCTCCGGCCGCGTCCGGTTCGAGCACGACGAAGGCCATGGGCTTGATGAGGCGCTCGGCGTCTTCGCGTCCGATCACCGCCGCCTCGCGCACCCCCAGATGTGCCGCCAGCGCCGCCTCGATCTCCACCGGGCTTACCCACTGCCCGGAGACCTTCAGCATGTCGTCGGAGCGGCCGGCGTACCAGAAGTAGCCGTCGGCATCCTGGTAGTACTTGTCGCCAGTGCGGATCCAGTCGCCTTCGATGGTCTGCTTGGTCTTCTCGTGTTTGTTCCAATAGTAGGCGCAGGTGCTGTCGCCGCGGACGACCAGGCTGCCGGTCTCGCCTACGCCGACCGGCTCATTGTTCTCGTCGAGGATCTTGGCTTCGTATCCGGGGACGACCTGTCCGCTTGAGCCTGGACGCGCGGCCCCGCGCCGGTTCGAGAGCACGATGTGCAGCAGTTCGGTCGAGCCCAGGCCGTCCAAAATCTCGACCGCAAAGCGCTGCTTGAAGCGCTCAAAGACGGCTGGCGGCAGCGATTCGCCAGCCGAGACTCCATTGCGAATCGTGGAGAGGTCGAAATCCGCGCCGTCGCGCTTGTGTGCCAGCAGTCCCACGTAGCTCGTCGGGACGGAATAGAACAAGGTCGGCCGATGGCGCTCGATCACCGCATAGACGTTGGGTGGCGTGGGCGGGCCTGACAACAGGATGCTGGTGGCGCCCGCCGAGAATGGGAAGTAGAGCCCGTTTCCCAGCCCGTAAGCGAAGAACAGCTTGGCCACACTGAAGCAGCGGTCGCGCGCAGTGACGCCGAGGATTCCCTGGCCGTAGAGCTCGCACGCGACCACGATGTCGTGATGCAGGTGCACGCAGCCCTTGGGGAATCCCGTGCTCCCGGAGGAATACAGCCAGAAGGCAGCGTCGTCCTGGCTGGTGGGCTCGGCGGCAAGCTCGGGGCTGGCTTTGGCGATCAGGTCATTGAACGAATGCGTCCCAGCGGGGGCATTGCCCACCACGATGATGTCGCGCAAGTATCGCAGCCGCTCGCGAGGGATAACCTGCACCTGCGGCAGAAGGGCCTCGCTGACGATCACCACCCGCGCCCGCGAATCGTTCAGCATGTATTCGTAGTCGGGCGGCTTGAGCAGGGTATTGACCGGGACGGCGACGATGCCGGCCTTGATCGCGCCCAGGAAGCTGTAGGCAAATTCCGGCGTGTCCAGCAGGATCAGCAGGACGCGCTCTTCCATGCGCACGCCCAGAGCGCCCAACGCGTTCCCCAGCCGGTTGACTTGCTCCGCCAACTGCTTGTAGGTGACGCGCTCATCCCCACATTCGATGGCGACATTGTCCCCGCGTCCCTCTTCCAGGTTGCGGTCCGCCAGCCAGGCGGCTACGTTGAATGGTTCGGGCAGAACCATGCTCTTTTCTCGGCCATTACTAATGGCTGCGTATTGTCTCATACCCGGTTTGACCGGGGCGCGGCCATCCGGCCGTAACCAGCACTGGTAGCGAAAGTAATGGGTGCAGCCTGCCCCAGCCGTATTAAGATCCAAGTCTCCCCCTGAGCGTCTCAGTCCCCAATGAGAGCCGAGTAGCCGCACCGCGCCTCCCGGCGTGGGCTCCGTCCTGTGCTTCCAAAACGGAATGCCTGACAACAACAACCCGGCACAACCAGCCGGGGCCGAGGCGCCGGCCTCGACCACCGAGCAGTTGCTGCGCCTTCTCAGCCAGCAGCCCAAGGGGCCCAATGGCGACGACGACGCCCTCAACAACCCTGAATTGGAACAGTTGTTCGGCAGCCTTTCCAAGGGCCTGGAGCAGGGCAGAGCCGACAGCGCGCTGGGTATCCCGACGGGAGAGCCGCTGACGCTGGAAGCCCTCGCAGCCAGCCTGGGGCAGCCGCTTCCTTTGGGTGAAATCCCAGCCACGCAGACCGCCCGCGAGGCGGCCGTTGCCTGCCCCAAATGCGGCTCGGCGAATCCGGCTGCAACCCGCTTTTGCGGCATGTGCGGCCAGAGGTTGGGTGCCGAGGTTTCCAGGGGTTCCGGGAACGGGGCCAAGCCTGCGGTCGTCGCAACCGAGCCACCGAAGCTGGCCCAGTTCGGTGGCAGAACCGGCCCCAGCCTGGGGTTTAAGATGGCGCTCCTGGGAGTGCTTCTCCTGGCGCTGGGTCTGGTCGTGGATCAGCAGCGGTTGTGGCGACTGCCGCTCCTGACGGGCGTGATCTCAGACTTGCAAGGTGCGTGGACGTCACCCGCGGCGGCAAAACCGGCCACCGAAGCGGCGCCCGCGCCAATCAAGCAGCCAGAACCAGTGAACCGCGAGCCCGCCACCGTCGTGAGGACGCCCGTCACGGTGGTGAAACCGTCGAAGGCGGCGCCGCCGACCGTCATCACGCCCAACCTGCCGGGGCCCACGCCGCTGCCGTCCGCGCCTCTCCCGCTCGAGATACCTCTTCCGGTTGTACCGCGTGCTACTGCAGCGGGATCGGCGGAGCCACCTCCGGTTGAGAAAGCGCCCGCGGCGGCTCCCGAGGTCCCCGCGCCAGAGCCCAAGCCCGTGTTCGCAAATTGGAACGCGGCCCGATAGGACCACCGAGCCCAGGTGTTTTGCCGGTGCTACTGGCGCCCGATTTGCCGCATGACGGCCCGTTCCACAGCCGGCTCCAGCGTCACCCATCTCACAGACACTTGCTGATGGCGGTACGGCACGGGTTTCTTCAGGCGAACGGCAAACCCGCTTTAGAAAAGCCGAGCATGTGGTCGAACGCCCGGTTCTCCAGCATGAGAACGAACACATGTTGGACTAGGTTGGACATTCGCGCTCCCAATGTTATCGCCGAGGATGGCCGCATGCGACATTGCCACTGCGTACTGCGAGCGGCGCAGCAAGTCGCAGGACCCAGTTCAGAAAACCCGGACGAACCCCTGCTCGCCAACTGACGGGACTTTCAAGAGGAGGTCAACTACCCGCCGAAATTTCTTGAGTCCTGTGGCCACGCACTGGATCAACTTGTCGTTGGCTAGACCCTACCGGCGTGGACTTTCCGCGCCCACCTTGACCTTACAGCAACACTTGCCACCGAAAGGATGTTCCTATGCCTCTTCCCACGGACGAAAAAGCTTTAGCTCTCAGCCGCGACCTGCTGCAAGCTTTCGACAGCGAGACTGGCGGCGAGCATCCCGGTTACCGCCCTGCTCACGCCAAAGGGATCATGTTTACTGGAACTTTCCACGCTTCCTCCGATGCGGCTTCGCTCACGCGTGCGCCTCACGCGCACGGCGAGACCCCCATCACCGTCCGCCTCTCCGACTTTGCCGGAATCCCCACCGTCCCGGACAACTCCGACGAAGCCAGCCCGCGCGGCTGCGCCATCCGATTCCATCTCGGCGAACATGTTCACACCGACATCGTGGCCCACTCCGTTGACAACTTCCCAACCCGAACCGCCGAAGAGTTGGGGGAATTCATCCGCGCGCTCGCGGCCACCACTCCCTCCCAACCTCATCCGAACGCGATCGAGCAGTATCTGGGCACCCATCCCAAGGCGTTGGCGTTCGTCCAGGCGCCTAAACCCATTCCCGCCAGTTTTGCCCACGAGTCGTTCTTCGCAGTATCCGCGTTCAAGTTCACCGGCGCTGGTGGAGCCAGCCGTTTCGGCCGTTACCGCATTATCCCCGGAGCTGGCAACCTGTACCTCGATGCTTCCGCCGTAGCCGCCAAAGGTCCCAACTTCCTGTTCGACGAGATCAGGCAGCGCATCGCGAAAGGCCCCGTCAAGTACCACATCAACGTGCAGTTGGCCGAACCCGGAGACCCCACAGACGACGCCACAATCCGTTGGCCGGAAGACCGTTCCAACCTGAAGTTCGGAGAAGTCGTTCTGCAAAAGCTGGTGGCAGAGAGCGATGTCGAAGAGCGCCGCATCATCTTCGATCCCATCCCTCGCGTAGACGGAATCGAACCATCCGCCGATCCCTTATTCCAGCCACGCGCCGATCTCTACCTGCTCAGCGGACGCCGTCGCCGCGCCGCTGATCAGCAAGCAGTCAGGGCAAAGGCGTCTTAGTCTGCGGCCCGATTTGGAATGCTCCATCCTCGCCGGTTTTTTCGGCGAGGGCGGGGTATTTGGGGTGCTGTCCATCTTGACAGTATCCGGGGCGGCACGGTGCCCATAACTTCACCTGTTCGCAGGACTGTGTATGGGTTGAAGCACGTGGCGCCGGGTGAGTTCAAGTACTTCGATGCGTACCGGACCAAGGCTCGTCCGCAGGGACACACGATCGTGTTCGGCCTCTCCTGGACGTTGCGGATTCCGAAGCCGCAGGCTGCACAACCGTAGCCGGTGATTCTGGCCCACGGTGGGCGAGAAGCTGAACGTGGCCACCATCCTGGAAGGGAGCATGCGTAAGGAGGGCCAGCGGGTGCGGGTCACGGCGCAGCTAATCAAGGTCGCGGATGGCTTTCACCTGTGGTCGGAGACCTACGACCGGCAACTGAGCGACATCTTTGCGGTGCAGGACGAGATTGCGCGCTCGGTGGCAGGATCACTGAAGGTGGCGCTGCTGGGGGGGGGAACAGCAACGCCTTCCGCCCAGGGCACGAATGCCGAAGCCTACAACGCCCACCTGACGGGGCGGTACTTTTTCGAGCGGCGTAGCAAGGAGAACCTGGAGAAGGCCATCGGCTACTACGAGCAGGCGATCAAGCTGGATTCCGGCTATGCCCCAGCATGGGTGGGGCTGGCCGAGACCCGCAGCCTTCAGGGGGATCAGGGCTATCTGCCTGTAGAGGAGGGCTCCGGAAGGCCCGGGAGGCGGCGGAGCGGGCGCTGTCATTGGATGCGAACCTGGCAGAGGCCCACGCGGCGTTGGGGAGAATCAAGACGGACTACGACTGGGACTGGGCGGGCGCGGATGCCTCCTTCCAGAGGGCACTGGCCCTGGAGCCGTCGGCTGCCAACGGTATAATTCCGGGCAATGGCGCCTAGTTCTCTTGCGAAGAAACTGTTCCGCACGTTCGCAAGAGTCATTCCACAATGCGGCATGGTTTCGCAAGCCGTGGCATTCAATATGTTCCTGGCGTTTTTCCCGATCCTGCTGGTTGCGCTGGGCCTGGGGAGCAGTTCTCTGCGCGGGAAGAGCGGTCAGGAACTTGCGGTGCGGCTTTCGGAGGTTCTTCCCCCGGGCAGCTGGCAGCTCGTATCCGAATTCCTGTTGCGCCCGGAAGTGTACGCCTGGCAGTGGGTGTTTCTCGGCTGGGTCGGGACGCTGCTCGTTGGCTCGCAGGTGATGAAGCTCATCATGGAAGGCATCCAATTGATTTATGGTGATCACAAGAGACATTCGTTTCTCGGCCGGCAGCTTCGTGGTTTGATCTTGTTCGCCGTGTCCGTAGTGGCATGGCTTGTCGCCGTCGCGCTGAGTGTCTTTGGCGGGCCAGTACGCCAGTGGATGATTCGCGGATTCGGCAAGTCTCCGGTGGTTCGCGGCTTCTGGAACATTATGCTTCCGGTCTTGGCAATGATCCTGGCGATGGTCGTCCTGGCCTTGATTTATCGCGTTGCGCGACCGGTCGCAACGACTTGGGGTTCCGTTCTTCCCGGAGCGTCAGCGGCGACGATTCTGTGGTGGGGCGTCAATTTGCTGTTTGGAATTTACGTCCGAAAGATGCGGTATGGACTTGTCTACGGCGCGGTGGCTGCGGCGATCGGCTTGATGGTGTGGATGGAGTTCTCTGCGATGATCGTCTTTCTTGGTGCGGCCTGGAATGCAGAAAGTGCGGCACGGTCCGATTGAGTTTCAAGCCTGCCACGCCCTATTCGCTTCTTCGCTGCTCGGCTGGTGGAATGGCGCTGGGGCGCTGACGGCCTCGGCAGAAGGGTGCGCACCCCGGAAAGCCCCGTTGGTATGCTGTCTGCGATGACCTCGATCCTCCGCGGCGGAAGGAGGCCCACTTCACCGCGCTCGTGAAAGAAGAAGCCTTTACCCGGCCGACAGCGTTCCCAACCTCTGCCGCAAGATCAACAACGCGCTGACGCGACGGCTGCAGATCTCGCGCGCTAAGCTGGCAGGCAATAGCCGGCACGGTCAATTCTGATCAGTTTTCAAATTGCCAAAAGCCGATACTCTCGCTGAGAAGTGAGGTGTGCCTTGCCCGGCCAACTGATACTGCTGCTGCTTATCATGTGGACTGGATCCATTGCGGCGTTCAGCTACATAACTTTATCTGACAAATACCTCTGGATCCCGGTCTTCCTTGCACTGGCTGGCGTGTTCGGTTCCCTACTGCCGCTCGCGATCACTCCCAACATCGCTCTGGTCGCGAACGCCGCCACCCTGATTCTGTTCATCGTGTCGTTGGAAAGATTGAGGCCGAAGCGTCGGCGAGCCATTGCTTTCGTAAGCCATCGCCCTTGATGAAGGCAGCTCCGGATTGGAAGCAAGGCGCTGAGGGTTACGGCAAGCGGTTCGGATCCAACTTCGGCATCGCAGCGGTAAGCGTCACGACGCGTTACGCGCTGGCCGAAGCCTTCAAGGAAGACACTTTGTACTATCGCTGTGAGTGCACAGGCGTGTTTCCGCGGTTGCGTCATGCCGTGATTTCGACCGTAACAGCACGCCGCGGCGAAGACGGCCACCGCGTCGTTTCTTTCGCTGCGCTCGGCGCGCCGTATGCGGGCACGATGACGGCCGTCTACGGTTGGTACCCTAGCCGCTTCGGCGCCAGAGATGCGCTCCGGATGGGCAATTACAACCTGCTGAAATTTGTGGGCGGGAACATCGCCCTGGAGTTCCTCTATGGCGGACCACACTCCTGGCTTTCTCGCATGCATTTAAACAGTAGACACGGAGCCCCAAATTCGGGT
>Ga0181518_10004022_pt1 | contig 13335 bp, 12 predicted proteins | sample PEATcosm2014_Bin_28_FD_119751 | JGI IMG/M metagenome (GOLD analysis project Ga0181518, IMG submission 119751) | Peatland microbial communities from MTU Mesocosm Facility, Houghton, MI, USA - PEATcosm2014_Bin01_60_metaG | ecosystem: Environmental > Terrestrial > Soil > Wetlands > Peat | place... | reverse complement strand
TTCCTCCCCCCCCCCCCCCCCCCCCCAATTTGAGCTAAAGTATTCAGGAATAAGGAGTTAACTCCAAAGTATTCAAAAATAAGGAGTTAGGTTGTCAAAGATCCCTGAAAATGGCTTTGGGGCAGGTTCGAGGGGCGTCTTGGTTGATGGACGCCCCTCGAATCTGCCCCAATCAGATCTCTATTGTCGCTGACCGTGGTTCTTATGTCTATGATGGCGGTCACAATCTGTTTGTGATGAAAAAAGTCAAAGGCCCCACCCAAGCAGAGCCGTCTTGCCATCACGAGATCCGCGCGCGATGGGGCCCGGACTGGGCCTACCGATGTCGGCGGATGCGGCAGGCCACTTCTCGAAAAGCGCGAGAAGTGGCGCACCCGTAATACTATAATGTTATTGATACTACATCATTACATGGTAATATTAGAATTCAAAGAGAGGCAACGTCATGCCAAGTTCAGCGACCGAGGCTGCGCTGAAGGTAGCCGACGAAGTTTGGATAGCAACTGCCTTACTGCATCGCGAACATTCCGAAGCGCCGGACTTCGCCGTCGAGGAGATTGTCGAACGCGCGGAGCGGGAGGCGCTGCACAAACCTCTTCGGCGCGGTGTTTACGTGCATGTCGTCCAGCACTGCGTGGCGAACCGGCCTCCGAATCCGGGCCGTTATCGAATGCTGTTTGAAACTGGCCCGGGCCGGCGCCGACTCTTCCGCAAGGGCGACTGCTACCATCCGGAGCGCGAGGGTGCGAAGATCACGCCCGAGCGTGAGGATCTCCCGCAGGGCTATGACGGCCTGCTCGGCTGGTACCGCGATTGGTGTTCGGCCGCGACGAACAATTCTTCGAAGGAAGATCCGCTGCTAACGTTGCGGGGTTCAGGCAAGCATTTGTGGGCTGACGAGCACGCAGACGATTATGTGCGCCGCCTGCGCGAGGGCTGGGAATGAGCCGGATTTTTTGGGACACCAACCTGTTCATTTACCTCTTCGAGGACTATGGGATTTTCTCCAAGGCCGTCGCAGAGCTTCGAGCCAAGATGCTCGACCGAGGCGATCAACTGCTGACTTCCACACTCACTCTGGGTGAGATACTGGTGAAACCGATCGAGCGGCGCGACTCTGAACTGTGCAGGAGGTATGAACGCGCAATTTCAACCGCAGCGATCATGATTCCCTTCGATGTGAAAGCGGCAAAGGTGTATGCGGCCTTGCGATCAGAAGGGTCGCTCAAGGCGCCCGACGCCATTCAGTTGGCGTGCGCCGCCAGCGCGAACGTGGATCTTTTCGTCACCAATGACGAACGGCTCCAGGGCAAACACATTGACGGAATCCAGTTTATCGTGCCCCTAGCGAGAGCGCCTATTTGAGTTTGCGGATGCCCAGGTGTTCGGGCGAAAGTACATCGCAAAAGAAGTCGCAAAAAAATTCCGGCGTTGGTTCCTAAACGAATTACGCTCCGCTGCGCCCATTCCCTTTCAACTGGTTGATTTCACGCAGGATGGCTGAAATCAGCCAGTCCTCTTTCCGCAACTTTTCTCCCCTATCCGAGTTCAAGAGAGTAGGCGAATCGAAACAACGAAACGCTGATGGGAAGAAAGGTAGGTTCACCATGAAATACCTGAGATATGTAGCACTGCTGGCGTTACTGACTCTGCCGCTTGCCTACTCGCAAGCCCAGGTCAGAGTCGGAATTGGAATCGGCCCCGTCGGCGTTGTGGCTGGCCCGCCGGTTTGCGCTTACGGTTATTACCCGGACTATCCGTATGCTTGCGCACCTTATGGCTACTACGGCCCGAGCTGGTTCTCGGGCGGGGTCTTTATCGGCGCAGGCCCCTGGTACCACGGTTGGGGACATCCTTATTGGGGACGCCCCTACGCTCGCGGCTATGTGGGACACGGATATGTAGGGCGCGGCCCTGTGGGTCGTGGTCCGGCAGTCGGGCACGGGTTCGTGGCCCGCGGTTCATCCGGAGGCTCCCGCGGAGGGTATCGCGGAGGCTCGCGCGGTGGACGCCGCTAACCGATTGCACCTGAAACTGACGAACGGCTGGCATGAAAAATCTGCCAGCCGTTTCTTGTGGCTTCCCGAGCTCAGGAGGGACCGGTAGTTCGTGGCAAAAAGCAACGTCCTTCGCCGCGCTCAGGATGACAAATCATGAAAAAGGGAAACGTGGAGAGATCGAGAGCGCCTTGCCCTCCTCTACGGCCGAGGGCGGCCTTCCCAACACGAGCTGCGATCTACGCTGCCAGGCGCTGCAACAGCTCCTTACCCAGTCGCTGCGCTTCGGCGAAGGCTTTCTGGTATTCGACGAAGATGCGGTTCAATTGGATGGACTGGTCGGCGGTCAGGTTGCGGCGCAGCATCATGTCGCGGACGCGGACGGGATTGGGCAGGATCGCGTCTTCGGTCAGTTCTTCCAGGGCGGTTGCGGGATTGTAGTGGTACATGCCTTCGATTGTATCGCGCAGGGTGAAGTTTTCCAGGCGGCGCGGGACGTTTGTCAGTTGTCAATAGTCAGTTGTCAGTGGCTAGTTACCAGCGGCCTTCTTCTTGGCGGCGGCCATTTTCTGCAAACGAGCATCCACGCTTTTTTGGTGATTGACGCGTTCCAGCACCGTCTCGACGGTGGACGCGAGGCGATCGGAGCTTTGGTCGAGTCCCAACATGGACTTCTCAAAATAGGCGGCTGCGCCTTCGCTGAGAAGTTTTTCTTCGTTTTTCTGCGACAGGCTGGTGAGCACGATGACCGGTATGTCCATCGTCGCGGGATTTTTTTTCAGGGCTTTGAGGACTTCCGGACCGCTGATCTTGGGAAGCATCATGTCGAGAAGAATGATGTCGGGCAGTTTCTCGTTGGCGACTTGGAGGGCTTCTTCGCCATCGGCGGCGGTGAAGACCTCAAAGCCGGCCCTGGTGAGAACGCGTTCGTTGGTCAGCCGGAGAAACTTGCTGTCTTCGACGAGCAGCACTTTACAGTGCACAGCGGAATCCACAGGCAGGCCTCTTATTGGTTGATCGGCCAGGCGGCGGAAAACTTGAGGGGCTGGCGAGTGTGGGCGGGGTACGATACGGACCTGCAACTGCGACTACTTCTCGATGGGGCCTCGCTCCAACCACCTGAGGATCTTGTTGTCTGGGCCCAACAAGACGCTCCTGGGAACGACAGGACCGTCGGACAATTCGAATCCCATGATGACGATCTCTTCACCTTTTTTGATGAGATGAGCGGCGGCGCCATTCATGCAGATCACACCGGAACCGCGTTCGCCGGTGATGACGTACGTTTCCAATCTGCTGCCGGAGGAATTGCTGACCACCAGCACTTTTTCCCCGGCACGAAATCCGACGGCATCGATCAGGTCTTCATCGATGGTGATGCTTCCTTCGTAGCGAAGATCGGCGTCGGTGACGGTGGCTTTGTGTAGTTTCGACCTCAACATCCAGCGCATCGTGTTTATCTGTTCTCCCTGAATTATTCAGAAGTGCGATCGCGTGGCAATTCGCCAAGCGAAGGAAAGGGCGGCGCAAGCCGCCCTCCTGACACCTGAGACCTAGCACCTGAGACCTGATCCCTACGTTCCTTCCGACCAACTGGCCAGGTATTCTTCCTGCTCCGAAGTCAGGCGGTCGATCTTGATGCCTAACGATTCCAGTTTCAGCTTGGCGACGCGTTTGTCGAGTTCCACCGGAACGGTATAGACCTTGTTTTCGAGCGAGGCATGGTTTTTGACCATGTACTCCAGGGAAAACGCCTGGTCGGCAAAACTCATGTCCATGACTGAAGCGGGATGGCCTTCGGCGGCGGCCAGATTGATGAGGCGGCCTTCGCCGAGCAGATTGATGCGGCGTCCGTCTTTCATGGTGTACTCGTCCACGAAGGTGCGCGTGGTGCGCTTGGAGGACGACAACTTTTCGAGCGACGGGATGTCGATCTCGACGTTGAAGTGTCCCGAGTTCGAGATGATGGCGCCGTCTTTCATAAGCTCGAAGTGCTGCTTGGCGAGGACGTTCTTGTTTCCGGTCACGGTGCAGAAGACGTCGCCGATTTTGGCGGCTTCTTCCATGCTCATCACGCGGAAGCCGTCCATAACGGCTTCGAGCGCTTTGGTGGGATCGATTTCGGTGACGATGACTTCGGCTCCGGTGCCGCGGGCGCGCGAGGCGAGGCCGCGTCCGCACCAGCCGTAGCCGGCGACCACGAACTTCGAGCCAGCGAGCAGGAAGTTGGTGGCGCGGATGATGCCGTCGATGGTGGATTGTCCGGTGCCGTAACGATTGTCGAACAGATGCTTGGTGTCGGCGTCGTTGACGGCGACGATGGGATAGCGCAGGACGCCTTCCTTGGCCATGGCGCGCAGGCGAATTACGCCGGTGGTCGTCTCTTCGGTGCCGCCGAGCACATCCGCCAGCTCTTTGGTGCGCTTGGTGTGGAGCACGGAGACCAGGTCGGCGCCATCGTCCATGGTGATCTGCGGCTTGTGATCGAGCGCAGCCATGATGTGGCTGTAGTAGGAGTCGTTGTCTTCGCCTTTAATGGCGAACACGGGAATGTTGTAGTCGCGGACGAGACTGGCGGCCACATCATCCTGAGTGGACAGCGGGTTGGAGGCGCAGAGGGCCACGTCGGCGCCGCCGTCGCGCAAAGCGATCATTAGATTTGCGGTCTCGGCCGTGACGTGCAGGCAGGCGGAAACGCGGATGCCCTTGAGTGGCTGGTTCTTGATGAATTCCTTGCGGATGATCTGGAGCACTTTCATCGACTGGTTGGCCCACTCGATCCGTTTCTTGCCCAGATCGGCCAGTTCAAGTCCTTTGATGTCGCTGCTAATCGCTGTCGTTGCCATTTTTCTTCCTATCCCCCACGATGAAAGGTCGGAGGTGAGAGGTCAGATTGCAGAAGTGAAATCCGCCCCTCACTCATTCCTAGATTGCTCTTAGTTTACCTTGGTTCGTCGCCGATATTCGTGCTTCGGGCTCCCAGGTTTCTACTTCTGACCTCTGACCTCGAACCTCTGACTTTATTTCCTCGCTCCGGCCGGCTCGCGCTTCAAGCCGGCGTCAGCGGCCAGTTTGGCGGCTTTATCGGTTGCTTCCCAGGTGAAATCGGAATCGTTGCGGCCGAAGTGCCCGTAAGATGCGGTCTTACGGTAAATCGGACGGCGCAAGTTGAGCGTTTCGATGATTTCGCGCGGCTTCAGCTTGAAGTTCGCCCGCACCAGATCTGGAATCAGCTTCGCATCAATTTTCTCGGTTCCGAACGTATCCACAAGGACGCTGACGGGATCGGCAACCCCGATGGCGTAGGCGAGTTGCACTTCGCAGCGGTCGGCGAGGCCGGCGGCCACGATATTCTTCGCAATATAGCGCGCCATGTAAGCGGCGGAACGGTCCACCTTGGTCGGGTCCTTGCCGCTGAAGGCGCCGCCGCCGTGACGGCCCATGCCGCCGTAGGTATCGACGATGATCTTGCGGCCGGTCAGGCCGGTATCGCCCATGGGACCGCCGATGACGAAGCGTCCGGTGGGATTGATGTGGTACTTGGTGTCTTCATCGAGCAGGTGGGCGGGAATGACGGTTTCGATGACGTGGCGCAAAATGTCGGAGCGCAGTTCGTCGTTGCCAACGCTCTCGGAGTGCTGGGTGGAAATGACGACGGCGTCCACGCGCTTCACCTTCCGGTCGGCGTCGTATTCGACCGTGACCTGCGATTTGCCATCGGGACGCAGATAGGGACAGGTGCCATTCTTGCGGACTTCGGAAAGCTTCAAGCAGAGTTTGTGGGCGAGAGAAATAGGAAGCGGCATCAGTTCGGGGGTCTCGTTGCAGGCGTAGCCGAACATCATTCCCTGGTCGCCGGCGCCGCCAGTGTCCACGCCCATTGCGATATCGCCGGACTGCTTGTTGATGCTGGAAATCACGGCGCAGGTATTGGAGTCGAAGCCGTAGACGGCGTTGTCGTAGCCGATGGACTGGACAACTCCGCGGACGAGATTTTGAAAGTCCACGTAGGCTTTGGTGGTGATTTCGCCGGCGATGACGACCAGACCGGTGCAGGTCAGGGTTTCACAGGCGACGCGGCTGGTCGGGTCTTCACGCAGGCAGGCGTCGAGGATGGCATCGGAAATCTGGTCGGCGATTTTGTCGGGATGTCCCTCGGTAACAGACTCCGAGGTAAACAGGAAACGATTGGTTGCTGGCAAGGTGGTTATCTCCTCTAAGATGACTTCGAGCCTGCACGTCCGATAAGGGGGTCTTACGGAACCCAGGGCTCTCGATGAAGTTTGGCCAATCTTGGTTTGGCTTAATCTACTTTAAAACCGTATCAGAGATGACCTGCTGAGCGCAACGGGATTGGCGGGGCCAGAGTGAGAAGACATTGAGTGGGGGCTAAGTGCATTGAACGGTGGATGGTGCGCGGCAAGCTGACTCGGTGTCGCCCGTGGAGCGTCGGGCGTCCCCTCCCGTCGCTCCAATGTCTGAGTCATTGCCGTTACCCGTTCACGGTACTAGGGCGTGGGAGGCGGTTCCGCAGCGCTGGGCGTGATTCCTTGGGGGCCAAATGTAACGGTTTTGACCTCGCCGGATTCTCCTCCCAGGTCGAATTTCTTCCCGTTAAAGAGGATGTCGACGCCGGCGGCGTTTCCGGCTGTGACGCTGATTTCTTTACTCCCTCGGGCTGTGCGTACGGCGCCCGCGGGCAGAACTTTGGACACGAGGGTCTTACCGTCGGCGGAGATCGAGATCCAGGATTCTTCGCGGGCCTCGACGACGACACTAAACTGGCCGGGAATGGCGGCGGGAGCAACGGACGCGGCCCTGGCACTGGATGGGTTGGCGGGAACGGGTTGCGCCGCGTTTGGTGGAGCAGACTCTCCAGCGGACGAGCCGCCATGAGGCGAAACAGCACTGGCCGAACCCGCTCCCGTGTCTTCGACGGGCGCCTGGCTGGGCGTTTCGTTTGACCCTTGAGTTGACGACTGCTCGGCTGGCGACGGCGTAGCGGCGGTGGTTTGGGCGTGGCGAAGGGACTGACGGGCGTGTTCACGCTGGCGATGGCTCCAGAGGGAGAGGCTGAGCGCCACTACGAGTAGAAGGGCGGCGAACAGGCCCCAAGGCAGCTCGCGAGAAGGGGCGTCGCCGATCGTTTCCAGGCGGCTGACGTTCTCCGCATTTTCGCGTGCGGCATTATCGCGGAAGCCATCTTCGGGCTCTGCGATTTCGGTGGAAACGGGAGGGGCGTCGCCGGAAGCTTCGAGGTAGTCGGCCACGGTTTGATCTTCGTCGAGGCCCACGAAGCGGGCATAGGCGCGGACGAAGCCCTTGTTGAAGATGCCTCCGGGCAACTGGTCGAACTTGTCCTCTTCCAGCGCCTGCAACATGCGGGTCCCGATCTTGGTGGAGGCGGAAATCTGCTCCAGGGTGATTTTGCGCTTCTCGCGCTCCAGTTTCAGTTTTTCTCCAAAGGCAGGCAACACAGTCTCCCGTTTGCGCCAGGTGGCGAACGAAATTCTACTCTGTTGGGAAGCAAGATGATAGAGAATTGGTAGTAGAGTAGTTTGTAATCTGGTGATTCGAAGCCGCTGACACGTTGCGACCGAGTCTTCTGCTGGCAGATCACGCAACCATCAGACCACAAAATCCTCCTGGGAGGGGTGGCAGGCTGGATACCGGTTACCTAGGTTCATTGCCCCGGCGACGCGGCCAAACCTATAATTTGCTGGAGCTTGTTTCATAAACCGGTTTTAGCTGGAACGGGCAGTTCCCTCAGGGGGCCCAAGGGCGCGTTCTTGTCGGTTTTGGGCGGCGCGGCTTAATCCAAGGGCTTCCCAAGACCTGCCCAGAAGCATTTATGAAACACGCTCGAACCACCCCTTCGAACGAGGAGTCCATGGCAGAGGCAGCGGGCGCGTCCCCAATTCGCCTGTCACAAGAGCTGACGATTTTTCACGATGTCGCCAAAGCTCTGACATCCTCGCTCGATCTGGATGCGATCCTGCAGACGATCATGGAAAAAATGGCGGAGTATTTCCGCCCGGACACCTGGTCGCTGCTGATGGTGGATGAAGAAAAAGACGAACTGTATTTTGCCATCGCGGTCGGGGCGGCGGCGGAGGTGCTGGCGAAGACGCGCCTGAAGGTGGGCGAGGGAATTGCCGGATGGGTTGCCAAGTATGGGCAGGTGTTGATCGTGCCCGACGTCAAAGCCGATCCGCGGTTCTCATCCCGGGTGGACCAGTTGACGCGGTTGCAGACGCAGTCGGTCATCTGCGTGCCGTTGCGCTCGAAACACCGGGTGCTGGGCGTGATTCAACTGGTGAACGCCAACGTGGGCCTGACGGAACAGGAGATGTTCTTCCTGCAAGCGTTGTGCGATTACGCCGCGATTTCGATCGAGAATGCGAAGTCGGTCGAGAAGATCCAGGAACTGACCATCACCGACGATTGCACGGGGCTGTTCAATGCGCGCCATCTGCACAAAACGCTGGCCACCGAGGTTTACCGTTCGGCGCGCTTCGGCTACCAGTTCAGCGTGATCTTCATCGACCTGGACCGCTTCAAGCTGGTCAACGACACGCACGGACATCTGGTGGGAAGCCGCCTGCTGGCCGAAGTCGGATACCTGATCAAAGCGCAATTGCGGCTCATTGATTACGCGTTCCGCTATGGGGGAGACGAGTTTGTGGTGCTGCTGCCGCAAACCGGGAAAGATCCGGCTGTGGTGGTCGCCAAACGCTTGCAGGATTGCCTGCGGACGGGAAAGTTTTGCACCGAACAGGGCTTGAACCTGGACGTGCGCGCCAGCATGGGGCTGGCGACTTTTCCGCACGATGCGCAGACGCCGCACGACATCATCCGGCAGGCGGACGAGATGATGTATATGGTGAAGAACACGACCCGCGACAACATCGGCGTTGCCTCGCGCGGAGTGATGGAGCCGTAGGTCTGCGTAGGGACAGCCGCCCTCGGCTGTCCAAGGCGAGCGAAGCTCGCCAGGGTTTTTGTTGGTCTATCCTTTGTCAATCTTTCAGGTCAAGAGATGGGCGGGGCTTCGCCCTGCTGGACAGCCGAGGGCGGCTGTCCCTACGTTACTTCTGCAAATTCGTAGGTTGGCCGGATTTCGACGGCGGCTCTTGCGGCTCCGGTTTCCACGCGGAGGGGTTCGCGGGGGCGGCTGGGTTTACGCCGAAGTCCCACACATAGAGGTTCATCGCATCTTTCCCCATCATCTCGACGACGGCGTATTCGCCCAGCGCAAGCGGCTCAGCGGGCGTGAGCTTGACCCATCCTCCGGTCATCGCAGTGGCCGTGGCGGCTACGAAACGTTCGTCGGTTTTTGGTTGTCCGGTTGCAGCGACCTTGACACTGCCGAGAACGCGTTTGCCGCCCTTGGCCTCGATGCGAACGATCTTGAAGCGGGCAGTCGGCGCGAGCGGCGGAGACTCGCTGGGGTCTTTGTGATCGGGACTTGCGCCGGTACTCGAGTCAATGTTGATGTAGATGGAAGGCACGGCGGTGTGCGACTGAATTTTGGCGTGCGCTCCGGGAAGCTCGATGGTTTGCTTTGCGCCGGCCAGCGGATTGACCGCCTGCCGCAGCACATTCGACTTGGCGCGCACGCCCACTTCACCGCCCGATTGCTGCAGTTCCGCCAACTGCGGCTGGTTCTCGAAAGTGTCCAGCAAAAAGATGCCGCCGTCATCGGGCAGGTGCAGACCGGGTGCGACCTGCGGGGAACGGGCCAGTTCGGCTTTTCGTTCGGCCTCCAGTTCCTTGTCGAGTTCGACCGCTTCGGGAGCGAGCTTTTCCTGCTGGCGGCCCTGCTCGAATTTATCGGTTGCGTCCCAGTCGATCAGCGATTTTGGGACTTCCTCCCATTCGCCGCGCTCGGCGCTGAAATAGCGGACGCGCTCGCCGTGGATCTCATACTTTGTGACGGACTGGTAGGAGCCGTCTTTCAAGATGAGGCGGCGGGCCTGGGTCTCAGAAGGAGCGGGGGCTTGGGCGGGCGCATACTGGCCCAGAAAAACGGGGGACAAAAAAAACAATACCAGCAAAAGTGGCGCGGGGAGAAGCGCCGTTCTGCCGCAGCGCTTCCTGCCCAAGCACGCCTTGCCCAAGCGCGTCTGGCCAACGAGCGATTTCATGCCGCGAACCATTATCGGCCTCTTTCCGTTTCCCGGAAAGTTGGATGCGGGCGGGGCTACCTAAGTCCCACGGCTCTGAAGTATCTCCGACGGTATTCTAGGACGCGTATTTCTTGCGCCGCTCGACCAGTTCGTTCGCGATTTGCTGATTGAACTCCTTCGTAATCGGATAGAACAGCAAACAGACCGCGGTGAGCGCGAACGCCAGCCCGGCGTAGACGCTGGCGACCCAGCGAATGCCCGTCAGAGCGTGCGGAGTCTGCACGGCGTTAGCTACGTAGCCATAGTACGAGAACAGCCAGCCGCTAATTGCGCCGCCCAGGGCCAGTCCAGCCCACAGCGCAAACACCACGGCTGAAGTGACTGTTGCGGTCGCGCGACGTCCGTTTTTCCACTCGCCGTAGTCGGCCACATCGGCGATCATCGCCCACAGTAGCGGGCAAGACCAGCCAAACGCGAATTGGCGGAGGACTTCCAATCCAAAAATGGCCTTGGTTGCGGTCGACGGAAAGAACAGCAGCGCCACGTTGAAAATTGCCGTCAGCACCATCGACAGAATGAACAAGTTCCGTTTGCCGATTCGAATGGATATTGAGTTCGACACAGCCACGCCGATGAGCAGCGCCGTAAGCCCGAAACCGTTGAACCAGCTAAACAGCTTTTCATTGCCCGCGCAGTACTTAAAGAAGGGCAGCATCACGCCACTGCGGATCGAGATCGCAACAAAGTAGAAGGTGGTCACCAGGAACAACGCGATAAACGGCCCGTTGTGGAACAGATCCGAGAAGTCCTGCCGCAGAGAGGACTTCTGCTTGGGATCGGGCTGGATCCGCTCTTTGGTTGTCGCGAACGTGATGATGAAGAAAATGACGCACAGCACCGAGAACAAGCCCATGGTCATCTGATAGCCTCTGGCGTTGTCCCCACGTCCGAAGTAGTTGCGCATCGGGATGGCCAGAACCGTCACGATGAAGCCCGCGCCGTTGGCGAAGAACTGACGGACCGAAGACAGACTGGTCCGCTCGTCCGGGTCTCCTGTGATTACGCCAGTCAACGACGCATAGGGCACATTGTTTACGACGTAGATCAACCTTAGGAGGCTGTAGGTCACCCAAGCGTAGATGATCTTGGCACCCGGACTGAGATGTGGAGTGGTAAATGTCAGAACTCCAATGACGCCAAACGGCACTGCCGTCCAAAGAAGCCAGGGACGGAATTTACCCCACCGCGTGTTAGTCCGGTCCGCGATAACGCCCATGATCGGATTTACCGCGGCGGCACTCAGGCCAACTATCAGAAAAAGCGTTCCTGCCGCTGCCGGCGTCAGCCCGAACGTGTCGGTGTAAAAACTCAATTGCAGGGCCAGCATGGTCTGGAAGATGAAGTTCGCAGCCATGTCGCCAAGGCCGTAGCCGAGCTTCTCTTGAATGGAGAGTTTCTGCGTCATTTCCCGCCTCGTTTTGGTTATATCTGCGCTTCCGTGTGGGGCAGGCGCTACCGTCCGCCATGGCGGTTCGGATGGCTTGCCTCACACAGGCGTGTCCTTATCCCTTCACTTGCAAAACTACTTTCTGCAAATCGGCGTCGCGCGAAGAACTGCCAATCATGATTTCGAACTCGCCTGGTTCGACCACATATTTCATATTGACATCGTAAAACGCCAGCAGTTCCGGCGTGATCTCCAACGACACGGTTTTGCTCTCACCCGGTTTCAACCATACTTTCTGGAAACCTTTCAGCTCTTTGACGGGCCGCGTCACCGAGCTGACCAGGTCGCGAATGTACATCTGCACCACCTCCGTACCTTCGCGTTTACCGGTGTTCGTCACTTCCGCCAGAACGCGCGTGGATTCGTTTTTGCGGATGATCTTCTTCGCCAGCCGCACGTTCCCGATGGCAAAGGTCGTGTAACTCAATCCGTAGCCGAACGCGTAGAGTGGCGTCACATCGTCGAACAGATATCCCCGGCGCGCCGACGGCTTGTAATTGTAGAAAGCAGGCAGATGTCCAGCAGAGCGCGGTACCGTGATGGGCAGCTTTCCGCCAGGATTGAAGTCGCCAAACAAAACTTCCGCGACAGCGTGACCGGCTTCCTGTCCCGGATACCAGCATTCAAGAATCGCCGGCACATTCTGGCTGACATAGTTGATGGAATTCGGCCGGCCATTGAAGAGGAACACAACAACCGGCTTTCCGGTCGCAACCATGGCCTTGACCAGTTCTTCTTGTCTTCCAACCAGGTCCAGAGTTGTGCGATCGCCCATGTGTTGCAGGTTCCAGGCTTCGCGCGAAGTCTGCTCGTTGCCGCCGATGGCGAGCACAATCACATCCGCCTGCTTGGCAACTTCGACCGCCTCGGCAATTTGCTTGCGGTCTTCGGCAGGATCGCTGGCTGTGACTGCGTCCTGGTTCCATGAACCGCCAATCGTGATTTTGCAGCCTTCGCTGTAAAGCACTTTTACCCGGCTGCCAACTTTCGCTTTAATGCCGTCGAACACACTGATGTTGTGATTCGGCACGCCACTATAACCGCCGAGCAGGCTGTGTTTCGCATTCGGGCCAATGACGGCGATCGACTTGATGCTATTCAGATTCAGGGGCAGCAGATTGTTCTCGTTCTTCAACAGCGTAATCACTTCACGCGCCGCTTGCAGGGCGAGCTTGCGATTGGCTGCGCTGCCGACAACGCGGTCAGCTTCATTCGGATCGACGTACGGATCGTCGAATAAACCGAGTTTGAACTTCCAGAGCAGCATCGGGCCCACAAGATCGTCGAGTTGAGATTCTTTCAGCACGCCTTTACGGACCAGTTCGACGAGATGCAAATAGCAGTCCGGGTCCGGCAGCTCAATGTTCACGCCAGCTTCGACAGCGAGAGCGCACGCTTCTTTTTTGTCCTTCGCCACGAAGTGGCCATGCGTGTCAGGCCGGTAGTTTAATTCCCAAATCGCGTAATAATCGCCTACCACGAATCCTTTGAAACCAAATTCCTTGCGCAGCACGTCGCGTAACAGCCACTTATTCGCATGCGACGGCACCCCGTCGATTTCGTTGTAAGAAGCCATGACGCTGATGGCTCCGCCCTTGTGCAACGCCTCTTTAAAGGTGTAGAGGAACGTCTCGCGAAGCACGCGCATGGAGACATTGGCGGGGGCGCAGTTCATGCCCGATTCCGGTTGGCCGTGTCCGGC
>Ga0181518_10004018_pt1 | contig 13343 bp, 16 predicted proteins | sample PEATcosm2014_Bin_28_FD_119751 | JGI IMG/M metagenome (GOLD analysis project Ga0181518, IMG submission 119751) | Peatland microbial communities from MTU Mesocosm Facility, Houghton, MI, USA - PEATcosm2014_Bin01_60_metaG | ecosystem: Environmental > Terrestrial > Soil > Wetlands > Peat | place... | reverse complement strand
CGCGGAGGATCCGGATCAGCGCCACGTTCTCTTCGTATCCCAATTGCCCGTCCGATGGCATGCGCGTGGGGAACCATTTCTGCGATTTGTATCCTTCCTTCTTCAACTGGGCGGCGCTCTCCCCGACCCGGTCCGGTTCCAAGGATTGTCCTATGCAGCTTGCATAGACATCAAAGGTCTTCCGCGAGCCGCCAGAAGACTCCATGGTCATCATGCCGTCGGCGCGACCTACGGAGATCTGCGAGCGGAGTTGGTGGTCGTCGCCCTTGCGGACCAGCGCGCGCACGGCGTCGGTCGAGATCATGATTTCGGTGGCCGGCCAGCGCATCACGCCGTCCACGCCCGGACGCGGCGGGAATAGAGACACTTATCCCGACCGGAAGGGATGAAAAAGACTCGTTGCGGCGGCCGGGGGCTTCGGACTTTCGCCGTGCGTGCCCGGCCGCCAATGATTGGAGCCGCATCTTCGAAGGCAGCGGAAGCGCTGGATGGCGCTTCATAACCAACTCGATAGCAGGCTCGCTGAAGCTGTTGGGGCTGGTGTCGGTCGGTGACCCAAAGGGTTCGCCCGGCCTCGCCCCCCAGTGTTTCGGGACTAGTCACGAGATTTCCCCGTCGTCCACCCATCCCCGATTCCCGGGGGTGGATGCCGTTCGGCCGTTCACGGGCCTACGGAGAACTCAGTACCACCTCAGATGCAACGCTTCCAGGCCTGGAAGAAAACGGTTGGGTCTGCGCGGCGCAGACCTGTATCCGATTGCAGAATAGCAGGCGAGGGGCGACGGGGCGGGGGACGAGGAGGGGCGAGGCGGCTGTAAGTCACTGATAGGGAGGGGTGAGAATATTTTGCGATTTATGTGACTGGTAAGCGGGCGATGGGCCGGAAGGCGGGGTGGGGGTTCTGTCGATAGCCGTATCCGGACCAAGCGGCACAAGTCCGGGATGGCGACTTCTCGCCCAAGTGGATTACTTCCGGGTAGTCGCTATTCCGAGTTTGTGGTTACCGGGATTGCAGCAGCGACCGATGAAGACCGGTGGCCGGTTGGTCAAGCACGCGCGATACTACTGGCTGCTGCTGGCGGAAAGCGGCCTGACGCGGCGGCTGTTCGGGGCGATGGTACGCCGGATTGCCGCCTTACCGGTGGCGACTGGGTAGAGGAAGGGTTGTTGTAGAGATATTCCACAACGGGCAGGGAGGAAGCGGGAGGTGTCGATGGAACTTGCTGGGGAAGTGAGACTTGCCTGCTTTGAACCCTCTGACACCTGTGGAAAGGTGGTCCAGGTCGAGCGAATGGAGATTATCAGAGCTGCATACCGATATTCATGAACCAAAAATGCCCACTGGTTGTACACTGGTTCTCTCGCGAGATCCCATAATGGAAATCCCGGCTAACAAGGAGATTGCCAGCATCCTTGTCATAACGGAGCGGACGGTCAAATTCCACGTATCGAATATCCTCTCGAAGCTGGGCCTGGAACGACGAACCGCGTTGGTCCAGTGGCACGAACCAATTTGAGGAGGTTCTCATGAGCACATTAGTCGACGATATTCGATTTGGGGCACGGGCTCTCGCCAAGAGTCCCGGCTTCACGCTTGTAGTAGTGGCCACACTCGCCTTCGGCCTAGGCCTGACCACGGCCCTTTTTAGCCTTGTCGATCAGCTTTTGCTGTGGTCCGTTCCGGCGCGCGAGGCGAATCGCCTGGTGAAGATCGAAGGTATCTACGGCCGCACATACCCCTTTTTCCGTGCCTATCGCGACCTCAATCAGGTTTTCGACGGAGTCTTAGCCAGCAGCGACAATCTGGGCGCCGGCCTTCGGCCCCCTGGGTCGCGAGGCGTGGAAATCGGCCACGTGGAATACGTCAGCGGCGGCTACTACCAAGTCCTCGGGATTGGAGCCGCTGCCGGACGAGTGATCACGCCGTCTGACGATACGGCCGGCGGGCCGCCAGTTGTTGTCCTTTCCTATCGCTATTGGCAGCGGCGTTTTGACGGGGACCTGCGGGTAATCGGCCAGAAGTTCTCGGTGAACAACTATTCGCTCGTTATCGTCGGCGTGGCGGAAAAGGGATTCGGCGGCTTGTTCAACGGCGACGAACCCGACGTCTTCATGCCCCTGGCAATGTACCCGGTGACGAACCCTGGCACGGCACAGGAATGGAATACGACGCGCAGTTACTGGCTCACTTGCGTGGCGCGGTTGAAGCCGGGCGTCTCAGTTCAGCAAGCGCAAGCCTCGATGCCTGTTTTGTGGGCGCAGGCGGTGGAAAAAGTGAATGATAGAGTCGTCGAAGCTGTCATCAGGGCTCATCGGCTTCCGAAGGATGAATACCAGCTCGCGCCTGCGGCCCGTGCATCCTTCTTTATCCGCAACCGGAATTTTCTAAATCCGCTGAAAGCCTTGGCGGCCGCAACAGTTCTGGTGCTGCTGCTTATCTGCGCGAACGTGGCGAATCTGCTGCTGGTGCGCGCCTCGCAACGCTGGAAGCAGACGGCCGTGCGGCTGTCGCTGGGCGCTACGCGCGGGCGCTTGATTCGCCAATTTCTGACGGAAAGCCTCCTGCTGGCCGCGGCGGGAAGCGCGGCGGGGCTTGGAGTTGCCTGGTTCGGCGTACGCGCTCTTGCCCAACTCAATGTTCTAGACCCGGAATTTCGTTTCCACCTCAGCCTGTTGGTTCTCGCATCGTGTGCCGGCCTAACGCTGCTCACCACCATCTTATTCGGCCTGATTCCCGCGCTACGGGCCACGCGGATGAAACTTGCGGAGAGCATGAAGGAGGGTGGAATGTCCACCGGGGCGCTCTCCCGGTCACTTCTTTCTAAATTCTTGATCGCCGGCCAAATCGCCTTATCCCTGGCGTTGCTTATCGGCGCCAGCTTGTTTGGCCGCACGCTGAGAAATCTTCAGAATGTCGATCTCGGGTTTCAGCGCGAGGGTATCGCGATTTTCGAGATCGCCCCCGCGAGCGTGGGATATAGCGGGCAAAGCTTGCGTACGTTCTACGATCAGTTTCTCGAGCGCACGCGGACTCTTGCCGGCGTGCGCTCGGCCGCCTTGACGGGCATGACGCCTATTAGCAACCACATACAAAGCTACTCGGTAGGCAATAAGGCGTTTCAGACACTTTTTACGGCGTTTTATAATCCCGTCAGCTCCGGCTACTTCACCACGATGGGCATTCCCCTCCTGGCGGGCCGTGACTTCCGGCGCGAGGATGAGCCTGTCGTCACACCCAGCGGCCGGGGGAGTCAGTACGCGTCGCGGGTTTGCATCATGGACCAATCATTGGCGCGCAAGCAGTTCGGGACGGTAAATGCCGTGGGGCGCCGATTCTGCTTTGACGGGTCCGAATGTTCCGCCGACAAACGCATTGAGGTTATCGGCGTGGTGAAGGATGTGCACTATGGTGAAATCACCCGACCCGACCCATTGGGGACTCTCTACGCGCCCAGTTGGTCAATCGGCGCCAACGCGCGCTGGCTGGCGGTGCGGTTTGGTGGGAGCGCCGCCCCGGTGATCGCGGAAATTCGCCGCGCGCTCCAGGACCAGGATCCCAACGTTCCCCTGCTCCGTATCCGCCTGATGGAGGAGTACATCAACCAGCGCTTGGCGCACGAGCGCCTCGTAGCGTACCTCTCTGGTTTCTTCGGAATCCTGGCGCTCGGCCTCGCCTCGCTGGGGCTTTCCGGTGTGCTGGCCTGTGTGGTGACGCAACGGACGCGGGAAATCGGCATCCGCATGGCGCTCGGAGCACGGCGCGGGGACGTGGTCAGGATGATTTTGCGCTTCTCCCTCGTGCCGGTGGTGGCCGGACTGGCGATTGGGGTCGTGGTGGCATTTTCCTGGGGCCTCTTCCTCGGCAGCCTGATCTACGGCATCGACAGTTTCGATCTTGTGGCGGTGTCGCAATCCGTCGCCGTCTTGCTGGCCGCTGCGCTGCTCGCCGCTGCCCTCCCCGCGCGCCGGGCGACCAAAGTCGATCCCGTGGTGGCGCTGAAGTACGAATGAGCTCTCCGAGTGGGCGCTAGGCATCCTTTACGGTAGCGACGGTCACGCAGCTACCCCTATTTTTCTTTGAAGCCCGTTCCGCTTTCTTCGGGCTGGCGGGGGCCGGTATCACGACATTCATTGGCCGCAATACCCGTGGCAGCCGCACCGCCCACCAGCGTCTTTCCAAAATCCCTTCGTCCGTTGACATCACGTTGCCGCAGAACGCCCTACGCTCGGATGCAGCGTAAGCCTCGCACACGCGCCAGCCTCCAGCCGCGGCTTGTGTGTAGCTACGAAAAGAGCTACAGTAGGCGTTGGAATTCGAATGGGACGAGCGGAAGGCGCGGCATCGGCTTGACCCCAAGAGGCCCCGGCAACTCACCCCGGCAGAGGCCCGAAGGCTGGACGCCAAGCCCATTAACTATTCCGACATTCCGCCGCTCGGAGATGAATCCTTCACGAAAGCAACGACCGCATGGCCACCTACGAAGAAGCAGTTGACGATCCGCCTGGATGCCGATGTGCTGGCATGGGTCAAGGGCCAGGGCAAGGGCTACCAGACGCGGATTAACCGGATTCTCCGGGTTGCGATGGAGAGCCAGCCGCTCCGGTCCGCGCATCGCTGATCTGTGGTTACGGCGTTCTGGTGGGGTATGCTTTAGCTTGCCCGTGCCGCGCTTGACCAGGGCCAATCCTCAGGCCTGGCCGCCAGCCCTGCCGACACCGGGTTCTCTTCGATATACGCCACAATGCGGTGGAACTCCCTCTCATTTCTCACCCAGTGATCGTGGCTCTCATCCTGCCAGAACGGCTCGCCCGTTCGTCCCAACAACAGATTCGCCTCCCTGGCCGTTCTCCCTTTGATCCAGTGCGTGATTTGGGATAACGCAACGTGCGGCAGGATCAACATGTGGACATGGTTGGGCATGACCACCCAAGCCTGCAACTCGTAGAACTCTTTCCGGCTCTCGCCGGTGCGAATGGCTTCTACTATTTGCCGCGCGACGCGCGTATCGCTCAGCCAGAGCCGCCTATGGGCCTGGGCCAGCGCACGATCGTGTGCCGCGAACGCATGACCGGGAGACGCATAGACGACGTCCAGCGGCGCTACGGGCAGAGACCCGTAAAGCCGCCACGTCACAAACAGATGCGCGCCATCCGGATGGAAATGCGGCAACCTTCTTCGATACTCGGCCATAGGGCAGACAAGAGCGCCGGTGATAGATAGTCCGGCGAGTGGCCAGAGTGTCTCACTGTTTTGATGATTTGAGGGGCAAGCTAAAGCATGCCCCACCTTAGCCCAGGTAGCGCTGCAAATCGTCGGTGCGGAAGCAGTGTGCCAGGGCGGTTTCGCGCGTGATGCGGCCGGCACGGACAAGGTCGGTGAGGGACTGCTCCATGGTCATCATGCCGTCGGCGCGGCCTACCGAGATCTGCGAGCGGAGCTGGTGGTCGTCACCCTTGCGGACCAGCGCGCGCACGGCGTCGGTGGCGATCATGATTTCGGTCGCCGGCCAGCGCATCACGCCGTCTACGCCCGGAACAAGCTGCTGCGCGATCACGGCCGCCAGCGCTAGCGACAATTGCTGGCGAATCTGCGGCTGGTTGGCGGCGGGGAACGCGTCCAGGATGCGGCTCACCGCCTGGATGGCATCGTTGGTGTGCAGTGTGGAAAGCACCAGGTGGCCGGTCTCCGCGGCCGTGAGGGCCGTCGCCATGGTCTCGGCGTCGCGCATTTCACCCACCAGGATGACGTCCGGGGTCTGGCGCATGACGCTGCGCAAGGTCACCGCGAAATCGGGGGTATCGCGCCCCACTTCAATCTGCTCGATGATGGCGCTGCGGTTGCTGTGCTGGTATTCGACGGGGTCCTCGATGGTGACTACGTGCGCCGCGCGGCGGGTGTTGACGAGGTCGATGAGCGCCGCCAGCGTGGACGTCTTCCCGCACCCGGTGGGACCCGTCACCAGCACCAGCCCTTGCCTGCGCTCGGCCAGCCTGGCAAGCGACGCCGGCAGGTGCAGCCATTCGAGCGACGGGATGCGCGCGGGAAGCAGCCGGATGCTGGCCGCCAGGGTGCCCCGCTGATGATGAATGTTGATGCGGAAGCGGCCCAGGCCCTCGCGCACAAAGCCCAGGTCCACCGACTTCTTCTGCCGCAACTCCTCCAACTGCGACGGCTCCAGCAAGGGCAGCACCAGGCTGCGCACGTCCTCCGCTTCCAGCAGCGCTCCCGAAGCCGGCGCCAGGTTGCCGTTGACGCGCAACATGGCGGGCGCGCCGGCAATCAGCAGCACGTCGGAGGCGTTGCGGGTGGCGGCAAAACCAAGCAATTGATCCAGCGACGCCGTGGACTGCGGCAGGCGCGCCGCGGTCTTCTGGCTGGGCGCCGCGCGGTTCAATTCGGCCACGATTTTCGAAAGCTCAGTGTCGTATTCGCCCATGGAACGTCCCAACATCCAAAGTATACCGATCCTGCGCTATGATTCACTCATTGAAGCTGCTGATTTTCTCAGACATCCATACCGATTGGGAGACGCTCGAACGCCTGCTGGGCGTGGAGGCGGATTATTACATCGCCGCCGGCGACCAGCTCACGTGGTCGAAAGGCGCCGAGCGCTGCGGCCAGATCCTCGAATCGCGCGGCGACAAGGTTTACGTGCTCCCCGGCAACCACGAATCGGCCGAGCAGATTTCCGGGATGTGCGCGCGCTACGGGCTTCACAATTTCCACGAGCGCCACTTTCAAGCCGGAAAGTGGCACATCGCGGGGCTGGGCTATTCCAACCCGACGCCCTTCAACACCCCCGGCGAGTACAGCGAGCCGCAGCTTGCCGCGCGCCTCCAGCGCTTTGCCGATCTCACTCCGCTGGTGCTGGTCTGCCATGCGCCGCCCTACGGCACCGCGCTCGACCAGATCGGCCCGGGCAAGCACGCCGGCTCCACTGCCATCCGCGATTTCATTCTGAAACACCAGCCCGAGTATTTCTTCTGCGGCCATATACACGAGTCCGAGGGCGCCTCCGTCCGGATGGGTAAGACGCGCGCCCGCAGCGTCGGCAAGGCCGGGTATTTGTTAGAATTGGATTGAATCCCATGACTTTGGAAGAGTTAGACCGCGAATACCTGTCCCTCCGCGACCAGGCTTTGGCCGTCCGGAGGTATCTTTGACGCCCCTGCGCAGAAACAGAAGCTAGCCCAAACCGAACAGCAGATCGCGGCCGCGGACTTCTGGACCCAGCCGGAGAAGAGCCAGAAGGTGATGCGCGATCGCAAGCGGCTGGAAGAATCCATCGCCAGCGACGGCCGCATCCGCGCCATGACCGACGATCTCGACACGCTGTTCGAGCTGGCGCGCGAAGGCGAGAACGTCGCCGCCGATATCGAGCGCGACATGAAGTCCTATGCCGATCTGCTGGAGCGGCTGGAGACCGCCATGCTGCTCTCCGGCGAGAACGATCAGCGCAGCGCCATCGTCACTATCCACCCCGGCGCCGGCGGGACCGAAAGCCAGGACTGGGCCGAGATGCTGTTGCGCATGTACCTGCGCTGGGCCGAGCGCGAGGGCTTGCAGACGGTGGTGACCGACCGCCTGGAGGGCGAGGGCGCGGGCATCAAGTCCGCCACCTTCGAGGTCAACGGCGACAACGCTTACGGGCTGCTGCAATCGGAGATCGGCGTGCACCGGCTGGTGCGCATTTCGCCCTTCGACGCCAACGCGCGGCGGCACACCTCGTTCGCCTCGGTGTTCGTCTACCCGCAGGTGGACGACGAGATCAAGATCGACATCAAGCTCGACGATCTTCGCATCGACACCTTTCGCTCCTCCGGCGCCGGCGGCCAGCACGTCAACATGACGGATTCGGCCGTGCGCATCACGCACTTCCCCACCGGCATCGTGGTGCAGTGCCAGAACGAGCGCTCGCAGCACAAGAACCGCGATTTCGCCATGAAGCAACTTCGCGCGCGGCTGTATGAGCACGAGCTCGAAAAGAAGCGCGAGGAGACGCGCAAGACCGAGGACTCGAAGCTCGAAATCAATTTCGGAAGCCAGATCCGCAGCTACGTGCTGGCGCCCTACCGCATGATCAAGGACCACCGCACCAAGCTCGCCATCGGCGATGTGGACCGCGTGCTGGAAGGCGATCTCGAGCCGCTGATCCACGCCTACCTGGTGTGGCGCAAGACCGGGAAGATTGCCGGCGACGGCAAAGACGAGTTAACGGAGTGAGTATTCAGCGCGCCGCAGCCTTGATCCGCGCTGGAAAACTGGTGGCGTTTCCGACCGAGACGGTGTACGGCCTGGGCGCCAACGCGCTGGATCCAGCCGCGGTGGAGCGGATCTTCGCGGCCAAGGGGCGCCCGCGGACCAGCCCGCTGATCGTGCACGTGGATTCCGTCGAGATGGCGCGCGGTCTGGCCGCCCGCTGGCCGGCTGAGGCGGAAACGCTCGCGCGCCGTTACTGGCCGGGGCCTTTGACGCTGGTAGTTCCCAAGCGCGCCGAAATTCCGGACATCGTGACCGCGGGCTTGCCGACCGTGGGCCTGCGCGTGCCGGCGCACCCACTGGCTTTGGAGCTGATCCGGGCGGCGGGCGTCCCCATCGCCGGCCCCAGCGCCAACCGCTTCACCGAACTCTCGCCCACCACGGCCGGCCATGTGCCGGAATCGCTTGCGGACTATGTGCTCGACGGTGGTCCCGCGCGCGTGGGCATCGAATCCACCGTGCTTTCCCTGGTGGCTTCGCCGCTGCTGCTGCGTCCCGGCGTGATTCCGTTGCCCGAAATTGAAGCGCTGATCGGCCCGGTGGAAATTGCCGCTGCGGCCGGGCCCGGCGCGCACGCCTCCCCCGGTCTGCACCCGCGCCACTACCGGCCCGCGACGCCTCTCTATCTGCTCGACCCCGGCGAGCGTCCGCCCGAAGGCCAGGGCGTATGCCTGCGCATCGGGCGGGAGATGCCGGCGAACCCGCTCGAGTACGCCGCCGTTCTATATGAAACGCTGCACCGCCTGGACGCGCAGCGCCTGGATTGGATTGCGGTGGAGCGTCCGCCGGAAGCACCAGAGTGGGCCGGCGTGTTGGACCGGCTGCGGCGCGCGGCGGGGTGATTCAAACCTACGCCGTCGCCATCGCCCTTCTTGGCTCGAACGTGTATCCGAATCCCCGCACCGAGTGGATCAGGATCGGGTTGGCGGGGTCCTGTTCCACCTTCTGCCGCAAGCGCAGAACGTACACGTCCACGGCGCGATCGGTGATGGCGCGGTCCTGGCCCCATACGGCGTTCAGCAATTGCTCGCGGCTGAAGACCACCCCTGGACGGTTCATCAGGAACTCCAGCAGGCGGAATTCCGTGGCGGTGAGCGAAAGCGGCGCGCCGTTCAATCGAACCTGCCGGCTGGAGGGATCCAGTTCCACCCCGCCGGCTTCCAGCACCCGCGCGGGCGTGGCCTGCGTCCAGGGCGCGCCGCGGAGTTGCAGCTTGATGCGCGCGATCAGCTCGCGCACGAAAAATGGCTTCACCACATAGTCGTTGGCGCCCAGTTCCAAGCCGACGATGCGGTCCGTCTCGGAGGCTCGCGCGGTCAGAAAGATGACTGGCGTTGTGGCCAGTTCCGGATCCTTGCGGATGCCTTTGCAGATGTCGAGACCGTCGGAGTCCGGCAGCATAATATCCAGCAGGATCAGGTCGGGCCGCACCTGCCGGCACAGTTCCAGCGCTCCCTTTCCCGTCTGCAATCCGGTCAGGGAGAAGCCTTCCTTCTCGAGGTTGTACTTCAACAGGGAGAAGAGGTCGGTGTCGTCTTCGATCAGCAGAATTTTCTTCATGGCGCCCTCTGCTGCTCTTACCCTACCAGCGCCCATGTTACAGAATGGTTAAGGGGCAGTGAATTCGGGGTTAAGTTGTTCTCTCTCAGCCGCGGCTTCGTCCGCCGGCAGCGTGAAAAAGAACGTGGAACCCTGGCCGACGGCGCTCTCCACGCGCGTGGCTCCATGGAGCGCCGCCACCAGGTGCTTGACGATGGAAAGGCCCAGACCGGTGCCGCCCAACTCTCGCGAGCGGGCCTTATCCACGCGGTAGAAGCGCTCGAAGAGGCGCGGCAGATCTTCGGCCGGAATCCCGATTCCAGTGTCGCGGACGTATACCTCGATGCTTCGGCCGGCCGGGCGCGCGCCCACCGTGATGCGCCCTCCGGCGGGCGTGAACTTGATGGCGTTGTCAAGCAGGTTGCTGAGAATCTGCGATACGGCTTCGCTGTCGCACCACGCCTGGGTGCCTTCGGGCGGGGAATCCTCCTCCAGCCGGATGTCGTTCTTTTCCGCGATGGGGCGAACCTGGTCCATGGCGTCCTTCAGCAATCGGTCTACCATGTGACTTTCGAATTCGAACTGCTGGCGCTTCTGTTCGATGCGGGAAAGCGTCAGCAGGTCTTCGGTGAGCCGCGCCAGGCGCTCGGCGTTGTGGCGGATAACCCCCAGAAACCGCATGTTGTGATCGGCATCGTACAACGCGCCGTCCATGAGAGTTTCGGTGTATCCCTGGATGGAGGCCAGCGGCGTGCGCAGCTCGTGAGACACGTTGATCACGAAGTCTTTGCGCATGCGCTCCACCTTTTCCAGCTCGGCGTGCTCGCGCTCAAGCTGCGCCACGGTGTGCTGAAGGTTTCGGGCGGTGTCGTTCAAAGTCTTGGCGAGCTGTCCGAATTCGCTCGAATCGGTGTTCGCCAGCCGGGCGCGGAAGTTGCCTCGCGCCAGCTCGCCGGCGTGCGCCATAATGGTGGCCAACCGCCGCGAGATCAGGCGCGCCAGCACCGCTGCAAGGGCAATCGCCGGAAGAAACGCCAGCGCCGTGCTGGCCAGGATCTTCCCGCGAATCCGGTTGACCTGCTGGTTGATTTCCGACAGCGGCACGGCAATGCGGACCGCGCCGCCCAGCGACGCGGCGGGCACCGCCACGTAAAGAAAGGGCACGCCGATGGTGGCGCTGCGACGGATGGTCGAACCAGTTTCGCCCCGGAACGCCTGCATCAGCTCGGGGCGCGTCCGGTGATTTTCCATCTCCGCGGCGTTGGCTTCCGAGTCTACCAGCACCGTGCCGTCCGCACGCACCACCGTAATGCGGCCCCCGGCCGCCCGCGCCATGCCCCGCGCGTACGCGTCATCCAGCCGGCCCGCATCAGGCAGGGAAAGCGCCAGCATCCGCCCCTTGTCCGCCAGTTGTTGCGTCAGGCTCCGGATGTAGGTGTCCTGAGCCACCTCGGTGGCGAAGTAATCCACGGTTACCAGCGCCAGCAGCAGCAGGCAGAAGACGCCCAGGATCAGCTTGAGAAAAATCTTGCCGGTCAAGCAGGCTCCTCAAAGCGGTAGCCGAAGCCGCGAACCGTGGTGAGGCAACGGGGGCTTTCCGGCTGCTCTTCAATCTGCTCGCGCAACCGGCGCACGTGAACGTCCACCGTCCGCGGAGTGACGTAGCGCTGCTCGCCCCATACGGCTTCCAGAAGCTGGCTGCGGCTGTAGGCGCGGCCCGGGTGCATCAGGAAGAACTCCAGCAGGTTGAACTCGGTCGAGGTGAGGGAAAGCTCCCGGCCATCGAGGAAGACGCGGTGCGCCGTCCGGTCCAGCCGGAACCGGCCCATCTCCACCGCCCCCGGTTCGGCGTCCATTTCTTCCCGCCGCAGATGTGCCTTCACGCGTGCGATCAACTCGCGCGGGCTGAACGGCTTGGTCATGTAATCGTCGCCGCCGATCTCGAGGCCCAGCACGCGATCCACTTCGTCCGACCTGGCTGTGAGGAAGAGCACCGGTGTCCGCGAGAGCGCCGGCGACTGGCGTATCTGGCGGCACAGCTCGAAGCCGTCCATTTCGGGCAGCATCACGTCCAGCACAATCAGGTCCGGCTTGAAGTTCTCCAGGGCCTTGAGAGTTCCCTTTGCGCCGTTCAAAACCTGCGCCTCATAGCCGTGGCGGCTCAGATTGTAATCGATCAGCGCGGCCAGTTCGGCCTCGTCCTCCACTATGGCGATTCGTTTGGGCATCGCTTCCCGGTGGGTTTCGGTACGGCTGCGGTACCTTCCATTGTAGCGGGTTACCGGTTCAGCCCCAGTTCCGCCGCCGCCTCTCCGAGCTTCTTGTCGAGCGTCCAAAACGCGCAATGCGACAGCAGTGCCGAGGCCAGCAGATGCATGTCAACCCAACCCAGTCCTCGTCCCCAAAGCCGCCGGTCTTCGATCAGTTGAAGGACCTCTGTGTGAGATGCCAGTTTGGCCGATGGCAGCGCGTGCAGGTCGGACAGGATTGCCACCCGGCTTTTCAGGTTGCCGCACGCCAGCTCACCCGACACGAAGGGATGCATTAGAACAAGTCCCTGGGACAGATGATCCGTCAAAGCTGGCTCCCCTTGGCGGAAGTGCCAAATCCACACGGAAGTATCAGCGAGCACCATCAGGCAGATCGCCGCCGCGGGATATTCGTTATTCCCGGGTGCTTGCCGCCAAGTGCGGCCAGGCGTTTGCCAGCTTCACGCGCAATCAGCGCTTCGAGGCCTGCCCGCACCAATGCGGTCTTCTCCTGGATGCCGGTCAGTTCCCGGGCGCGCTCCAGCAGGCCCGCGTCGATGATCAACGTAGTCCTCATATGCATGAGTATGCACCACAAATGCATATACGTCAAGGGCGCTGCCGACGGCTAGAACCCGTTGCCGCGGTGATTCACCAGCGCCAGGAATTCGTCGCGGGTTTTCTTGCGCGCGCGGAATGCGCCCAGCATGGCGCTGGTCATGGCGCCCGAGTGCTGCTTCTCCAACACAGTACGGCTTTGGTGATCGCAATGCGCCTGGGGTCGTCAATACCTTGGAAGACGTTATAGTCCCTCAGCCAGCAACGAATCTTCGTGACGCGATCAACACCAGGTTCGAGTTTGCTTTTCATAGCCTCAATCGCTATGCTATCGCCACTCTCCGCGTGTTTTTTTAGGCTCTTTACGGCCCGTGGCCCGAAATGTCTTATTACGGCTTCAAGGTCAATCATGCCCTGCTCACCCCGCAAAAAACACGCTGATTCACTATCACGCCCGTCACACCGGGACCACGGTAGCGCCTTCCCGGCCAATTTGTCAAATAAGTAATTGCCCTTTTTTGGGTTCCCAGTCTTGCTATTCTGGGAACTGCCGGAAACGGGCGATACAATTAAGGAGCCGCAGCCATGACGATCCCCGCCAGATACGAAAACGGCGTTTGAACTGAGCCGCTCGCGCGGCGGACGCTACGCGTACGTCACGGGTGCAGCCGGTCGCGTAACCAGATAGGTGTGGGTCACAAGGAGGTCCCTGTGACCCAACTTCGAAAGAGGGTGCT
>Ga0181518_10004016_pt1 | contig 13347 bp, 13 predicted proteins | sample PEATcosm2014_Bin_28_FD_119751 | JGI IMG/M metagenome (GOLD analysis project Ga0181518, IMG submission 119751) | Peatland microbial communities from MTU Mesocosm Facility, Houghton, MI, USA - PEATcosm2014_Bin01_60_metaG | ecosystem: Environmental > Terrestrial > Soil > Wetlands > Peat | place... | reverse complement strand
TGCGCTCGATCATCAGGTCGAAGGCGCGCCACATCTGGCCGACCGAGTTCATGCAGTGGAAGATCCGGCCCGCGCCGAGGCGGTCCTGGGCGGCCCGGTGACCATCACCGACCTGCCCGAGCAGGTTGTCCAGCGGCACCCGGACGTTGTCGTAGCGCACCTCGCAATGGTCCGACTTCGGGCTGCCCCAGATCCCGATGCCGCGCTCGATGATCACCCCCGGGTTCGAGGTGGGCACGATGATCTGGGCCATCCGCCCGGGCCCCTCGTCGTCCTTGGACTCCTTGGCCCGGCACATCACGATGAAGAAGTCGGCCGCCAGCCCGTTGGACGTGAACCACTTGTGCCCGTTGATGACCCATTCGTCGCCCTCGCGGATGGCCGTCGCCTGAATGGAGCGCGGGTCCGAGCCCGCGTTCTCCGGCTCGGTCATGGAGAAACCCGACTGCATGGTCCCCTCGACGAGGGGGAGGAGCCACTTCTTCTTCTGCTCCTCGGTGCCGTACTTGACCAGGATGGTCTGGTTGCCCGAGTTCGGCGCCACCACGCCGAACAGCGCGGCGGCACCCACGGCGTAGGCCAGGATCTCGTTCATGTAGGCGTGGGCCAGGAAGTCGATGCCCATGCCTCCGTACTCGGGGGGCAGGTGAGGGGCCCACAGCCCCTCGGCCTTCACCTTCGCCTGGATCTCGCCCCGCAGCGCCTTGGCCTCCGACCGCTCGGCGTCGGTGACCTCGCTGCCCCGGGCGTGCCAGAGCAGCGACTCGTTGGGCAGGATCTTCTCGTTGACGATGCGGGCCGTGCGGAGCCGGATGTCGTTGATGTCGTCACTGAGCCCGGCAATGGGCGTCACGTTGATGGGCATGGGTCGATCCCCCCTGTGGGCCTGCGTCTCTTAGTCGGAACCTTACGCAGATTCGGTGGGCTCCTCCGTCCCGGCCACCCAGCGGCCGGTCAGCGCCCGTTCGTACCGGCCCCGCCCGACGAAGCTGATCGCCCAGCGGGTCAGCGCGCCGAACCGGTTCTTGAAGCCGGTCAGGAAGGTGAGGTGCACCACGAGCCAGAGCAGCCACCCGGTGAACCCCCCCACCCGCAGCGGACCGATCTTGGCCACCGCCCGGAACCGGGAGATCACGGCCAGCGTGCCCAGGTCGTGGTAGTGAAAGGGCTTGGGTGGCTCGCCCTCCAGACGGCGCACGATCGTGTGCGCGGCGTGGGCCCCCGACTGCATGGCCACCTCGGCCACGCCCGGCAGGTCGTCGAGCGCCATGAGGTCGCCCACGACGAAGACCTCGGGATGCCCGGGCACCGAGCAGTCCGGCGCCACCACGACACGCCCGGCCTTGTCGACCTCGGCCCCGGCGGCTTCGGCGAGGTGCGCCCCCAGCCCCGAGGCGCGCGTCCCGGCCGCCCAGACCTTCGTGGCGGCCGGGATCCGCTCGACCGCACCGTCCTTCGTCGTGATCACGACGCCCTCGTCGTCCATGTTGGTCACCATGGCGCCCAGGTGGATCTCGACGCCCATGCGGGTGAGGTCGCGCGCGGTCAGGCGGGAGAGCCGCGGTCCCATGGATGCCAGGAGCCGATCGACCCCCTCGACCAGGACGACGCGGGTGTCGTGGGGGTTGATCCTCCGGTAGTTGCGCCGCAGCGCGCGCCGGGACAGCTCCTTGAGTTGGCCCGCCATCTCGACACCCGTCGGGCCCCCGCCGACGACGACGAACGTCATCAACCGCTTGCGTGCCTCGTCGTCCGCCTCGGCCTCGGCCAGCTCGAAGGCGCCGAAGATCTGGCCCCGCAGGACGAGGGCATCGTCGAGCGACTTCATGCCCGACGCCGCGGCACGGAACTCGCTGTGCCCGAAATAGGAGGTCGCCGCGCCTCCGGCCACGATCAGGCTGTCGTAGGCGATCGTCAGCGGGTTGCCGAATTCGTCGGCGTGGATCAGTCGTTTGTCGATGTCGATGTGCTCCACCTCGCCCAGCACGACGCGCAGCGAGGGGTAGTTCCGGAAGATGTCGCGGATCGCGGGGGCGATCTGGCCCTCGGACAGGATGCCTGTGGCCACCTGATAGAGCAGCGGTTGGAAGAGGTGGTGGTTCGTGCGGTCGATCAGCGTCACGCGGACTGGCGCGCGTTTCAGGGCCCGCGCCGCGAAGAGCCCGCCGAAGCCGCACCCGATGATCACGACGTGGTGCTCCTGGTCGCTTTCGCCGGGCGTCGTCACAGGAGGTGGTCCACCACGGCCTGGACGTAGAGCGCGAGCGGCATGCCCCGTACCTCGTCGAGGGTGAACCACCCAACGGCATCGGTGGTGCCGCCGACCTCGGGCCGCAGGGAGCCTTCCCACGAGTCCACCCGGTACACGAGGCGCACGGTGTGCAGGCTGACCCCGTCGGGGAGCGTACGCACGTCGGAGAGGACGTCGAGGAGGGGCCCGAGGGTGACCGTCAGCCCGGACTCCTCCTCCATCTCGCGGCGCAGCGAGTCCGGGGGGCTTTCGCCGTGCTGGACGCCGCCTCCGGGGAGGAACCAGCGCCCACGCAGGGTGAGGGAGGGTGCAGCCCGGGCCAGCAGTAGGCGCCCCTCTGGGTCGCGGGCCACACCGTAGGCGGCTATCCGCTGGCGCTTTCTGTCGGTCGGCACTGGGTGCATGCTGGTCCGTGCCCGGGCCGACCGCCACTCAACCGGAAAGTACCCTGGCCGTCGCCGTCGGTGACCGCACCGGGGGCCGGACCGAAAGGGGTGCGCACATGGACACCGCGGCCGAGCTCGAGGCCATTCGGCGCCTCAAGTACGCGTACTTCCGCACGCTCGACCTCAAGCAATTCGAGGACCTCGGCGCGCTGCTGGCCGAGGACGCCACTGCCTCCTACGAGGACGGCAAGACCGTGCTGGAGGGGCGGGCGGCCATCGTGGCCTGGCTGGCCGCCGTCCTGGGCGATTCCGGCATCGTCACCGAGCACCACGGTCATCATCCCGAGATCACCTTCACCTCCGACACGACGGCCGAGGGGACGTGGTACCTGCAGGACCGCGTGATCGTGACGGCCGCCGACATCGAGATCGACGGGACCGCCTTCTACGCCGACCGCTACCGGTTGACGGCGGAGGGGTGGCGCATCGCACACACGGGCTATACCCGGGTCTTCGAGGAACACCGCATCCACTCCACCTTCGAGGTGCGCTCGTTCAGCTCCCGGTTCGCCCAGCCGGACTGATCCCCCGCGTCAGGCCTCCGCCCGGCTGGCGGGACTGAGGGTGAAACCGGGGTCGAACAGGGTGGACGGCGCCAGCGCCTCCTCAATCGCCTCGACGAAATCAGGCTCGAGCACCACGTCGAGCGCCTTGACGTTCTCGGCGATTTGCTCGGGTCGGCTGGCCCCGACGATGGCGCTGCTCACGTTCTGGTTCTGGAGCACCCATGCCAGCGCCACCGAAGCCGGGGTGTAGCCCGCCTCGCGGCACAGGGCGGCGTAGGCCTGCACGGGCTCGAGCACCTCGTCGCGCAGGAGCCAGTTCATCTCCCCGCCCTCGGGTCCGGTCGCCCGCGTGCCCTCCGGCGGCGTCGCGCCGGCGAGGTACTTGCCGGTGAGGACGCCCTGGGCGAGCGGCGACCACACGATCTGGCCCACACCCTCCTTCTGGCACAGCGGGACCACCTCGGCCTCGATCACCCGCCAGATCAGCGAGTACTGGGGCTGGTTGGACACGATGCGGTCGAAGCCCATCTCGTCGGCCAGGCTCAGCGCGTCCTCTATCTGCTCCGCCGTCCACTCCGACACGCCCACGTAGTGGACCTTGCCCTGGCGGACGAGGTCGTCGAAGGCGCGTAGCGTCTCCTCGAGCGGGGCCTCGTAGTCGTAGCGGTGGGCCTGGAGCAGGTCGACATGGTCGGTCTGCAGCCGCTCGAGCGAGGCGTGCAGCGACTCGGTGATGTGCTTGCGCGACAGGCCGCGATCGTTCGGGTTGGGGCCGGTGGGCCAGTAGACCTTGGTGAAGATCTCGATGGATTCCCGGCGCACACCCTTGAGGGCCCGGCCGAGGACCGATTCGGCCGCGCCCATGGCGTACACGTCCGCCGTGTCGAAGGTGGTGATCCCGGCGTCGAGCGCGGCCTTCACGCAGGCCACCGCAGCAGCCTCCTCAATCTGGCTGCCGTGGGTGATCCAGTTCCCGTAGGCGAGGGCCGAGACTTCCATGCCTGATCGTCCGAGGTGGCGGTAGTCCATGCACCGGAGCGTAACCGGGTCCTCCTACGCTCGTCTCGTGGCCGGACCCGAGACGCTGCACGTGCGCCGCGGGCTCGATGTGCCCCTGGCGGAAATCACCTGGCGCGCCACGACGCCGGGCGGGCCGGGCGGGCAGCACGCCAACCGCACGCTCAGCCGGGTCGAGGTGCAGTTCGACGTCGCCGCGTCGGCCGCGCTCGGCCCGCGTCAGCGGGCCCGGCTGCTCCAGCGCCTCGGACCGGTCGTGCGGGCGAGTGCCTCGGAGTCCCGGTCCCAGGCACGCAACCGCCAGCTGGCGCTCGAACGGCTGGCGGCCAAATTGGGCGAGGGGCTGCGCGACGAGCCCGCCCGCCGACCCACTCGACCCACGAAGAGCTCACAGGTGCGCCGGGTGGAGGAGAAGCGCCGCCGCTCTCAGACCAAGCGGGCCCGCCGTCGACCGGGGGAGGACGACTAAGCGCCGGGCGCGCTTCGTCAGTCGGCGAAGTCGAACCCCGCCAGCGCCGCCCCCAGCCCGCCATCGAGCAGGGCCAGCAGCGCCGCATCCTCGTCGGCCCGTGGGCCGCGCAGTGCGGTGAGCGCGGCGTAGCCCTGGGCTACCAGCGTGGCGTCCTCGGCCCCCGCATCGGCCAGGCCGAGGTCGCTGGAGTGAGGGAAGGGGGACCCCACGGTCAGGACGATCTGGCCCTTCTCCTCCGGCTCGCCCTCCATGATGGAGCGCGCCGCCTCCGCCGCGGCCGGGCCCTCGATCTCCTCGCGGTTCGGTGCCTCCCAGGACCCCGAGCCTTGGGCGGACTTGATCAGCCCCGCACCGCTCACCCGCGCCCACCGCACGCCGCGGATGTCGGCCGGCGCCAGGTGCGGCACGTTGAGGTTGAGCACCGTGCGGGGCGGTGCGGCGGCGAGGAGCGCGATGAGCGCCACGGCCAGCTCCGCCGCCGATTCCCACGGATCGGGCTCCGCGCCCACCCGCAGCGAGACTGCCAGCGCGCTGATCCCCAGCTGGCTCGCGGTCAGGGCCGCGCCGACCGTGCCCGAGTGCAGCACCGAGCGCCCGACGTTCACGCCGTGGTTGATGCCGGAGAGCACGAGGTCGGGCTTGGGCCCGACCGCCCCGAGCGCACCCGCGATCACCGAGAGCGCGGGGGAGGCGTCGAGCCCGTAGGCCTCCACGTCCTCGGCGCCCTCGACGAACGCACGCTGGTAGGTGATGGTCGTGCGGTCGTTCACCGAGCCGACGGCGGCGGATGCGCCGCTGTAGTTGGAGCTGGGCGCCACAACGATGATCTCGTGCGGCAGGTCCGGACCGTCGGCGCCCGCACCCTCGGCCCAGCCGACCAACGCCCTCGTCAGCGCCGCCAGCCCCGGCGCCCCCACCCCGTCGTCGTTGGTGACGAGAATCCTCACGTGCGCCCACCCTACCGGCCGCCGGGCGGCTCGGCAGTGCCGTCACCTGGCGTTCGTGTCCCGGTCACCTGGGCTTCACCGGACGCCGGGCGGGCCCCTCACGCATACGGAGGCCCTGGTCTGCTTCAATTCACTCGCAATGACGGCCCGAACGCCCAGGATCTCCGTCGCCTCGCCCACCGGCCAGCAGTGGCGCATCGGGCACGGCCGCCAGGAAATCATCGTCTGCGAGGTCGGTGCCACCCTGCGGGCGTACTCGGTGGGCGAGCACCCCGTGATCGACGGCTTCGGCCCCGACGAGTGGTCCCACTCGGGCCGGGGCCAGGTGCTCGCCCCTTGGCCCAACCGCCTGGCCGACGGCCGTTACGAGTTCAACGGGGTGCGCGCCCAGGCGGCGCTCGACGAGCCGGAGCGCCGCAACGCCATCCACGGCCTCGTCCGCTGGCTGCCCTGGACGCTCCAGACACGGCACCAGAATCAGCTCTCCCTCCGCCTGCAGCTCCACCCCTCACCCGGCTACCCGTTCTCGCTGCTGCTGGAGCTCGAGTACCACGTGGGCCGGGAGGGCCTGACCGTGACGACGAGGGCCCAATCGCTCGAGGAGGGCTCGATCCCCTTCGGCCTCGGTTTCCATCCCTACCTCACCGCGGGGCCCGAGGCGGTCGACGGGGCGATCCTGCACGTGCCCGCGCACCACACCCTCGACCTCGACGAGCGGGGGCTCCCGACCGGAGCGCTCACCCCCGTCGAGGGCACCGAGCGCGACTTCTCGACCTCGCGGTTCGTGGGGCCCGCCGTGCTCGACACGGCCTACACCACCCTGGAGCGCGACGCCGACGGGAAGGCCCGGGCCAACCTCGATGCACCCGGCGGTTTCACGGGGGCCACGCTGTGGGTCGACCCCGGCTTCCCGTACCTCATGGTGTACACGGGCGACACCCTGCCCGAGGTCTCGCGCCGCCGGCGGGCGGTGGCCATTGAGCCGATGACCTGCCCTCCCAACGCGCTGCGCACGGGCAAGGACGTCATCGATCTCCACCCCGGGCAGGAGTGGACGGCCCGCTGGGGGATCGTTCCCCGGTGACGGCGCGGCGATGAGCGGCGCGCCCCTCGAGGGCCACGTCGTCGCGATCACGGGCTCGTCGAGCGGCATCGGTGCCGCCACGGCGCGTGCCTTCGCCACGGCCGGGGCCGCCGTGCTCGTCAACTCGTCGCGCTCGGTCGCCGAGGGCGAAGCCGTCGCCGCCTCGCTGCCCGATGCGCGCTACGTGCAGGGCGACATCACGGATCCGGAGTTCCCGGACCAGCTCGTGGCCGCCGCTCTGGAGCGCTGGGGGCGCCTCGATACCCTCGTGAACAATGCGGGGACCACCGCCGTGATCCCCCACCATGACGTCGCGGCGGCATCCGTCGAGGTGTGGCGGCGCATCTTCGAGGTCAACGTCTTCGGCACGTGGGCCATGACGGTGGCGGCCCTCCCCGCGCTGCGCGAGGCGCGGGGGTCGGTGGTCAACGTCGCCTCGGTGGCGGGTGTGCGGCCCACCGGCTCCTCCATCCCCTACGCGGCGAGCAAGGCGGCGCTCAACCACATGACGGCCCTCCTCGCCAAGGTGGTCGGGCCCGAGATCCGGGTCAACGCCGTGGCACCCGGCCTCGTCGACACGCCCTGGACGCAGGATTGGGACGTCGTGCGCGACGCCGTCCGGCAGGCGGCCCCGCTCAAGCGCTCGGGCCGGCCCGAGGACGTGGCCGAGGTGATCCTGTCTTTGGCCGGCGCCGCCTACGTGACGGGCCAGGTGGTGGTCGTCGACGGCGGGCTCACCCTCGTCGTGTGAGATCCGCTCAGGCCGGCGGGGACACCATCCAGCGCACCGCGGTGGACAGCCCCCTGGTGAGCGGGGCCACCGCCGCCGTGTCGACCAGCAGGTCGAGCGGCCCGGCGAGTGAGAGCCCGAGCTCCCGGCGCGCCCAGCCCGGCAGGATGCCGATGGCGGCCGCGAGCACCAGCGAGTAGACGGCCCGCTCGCCGGGGCGCCGGGCGACGCCACGCAGGAGCCAGTCCCGTGCCTCGCGGGCCTGCGGCCCGGCGTACAGCTCGGGCCGCACCCGGAGCAGGTAGCTCTCGACCTCGGCCGCCGACCGGGGGGCCCAGGTGGCCCCGAGGGCCAACGCCACGGGTGCGACCTCGTCGTAGTAGCGGTCGCACTGCTCGGGTCCGAGCGGACGGGGGCCGTAGCGCCGGGACGACGCCAGGAAGCTCGAGACCTCGGCCACATGGATGAACGTCACCAGCTCGGGGTCGGCAGCGGAATAGCGCCTGCCGTCGGGGGCCGTTCCCTTGACACGGCGATGCACCCGATGCACCTGCGCGATGGCTGCCTCCGCCTGTGCGATGGTCCCGAACGTCGTCGTGCCGACGAAGGTCGCCGTGCGCCGTAGCCGTCCGAGCGGATCCTCCCGGTAGCCCGAGTGCTCAGCGACACCGGCCATGGCGAGCGGGTGCAGCGTCTGGAGCAGGAGTGCGCTGACACCGGCGATGAGCATGGTGGGCAGGTCGGCGTGGACGAGCCGTGCCATCCCGCCCGGCGGCAGGTACGCGTCATCGGGATCGGTGGCGATCGGCCTCGGTTCCTCCCTGATCCCGATGGCCCGTCGCACGTTGCGCGCCATGTCCCCCCGGGCGGGCGCGGCCAGGCCGCCGACCAGGCGCAGCGGGGCGCCGGCGACTGCGCCACCGAGGGTGGCGGCGCGCTCGACCGGGTTCAACGAAGCCACGGTGAGAGTTTGGCACGTGGCAGAGTGCTCCTTATGCGCTTCGTCGTCCTGGGAGCCGGTGCCATCGGTGGCGCCGTCGGCGCCCGTCTGTTCCAGAGCGGCTTCGACGTCACTCTCGTTGCACGCGGCGAGCACGGCCGCGCCCTGCAGTCAGGTCTCGTCCTCGAGGCGCCCGACGAGTCGGTCACCCTGCCTGTCCACGCGGTGTCCCACCCCAACCAGGTGGACTGGGACGAGGATGCACCGGACGGCACCGTCGTGCTCCTTGCCGTGAAGGGCCAGCACACGGACCACGCGCTCACGCAGCTCGCCGCGGCACCGCCGGCTACGCCGGTGGTCTGCATGCAGAACGGTGTGGAGAACGAGCGCCGGGTGCTGCGCCACTTCCCCAACACCTACGGCATGTGCGTCATGTGCCCCGCCACCCAGCTCCGCCCGGGCGTGGTCCAGGTGCACTCGGCGCCCGTGTCGGGCCTGCTCGACCTGGGACGCTTCCCCACCGGCATCGACGACCCCGGGCAGGCCATCGCGGACGCCATCGACACCACGACGTTCCAGTCGGTGGCGCGCCCCGACATCATGCGCTGGAAGTACCGCAAGCTCCTGATGAACCTGGCCAACGCGGTCGAGGCGCTCAGCGGGCCCGAGGGCAGGTTCAGCGCGCTCGCACGGGAGGCCCAGCATGAGGGGAAGCAGGCCCTCGCTGCGGCAGGCATCGCCGTGGCCAGCTCCGAGGAGGACCGTGAGCGGCGGGGCGACTACCTGCAACTGTCGCCGACCTCATCGGGGGAGTGGCAGGGGGGCTCCAGCTGGCAGAGCCTCGCCCGCGGCGCGGGGTCGATCGAGGCCGAGTTCCTCAACGGGGAGATCGTGTTGCTGGGCGCGCTCCACGGCGTGCCGACACCGGTCAATGCGCTGCTGCAGCGGCTCGCGCTCCGCGCCGCCGCGGAGGGCGCCCCGCCGGGCTCCTGGACGATAGAGGACCTGAGCGAGAGGGCGGGGGTGCGCCATGGCGAGTGAGCGCGCGGCGGCGCTGGCTGACGACTTCGCGGCGGCGAACGCCGACGCGGTGTCGTTCGCCCGCTCGTGCACCGACGGCGAGTGGGCGGTCCCGGTGCCGGGGGAGGGGTGGACGGTCGGCGTGGTGCTCCATCACATCGCCGAAGGCCACGCCAACAGCGAGCGCTGGCTGCGGGCGATGGCGCGCGGGGAGGGCGTGACGGAGTCGGCCGATGACATCGACCGCGCCAACGCGGCGCACGCGCTGGAGGCCGAGGACGCGGGACCGGCCCTGACCGTCGCCCTCCTGGAGGCCAACGGCGCCCTGCTGGAGGCGACGCTGCGGGGTCTCAGTGACGAGCAGCTCGACCGCACGGCACCGTTCGGACCTGCGGGTGGGCGCGAGCTGCCCACGGTCGACCTGGCGGCGGTCGCGGCGGGCCACACGCGCGAGCACCTCACGCATGCCGGCGGGGCCGTGGTCCGGTGAAGTTGAGCCGGCCGGCTCAGTCGGCGTGGAGGGCGGCCCGGACCTCGTCGGCCGGTTCCGGCTGCAGCGAGCCCGGGACGTCGATCCGGAGCCGGTGCACCGTGCCCGTGAAGGGTGCCGGCGGCGCGTAGCGGCTTGACACGGGAAAGCCCGCGTCAAGCCCGAGCCGGAGACCCGCACCGCCGTGCTGCAGCGCCAGGGGCAGCGTGCCCTCCACGGCGGCCTCGTCGACCGCGGCCTGGTCGACGAGCAGCACCATGCGGCTGGGAGCGCCGGCGGCACCCACCTCGTAGAAGACGCCGATCTCGTAGCGACCGGCAGGGAGCGCAGACGGCGCGGTGAGCTCGATCGCATCGGCCGAGCGGGCGAAAGTGAAGTGGGGGACGCCGCCCACGACGTAGAGGGCGTAGCCCCCGAACCAGTCGCCGAGGGCGAAGACGACGCCCTGGGCGGTCCCCGGTCCGGTCTCGATGTCGGCGGTCATGCGGAAGCCTCCCCACAGCAGGGGGACCGACTCGTCGGCCACGGCACCGCCACCGGGCAGGTAGACGCGTGACGGTCCGGCGGGCCAGGTGGGCGGGATGAAGCCGCCGAAGCGGTCGGCCAGGCCATCGGAGATGGGCAGGACATTGTTCCGCTCCGCCTCGGCCGTCCACAGTGCGGTGAGCCGACCCAGGCGCTCGGGCTCGTCGGCGGCGCGGTCGGTCGCCTCGGAGAAGTCCACCGACAGGTCGTAGAGCTCCCAGCGGTCCTCGTCGAAGCTGCGGCTGCCCACGGCGAGCTCCTCCTCGTCGAGGACACCGGTGGCGATGTGGTTGGTCGTTGCCTTCCAGCCCTCGTGGTAGATGGAGCGAGAGCCCATCATCTCGAAGTACTGCGTCTGGTGTAGCTCTGGTGCTCCGGGATCCTCCAGCGCCGACAGCAGGCTGACGCCGTCGACGTCCTGCTGGGCCACGCCGTCCACCTCGTCGGGCACGTCGAGGCCGGCGGCGGCCATGATCGTGGGCATGAGGTCGATGGCGTGCGCGAACTGCGCCCTCACCTGGCCCGCACGTGCGACGCGGCCGCCCCAGTGCACGATCAGCGGCGTGCGCGTCCCCCCCAGCCAGGTGTAACGCTTCCACAGCTTGTGCGGGGTGTTGCCGGCCCACGCCCACGCCCACGAGTAGTGGTTGTAGGTGGTGAACCCGCCCCAGTCGTCGTAGCGGGCGAGATTCTCGGTCAAGGACTCGCGCAGGTGTGCGGTGAACCGGTGCTCGTTGAAGCTGCCTTCCTTGCCTCCCTCGGCGCTGGCTCCGTTGTCGGAGAACACCATCACGAGCGTGTTGTCCATCACGCCGAGGCTCTCGAGTGACGACAGCACGCGCCCGATCTGGGCGTCGGTGTGGGTCAGGAAGCCGGCGAAGACCTCCTGCTGGCGGGCGTGCATATGGCGCTCCTCGGCCGAAAGGTCGCTCCAGCCCCGCACCCATTCCGGCCGCGGCGTGAGCACGGTCCCCTCCGGCACGACGCCGGCGGCGACCTGGCGGGCGAAGATCTCCTCCCGCCAGGCATCCCACCCCTTGTCGAACAGGCCTCGGTAGGGGTCGACCCACTCGGGAGCGACGTGGTGCGGTGCGTGCATCGCTCCGAGCGCGAAGTACAAGAAGAAGGGTTTGCCGGGTGCGCCCTGCTGCTGGTCCTGGACCATGCGGACCGCCTGGTCGGCCAGGTCCTCGCTCAGGTGGTACCCGTCCTCGGGCCGGCGGGGCGGGTCGATGTAGTGGTTGTCACAGACCAGGTTCGGGGTCCAGTGGTTGGTGTCGCCCTGGAGGAACCCGTAATGGCGCTCGAACCCGAGCCCGAGCGGCCAGCTGTCGAAGGGCCCGGCGGCCGAGCGCTGCCAGCGCGGCGTGAGGTGCCACTTGCCGACCGCCAGCGTGGAGTACCCGGCGTCGCGCAGCAGCCGGGGGAGCGCGGCCGCCGTCCTGGGCAGGCGTGCGTGGTAGCCGGGGAAGGCGAGGGGGATGTCGGCCAGGAAGCCCATCCCGACTGCGTGGTGGTTCCGGCCTGTGAAGAACGAGGCCCTCGTCGGCGAGCACAGCGACGTGACATGGAACCGGTTGAAGGGTGCCCCTCCCGCTGCAAGCGAGTCCATGTGCGGTGTCCCGATGTCGGAGCCGAACGCGCCCAGATGCCCGAAGCCGGTGTCGTCGAGCACGATGACGACGACGTTGGGCGCGCCGGCCGGGGGCCTCGGGTCATCGGGGAATCGGGGCGTCGACTCGGCCGCCGTGAAGCCGATCTTCTGGGGTTCGTCCATGACCCGAGGGTAGACGGTCGGCTGCCGGTGGAGGCGAGGGCAGGACTAACGTGGCTCCCGATGCAGGGCCACGTTCCCGGACCGCCCCAGCCCCACTTCCCGGTGGGCCTCGGGCCGCTCATCGGCTACGTGGCCACACGTGAGCCCCGCCCGCTCGGCGACAGGGCGCCGGAGGAGCCGGCGTGGGCGGAGCGTGACGATGACACGCTCGACCAGTTCGCCGATGTCGGCGAATGGGAGCCAATGCACCGTCCGCTGATCAAGGTGACCGCCGTCGTCCTTTCCATCTCGCTCGTCGTGGGCGGCGTGGGCACCGTGCTGGAGCTGTTGCTCTCCGCTCACTGATTCCGCTGCCGCCGCCGCAGCAGGAGCCAGACCAGGCCGCCCACGACGACCAGGCCTCCGATGACGGCGACGACGGTCACCCAGGCGCTGCTTCCGCCCCCCTCAGCAGGTGCCGAGGTCGTCGTGGCGCGAGCCGTCGTCGTCGTCGTGGCCGTCGTCGTTGTGGTGGCCGTCGTCGTGGTGGTGGTCGTGGGGGAGGTGGTCGATGACGCCGAGAAGGCCACCACACGATCCGCAGCGGGCGCCAGGAGGAGTCCGGCCCCCACCGACGGGGTCGGGAAGTGGTTGGCCGGCACACCGACGCTGGTTTGCTCCCGGACGGCACCGGTGGTCGGGTTGAGGCCGTAGAGGTCACCGTTCTGGCCGATGGTCCAGACCAGTCCGGCCGCGACGATGGGAGGCCCTCCGCCGACGGACGAGCTCCACAGCAGGTGGAGTCCTGCGGGGGCCGACGACACCCGCACGGCGATCGTGCCGCTGAGGCAGGGCAGGTAGACGGTCGTTCCCTGCACCGCGACGCCGCCGTCGATGTCGTCACCACAGGCATCGGCCAGCGATGCCTGCTGGCCTCCGATCCCCCCCAGGGAGGACCCGTTGAGCAGGTAGACGATCCGTGCCTTGCCGGCTCCCACCACCTGCCCGTCGGCGAGCAGGGCGGGAGCGGTGGACATGTCGAGGTCGCGGGAGTTGTTGGCGGCCCACGACGCCGGCGCGAAGTACTGGAGGAGGGTGAGGGACGACGAGAGCTCGAGGACCGAGTCGCTGTCGTCGTAGGCATGGCTCGACGAGTACACCGA
>Ga0181518_10004014_pt1 | contig 13360 bp, 11 predicted proteins | sample PEATcosm2014_Bin_28_FD_119751 | JGI IMG/M metagenome (GOLD analysis project Ga0181518, IMG submission 119751) | Peatland microbial communities from MTU Mesocosm Facility, Houghton, MI, USA - PEATcosm2014_Bin01_60_metaG | ecosystem: Environmental > Terrestrial > Soil > Wetlands > Peat | place... | reverse complement strand
CTTAATGAAGCGGCGAGCGAGGTGTGGGAGTTCCGGGAGGGTGAGGCTGGCAGACGAAGGTTCGATCTTGAGGAACGCCTGCTGGAGTTTGCTTCGGCGGTGATAGACCTGTCGGAGAAGCTGCCCAACACACGGGCCGGAAATCACGTCGCCGGCCAGGTGCTGCGCTCCGGCACATCGCCTTATCCGAATCACGGTGAAGCCGAGGACGCCGAATCACGAGATGATTTCATCCACAAACTCAAGGTCTGTCTCAAGGAAATGCGCGAGACGCGTCGCTGGGCACGCCTCGTTCGGCGCAAGGGCTGGGCCGCAGACGATCCAACACTCGTTTTCGTCTTGAGCGAGGCCGATGAGTTGATCCGTATTTTCTATTCGAGCATCCAAACCGCGAGGCGAAATGCGCTGGCCGAGAAACGTCCGCTGTTGGAACCGAATCGTCATTCGCCCACCAAAGCCGGTTAACACTTGGATATGGTTCGTTCGATGTTGGATGTTCGCTGTTTGATGTTCGATGTTATCCACGATTAACAAATGGGCTTCGTTTGTGCGGTTCTCCCACACCGCCTTCGCCCTCCCCTTCGCCCTCGCCGCCATGGCCGTCGCCGCCCGCGCCCACCGCGGCTGGCCCGGCTGGCGCGCCTTCGGCCTCATCCTCGCCGCAATGGTTTGCGCCCGCACCTGCGCCATGGCCTTCAACCGCATCGTGGACCGCAAACTCGACGCACTGAACCCGCGCACTGCCGGCCGCCATCTGCCTACCGGGCAGATCAGCTTGTTCAGCGCCGTGACCCTCTGCGCTTTGTCCGGCGCCGGGTTGGTCGGTGCGAGCTTTCTTCTGAATCCCCTCTGCTTCTACCTTTCGCCCGTGGCGCTCATCGTGATTTGCTTCTACTCGTTGACCAAGCGCTTCACCGATTACACGCATGTCTATCTGGGACTCGCCTTGGCCCTGGCGCCGGTCGGCGCGTGGCTGGCGGTCAAGGGAACAAATGTCTCCGTATGGGAAATCGTCCAGATGGTGGTGCTGGCGGCAGTGGTCGTGCTGTGGCTCGTCGGTTTCGACATCATCTACGCGCTCCAGGACTATGAATTCGACCGCGCGCACGGCCTGCACTCGCTGGTCGTCGCCTGGGGACCGAAGAACGCCCTGCAAGCCGCTTTCCTGGCGCACATGCTAATGTGCGGGTTCCTGCTTGCTTTTGGGCTGCTCTGCCAATTCCGCATCGCCTACCTCGTGGGCTGGCTGCTCATCGTCCTCTGCCTGGCGTTGGAGCATTGGATTGCCCGCCGCCGCAGCCTCAACTGGATCAACCTCGCCTTCTTCCGGCTCAACGCCGTCGTGAGCGTCATCTTTCTGGCGGTGACCCTGGCCGAGGTCGTCTTCCTGGGCGGCTTCCGCCTGCGTTGAACCCCAGTCCGTATCCGATGCCAAGCTAACTGACGCATCTGACGGAGGTTAGCGACGGCGTGGTGAAGGCCATCTGCGGGCCAGGCGCAAGCCAAGAGCTCGCGAGACACTCCGGAAGGTATCCGGAGGGTATCCGGAGGGTATCCGGAGGGTATCCGAAGGGTATCCGGAGGGCATCCGGAGGGTATCCGGTGGGTATCCGGTGGGTATCCGGAGGGGCTATCTCGCGTACACGTGGAAGCAATGGCGGAATCACGGTGCATCCATTGAGCTGCAGCTCAGGATTGACACTCATCGTCGGACGATTATTCGAACGAAATTGCGCCTTTCCATGAATCCCTTCCCCGCAGCAGCCCGGCCCCCTCGCGAACACGGGGCGTGGCGCTGCGCTTCGCTGGCCGAGACCCGTTGCAGTTGCCAGATGGCGGCGCTTGACGAGGTGTCGTTAATGCGTCCAAGTTTCCCGCTGACTAAATATGAAATTGAGCACGAGCCAGTCTTTGGCCGGCATACTGGAGCCGGTGTTTGCCATGCGCACTGAGGAGGATCTCGGCATCGGCGACACTGAGGGCGTGCGCCAGATGATCGAGTGGTGCCACCGGCACCGGCTGAACATCCTCCAAACCCTGCCTATCAACGAGATCAGCGATGACAACAGCCCCTACAACGCCCTGAGCTCATTGGCCATCGAACCGGCCACGATCGCCATTACACCGCGCCACATCCCTGACTTGCCGGCCGCAACGTTTAAGGAACTGGCCCGGCCGGATTTGCTGGTTACGCTGCGTGAAGGGCCGGTCAACTATCCCGGCGTCAAGGTCCTTAAGCGCAAGCTGCTCGAGGCGGCATTCGAGAACTTCCTAGAGCGGCATTTCAAACTGGAGACTGAGCGCGCCCAGCAATTCCGCTCGTTCCTGAAAGAGAACGCGGGCTGGCTGTCTGACTACTCCTTATTTCGCGCGCTGATGGAGGAGAACGGCAACGTCCCGACTTGGGACCGCTGGGCGCCGCAGCACCGCTCGCCAGGCACCGCTCGCACGTGGCTGCTGTCACTGCCCGAGAAGCGCCAGGAAGAGCTAACGCGCAAAGAGCTGTTCTTCAAGTACGTGCAATGGCTGGCTTTTGGCCAATGGCAGGAGCTCAAGGCTTACGGCACGGCGCAAAGGGTCTATCTGATGGGCGACATCCCGTTTGGCGTGGGGCGCTTCAGCGCCGACGTCTGGGCCAACCGCGCCATCTTCGACCTCGACTGGAGCGGCGGTGCGCCGCCGGAGAAGGTATTCAAGGTCGATCCCTTCACCGAGAAGTGGGGACAGAATTGGGGCATCCCCAATTACCGCTGGGACGAGTTGCGCCGGCGCGACTTCGACTGGTGGCGCACCCGCGTGGGCAACATCCAGAAAGTGTTCCACCTTTATCGCATTGACCACGTGCTCGGCTTCTTCCGCATATACTCGTTCCCGTGGACACCGGACCGGAACGCGGAGTTCCTGCCATTGACCGAAGCGCAAGCAGCGGCCAAGACCGGCGGCCGCCTGCCCGGGTTCAAGCAGTTCCCGGACGACACTGCCGAACACAAGGCCACCAACCAGGCCCAGGGCGAGGGAATCATGCGCGTTGTGCTGGAGGCTTCCGGTGAGACTACGGTGGTGGCCGAGGACCTCGGTGTCGTGCCCGAGTATGTGCCGCCCACCTTGCTGAAGCTCAGCACCCCAGGCTTCCGCATCCCCACGCTCTTCCGCGACCCGGATGGCCGCTACTCCGACCCGAAGAAGTATCCGCGCCTTTCACTCGTGCAACCCGCCACCCACGACCACCCGCCGTTGGCGGCAGCTTGGGCCGAGTGCTGGCGAAACATCGACGCCGGGAAGGACGTGGAAACCAACCGGCGCGAATTGCGCCTGATGATGGAGTTTGCCGGATTGAAGAGCGCGGAGCCGCCGCGCGAGTTCACCGACCAGCTACACGAGGCGTTTACGCGGGTGGTCCTGCAATCACCGTCGTGGCTGGCGGTGTTCCAGATCACCGACGTGTTCGGCATGACGGCGCGCTTCAACACGCCCGGCTCGGTGGCCGCGACCAACTGGTCCTACCGCCTGCCGCAGACGGTCAAAGAGCTGGACGAGGACCCGGTGCTGCTGGCGCAGACGCAGATGTTCTCACGCCTGGCGCAGGAAACCGGGCGCGTGAGTTAGGCCCTACTGCCCCGAACAGCCGTATGATTGACCGCTGACGATGGGAGCTGGCAGTTCCTGGAGCTTCGTAAGCTTGACGCGAAAGTCCACTGGCCCGCGCTCGCGGTAGTCCCACAGAAAGGCGCCGGGGAACTCGGCCTCGAACTGGGAGCGCAGGGGCGCGGGATCGTGGTCGTTCAGCAAGATGAAGTGATCGCCGACTGGAAGTTCGCGCCAGGTCTTTAGGACGAGGCCGTGCTTGACGGAGCAGGGGACGGTGCGGACGTCCATGACTTTGTCTGCGCTGAGAACGGAGGGGAGGGGTGTGTTCATGATTGGATTGGTAACGGGCTCACGGTGGCGAGTGAGCGGTGCTTGGGCAGGCGATGACGCCGGTTTGGCCTAAGCCGGCTTGAGGAGTGTTAGCAGCATCGAAAACGGCTTCGTGGCCTTGACCGCGTGCGCCAAGTTCGGCGGCATGTTCAGGAAATCGCCCGCCTTCAGGTTGTGCGGTTTGCCGGCCAGGGAGAACTCGCACTCGCCCGACAGGATTTCGACTAGCGCGTGCTGGGTGGAGGTATGTTCGGTCAGCTCCTGACCCTCGGAGAACCCGAAGAGCACGACGCGCGCCGTTGGCGTCCGCAGCAGGGTACGGCTGACAATGCCGTTCGGCGCAAACTGTGTTTCCCGTGCCAGCGAGATAACTTTCTCGCTCTTGGCATCCAATAACGGTTGCTCACTCATGCCTATAACCTACGCCAAGTTGCTGGTGCGCGCCTTGACGCAAATCAAGGATCTGCGAAAAGCTTCAGAAGGGAATCACTATCGCGAGGCGGAACGAATCGGCAGGGGCGGAGGCGCAGGTGGAAGCGCCGGATTCTGCGGCGCGGACTTCTCGTTTTCCAGCGTCAGCAGCATAAGCGTGCCAAAATTCCTGACCGTGACCCTGCGTGCGAGTACATCCACCTCCAGGACTTCGATAGGCCCTTCACGCTGACCGACGCCCAGGATACAGGGAAGTTCCTTGGCTGGCTCGGGCGGCGCGGCGGGCAGATACACCTTTAGCAGCACGCGCGTTTTACCAAAGGTCGTGAGGCCAACCAGTTTGACCCTGGGCAATGGCACGACTGGCAGGTCGGTCGGCTGGGTCTGTGGCGGCTTCAGGTGGAAGACATTGCTGCCGGTGATTCCAAGATAGGGATGCCCCGAAGTGTCCGCGACGAGAGTTCTTGCCCCCAGGATCAACACCAGGGCAATCAATTTCGAGGCCGGTAGTTTGATCAAGTGTCTCATGCCATAAGGCAAACACCGGCGAGTGATTTTGGTTGCTCTTCCCGGTGTTTCCCAGTTGCCAGAATGCGAGTGGGTGCTAGACTGCGGCTGACCGTGTGTATTTGGGCGCACCCTGTTTGGTGCGCCTTTTTGATCAACCACAGACCAGGATTTTGCATGGGCCGGTCCTATTGGTTTGAGTGTCCCAGATGCGGCTACCGGGCCAGAGTCTCCGGGGGCGCGGACAGCGGGCTGACCTTCCTCATCCAGACCATGCTCTGTCAGGATTGCATGGAGCTGTCTGATGCCGTCACGCGGCTAAGAGTGCCTGACGACATCATTGGGTTGGGGGAGCATGCTGGATGGCGCAGTGCCAGGTGGACCTCGCGACGAACCTTGAGCGCGCCCCCCTCTTTCCAAGCCGTCCTCAACCGGTTGCCCCAAACGGGAGTGAAGCGGTTCAAGTGGCTTCCTTTCAAACTTCAATGCCTGGTTTCGGCGAATCACCGGGTGCGGAGTTGGAACGATCCAGACAAATGCCCGAAGTGTGGCGTCTTCCTGGAAAAGAGCGCGCTGCCGTATCGGCTTTGGGAATGACGCGCAGCCGCTGAGCCTTGCCCCCAGCGGGGGCTGGACCGCTGGTCACTTTTGCGCGTAATACACGACGGCGGGAGGAATGTTCAGGAATACAGGAACGGTGCGAAGGGTCTGGAAGCGCGTTCGTATCCGCTTGCGGTCCATCAATGAATACTGGAATTGAATATACATTCCGCCCGGGACCAGAGCCCGGCTGACGGCATCTATGATAGCGGTAACCCGATCCCTGTGGAGATTTCCCAGAGGAATGCCTGAAAGGACGAAATCCACCTTGCCCATGCCTCTCCGGTCCATTTCCGAGAGAAGGTGCTCGGCGGAATCAGGAATCATCTGCACCCGGCCATTGATGCCAGCCATGTCCAGGTTGTGCCGGCTGACGCGCGCCAGGGCCGGGTTGATCTCGCAAGCCAGGATCTTGGCCTCCGGACACTTGGCGGCCAGCCGCAAGGTGAGTGCCCCATTGCCAGCACCCAGTTCGATGATCCGCCCGGAATAGCTCTCCGGCACGGGAGCAATCATTCTGTCAATCAGGAACCGTTGTGAGGGCACAATGGCGCCTGTTTGTCTGAACTTCACCAAAGCGGTGCACATGAAGTGCACATAATTTGCCACCGCGTTATGCATAGCCATTCTCTTGCAATCCGAACTTCGCTCAGGCACGGCGACCAAAGGGCACAATGCTCCGAAACGGTCTAGACTTTCGATCCCACACAGAGGCGGGCCCTGGTCAGGCCCGGTCTCCCGGTTCGCCGGTTGCGGCGATAACATGGCAAGGGTAATATACTGCCGAGAAGTTTCCAACGCCTAATTTCTTTGAATTGCACGGAAGCGATTCTTGTGGTCATTGCCTGTCCTTGCTCAGAACGGCTGCAAGAGGAGGGTGCTAGACGTGAGAAGGCGGGGGGGTAGAATCCTGACCGGCCAATAGGGAGTCCAGGAGTCGGTCCGTGTCCGCAGGGTTCCAGCCTAAGGCTTCCAGGCGAAAAGGAGGCGATTGGTGTCGTTCACCGCCCAGAGATTCAATGGCCAAACCGTAGTTCCATACTTCTTAAAGCGCACGCTTCCGTCCACAAAGGCGAAGTTGGAGCCGCCAGCGTTTATCTGTCTGTGGTTGGCAGAATGGCAGCCCTGCTCAACTCTGTCAAAATCATTGCCCACCCCCTCGTCCAAGTCCATGAAGTAGTCCATTGCAAGGCCAAGGTCTGGACGATTCTTCTTCTCGCCGAACATGATAGTATCCGATGGATAGATGATGGCCAACTCCTTCATGGAGCGCACGACATTCAACGCGTCGGCGAAGAAGTCGTTCCAGCCATTGATCAGGTAACTTCGGTTGGCGCGGTCGGGAAGCGTGGGCGAGCTGAAGTCGGTCATGGGCGGTCCGCGGAGCAGGTCGGTCGGGCAGAGCAGCATATTGGTGGTGCGGTAATATTCCAACAAAAGCGTAGGCCAGCGCCATTGGTTGGTGCGCGGGGGAAAGAGACCATCGTTGTCGTCGCCATACATCTTGAGCGACAACTCAAGTTGCTTGAGGTTGTTGGCGCACTTGATGCGGTTGGCGGCCTCTTTGGCCCGCGCCAGCGCGGGCAGGAGCATGCTGGCCAAAATCGCGATAATCGCTATGACGACCAGCAGTTCAATAAGCGTGAAGCCAAAGGCCGTCACCCGCCGCCCCGGATCGGTCGGCGAGGTTCTCGACTGGTCACTTGGACGGTTTGACCGCGAGAGGTGTAGAATCCGATTCATAATCTTTCTGCCAATCTTCTAAGCGACCTAACCAGACATTCAGGCCAATCCCACAAGGACATTCGACCAACGCAGCGGAGCCTATTCCAGCTTTTCCACTTCAGGCTCGAATAATCACGCTCAAATCAGCGTCAATTCCTGACATATATGACCAGTAAACAACTGATGCTGATTGCGTTGGCCGTCATATTGGGCGGCATATCGCTGTATCTGAACAAAGACTGGTTTGCCGGCGACATTATTCAAATCCATCATCGTTCACTTCCTGCGCGAGGCCGTTTCTTCCGCCGAAACAGGCCTGCTGACGCGTCGGACACCGAGCCCGTCGTTTTCGGTTTCGACCGGAAAATCAAGCTCAAGTCGCTTAAAGTCATCCCCGTCAGTGAGATTGAGACCAACAAGTATCCCCACCCTGTCTGGGATCTTGTTGCCGCGACCAATTCCATCGCTATCACGGAGTTTGCCTATGGCATGCGTGTTCCGGGCATGCAGCCCAGAGTGCAGGGCGCCACCGCAGATCCACTGGTGCCCGGCATCAGCTACCGACTGCTAATCGACGCCGGCGGTCTCAAGGCTGAACACGACTTCGTTCCCGTGCCCCTTACCCCGTAAACGCTGCGATTTCCCCTTCAATATGGGACTTCGCGTACACGCAATCCATTTGGACGCGCCGGAAATGCCAGCCGGCTCGTAAGCAACTATTCACGTGCCGTTCTTAATGCCCGCAGTTGTCTTGCTTATTGAGACGCGTTAGAGGCTTGGTTGGTTACAACTAGCTGAAGCGCGAAGCGGCATGGTGTGCGACTCGACCACGCGACCCCCCTCAAATTGAGGGGCAGTTCCGGAGCGCGGCTGGGGACAGCCGCGCTCCGGCGGTGGTGCCAAGATACCCAGTCCGTCGATTTCGCTCAGATCGTCCTTTACCGGTCACTAAGGCAGGCGCTAGAGTTACAGCTCATAATGACGAGCAGCCACTGACAGCCGGCGGAGATGCGTTGCTCTACCGCCAATCTCCCCATGATTGGGCTCTCGGCCAGGCTCCGCGGTGGTTCAGTACCGGCTTGGGCCAGGAGCTCGGGTGCCACTCCCGGACGGACTAGCCATGGCTGACCCAAAGAACCCTGCGCCGGCAGCCCCCGAGAGCTTTCTGGCCAAATTCACCGTGCTGTTGGGCGCGGTGCGCGAACTCTGGATTGTTTTCGCCCTGGTCATCCTCACCAACCTGGCTTACCGGCTGGTCAACTTCACCTTGTCGCTATGGCTCACCTCGGATCTCGGCTTCAGCGACGCGAAGACCGGCCTTGTCGTCATGATCTGGTCGGCGGGGTTGACGCTGGCCATCGTGCTGGTCGGTTCGCTGACCGACGCTCTTGGATTGCGCAAGACGTTTCTACTGGGCTTTGCCCTCTGCATCATCTCGCGCGTATTCCTGACGTTTACGACCGTCAAATGGCTGGCGCTGGGCGGCGGCATGGCCGTGCTCGCTGTCGGCGAAGGGATGGGGTCCCCGGTGACTGTTGCCGCCCTGCGGCGCTACACCACAACGGCTCAGCGATCCATCGCCTACTCCGTCTTTTACGCCATCATGAACGGCGGCTTTTTCATCGCGCTTTACATTTCGGATGCCCTGCGTGCCGGCATGGGTGAGCATGGACGTTTGGAAGTCCCCGGGTTGGGAATGGAGTTGAGCACTTACCGCACGCTCTTCCTCGTCAGCCTGGCGCTGTCGGTGCCAAGCTTCGTTCTGGCTTACTTCTGGTTGCGGGAGGGCGTCGAGGCGACTGACCAGGGTGTGGTCATTACTCCCGAGCAGCCCAAGTACCCCGGCTTGAATATGTTTCAAGCCTTGGGCTGTACCGTCCGCGACACCCTGCGTGAGACGGGCCGCATCTTCCTCGGGCTGTGGCAGCAGCCCGGCTTTTACAAGTTCATTGCCTTCCTCTCGTTCGCTGCCTTCATCAAGATGATCTTCCTGCACATGGATTACACCTACCCAAAGTTCGGTATTCGTGAGCTGGGAGAAGGCTCCCCCATCGGGCATCTCTATGCGCTGAACAGCATCCTTATCGTCTTCCTTGCCCCGTTAGTCGGCGTGCTGACCCAGAGAATTCCCGCCTACCGCATGGTTATTTTCGGGAGCTTTGTCGCCGCCTCTTCGGTCTTCATCATGACCATCCCGCCACAGCGTTTTCAGCGCCTGGCCGACGGCAAACTGGGGCACGCTATTGCCAATTCCTGGCTGGGGGGCTACTCGCGGGTCTCACCCGACGATTTCCGCAACTTGCCCGCTTTTGCCAAGCAACTCCAATACGGCTCCAACTCGGTCAGCCTCTCCCTGAAGGAATCTCTTTCGCCCATAACCCGGGCGCTGCTCAGCCGGCAGCCCGCGAACGGCTTTCTCGACGAGAGCCTGCGCCCGCACCCGACGACCGCCCTGGTTTCCGCGGCGGAGCTAAAAGATATTCCCTCCTTCCTGAAGCGGCTACAAGACGACTCGAACCCGGCCACTCGTCCAGCTTCGCAAATCCTCTGGGACGGATTCTCTACCAAGGGGAAATCCATCCTGAGGCGGGCCGATCCGGCCGCCGAGGGCCTTCGTTCAGCGACATTGGCCCGTGAACTGAACCGGGTGCTTCAAGGCGCTCCAATGTATGACAAGAAGCAGCGGGCTCGCTTTGCCGGCGTTGCGCTGTCCGATGCGACGCGGCTGGCCGTCGAATCCGACTCTGTGAGGGCCAACGACAGCCGAGCCACCCAATCGCAGCTTCTCAACCGGTTGCTGCTGGAGGATGCCTACCCTGAATTCATCGTTAAGAGCGATTGCCCATTGCGGGTGGCCTTGGCGGAGGACATTACCAAACTCATAAAGGGCTCCTCCTTTTTCGAGGCGCAGCGGTTTGCCGGCGTTTCCTTATCCGACGATACGAAGCAATTGCTAGCGAAGGCTCCCCAGGGCGGCGAGTTGGTTCGCCTTAACCGCTGCCTGCTGGAAGATGCCTATGCTGCCGAACTATTGCGGAACCGGGTTGGCGTTCCAGGCAGCGTCAACCCTTGGTACGTAATGATTTTCCTCTTCGTTGCCTTGCTCTCGGTGGGCGAAGCGTTCTATTCACCGCGGCTTTATGAATACACCGCGGCCATCGCTCCCAAGGGACAGGAAGCGTCTTACATGGCCATGTCCTCACTGCCGTTCTTCCTAGCCAAGCTGGGTGTGGCGCCGGTTTCCGGTTTGCTGCTGGCCCATTTCTGCCCGGACACCGGCCCGCGCAACTCAGGAACGCTATGGCTGCTCATCGGCCTGAGCACGATGATTGCACCGGTTGGGCTGTTTGTGTTCCAACGCTTCATCCGCGTCCACGAAGCGGGCCGCGATGAATGATCTGAAGCGGGAATCCGCTTGCTTGCGGGACCTTAGCCGATAGCTTTCAAGGCGCATGAATTGGCAATGGACTCACCTGCTCGTGCTGACCGTGGTCGGCACAGCTTCCAGCATTATGGCTCAGCCGACTAATCAAACCGACCGATTGCGCGAGTTCAGAAGACGCGCCGCCGCCTTTAACGCCATCATTACTGTGCCGCAGTTTGAGACGACGACCAACGGTATCGGCTTCGCCCTCAGGCGTACGATTGAGGTCGGCAACGCCGCCCTGGACCGCGTCGGCGCCCTCAAGCCCGGCGATGTCACGTTCGAAAACACCGTTCGCGCCCTGGATGACATCGGCTATCAAATCGGTCTCACGGACGACCGGTTGGGCGTAATCAAGGAAACCAGCACCGAAGTCAAGATGCGCGACGCCGCCACCGACGCCCTCAAGGCGCTGGAGGAGTGGGCCGTCGGCATCGACTACCGCGAAGACGTCTATAAGGCCCTAAAGACGTACGCGGACCGGAAGCCTAGACTTAAAGGTGAGGATGCCAGGCTGCTCACCGAGACGATGCGCGATTACCGCCGGGCCGGCCTGGAGCTGCCCAAGCCCCAGCGCGACGAAGTGGAGAAGATGCGCAAAGAGCTAAGCCGGCTGACGACCGATTACGAGTCCAACATTACGAAGGCCCAGAAGGCCGTGAAGTTCACCCAGGCCGAACTGGAAGGCGTGCCCGAGAGCTTCCTCGCGCAAATCAAAACCGGCGCCGACGAGTACACCGTGATGGCGAATATCACCTGGCATTACATGAGCGTGATGGACAATGCCAAACGCGAGGAAACGCGCAAGAAGCTGATCACCGAGCACGATAACCTGGCCCGCGCAGAGAACATTCCACTGCTGGAGAAGATCCTGCCGCTGCGGGACAACATTGCCCACAAGCTCGGCTACAAGACCTGGGCGGATTACCAGATCGAAGTCAAGATGGCCGGGACTGCCGCCACTGCCATCGATTTCCTGGAGAAGCTGAAGACCGGTTTGCAGCCCAAGTTCGACGCCGAGCTGGCCGAGTTTCGCCGCATCAAGATCAAGGAGACCGGCGACACGAATGCGCAGGTCCGCGTTTGGGACTGGCGCTACCTCAGCAACCAGTTGAAGAAGGAGAAGTACAACGTGGATGCCGAACAACTGCGCGTCTATTTCCCTTACCAGCACGTTCTCGATGGCATGTTCGGCATCTACCAGAACATCTTCGGGCTCAAGTTCGAGCGGGTCGAGCCGCCCTACAAGTGGATTGGCGATTTGCAGCTCTACGCCGTGTCCGACGCCCAGACCGGCGAGCCGCTCGGGTTGTTCTACCTCGACATGTTCCCGCGCGAAGGCAAATACAATCACTTCGCCCAGTTCCACCTTATCCAGGGCAAGGTGGTGGCCAGCGGCAAGTACCAACGCCCAACCGTGGCGCTAATTTGCAACTTCCCGTCGCCCACCAAAGACAAGCCGTCGCTGCTTTCGCATAGCGACGTCGAGACCATCTTCCATGAGTTCGGCCATGCGATGCACTCGATGATGACCCGCGCCAAGTATGCCCGGTTCTCCGGCACCAGTGTCCCGCGCGACTTCGTCGAGGCGCCCTCCCAGATGCTAGAGAACTGGGTCTGGGACAAGAAGATCCTGGACAGCTTCGCCGCCGACTACCGCGACCCGTCAAAGAAGATACCCGCCGACATACTGGCCAAGCTGCGCGAGGCCAAGCTCGCGACCGAAGGGACACGCTACCGCCGCCAGCTTTCCTTCGCCCTGACAGACCTGACGCTGCACACGCAAATCCACGACAGCAACGCGGCAGAGGCGTTGCCGCTGTCGAATAAGGTCCTCAGCGAAGTGTTTCTGCCGATGGTCCCGGACACCGCCTTCGTGGCCTATTTCGGGCACCTGATGGGCTACGACGCCGGCTATTATGGGTACGCGTGGGCAGACGCGATTGCGGCGGACATGGCGACCGTCTTTGAGCAAGCGCCGAACGGCTACTTTGACCAGGCGGCTGGGCGCCGATTACGTGTGGAAATCTACGAGCCCGGCAATTCCCGCGACGTGAATGAGTCCATTGAGAGGTTCCTCGGGCGCAAGCGCTCGCTGGAGCCATTCCTGAAGAAGATCGGCATAGAGAAGAACTGAGCGCTGACCTTAAGCCATCACTGCGGCGAAGCGCAGGCCGCGGGTGCTGATGCGCAGCTCGCGGAATCCGAATTCCTCCATTATTACCTGGTAAACCGCTACGCCCATGAGGATCACATCGGCGCGGTTCTTGGGCAGACCAATGGTCTCCTTCCGCGCCTCCAAAGGCAGACTCCACAACTGTTCCAGATGCCAGGATACACGCGCCGCGCTCAGGCGCGTAGCTTCGATTCGGGCGCGGTCGAAGGTTTCCAGCTTGGCCTCCATGCAACCCAGAATGGTCGCCGCGCCGCCGACTCCCACCAGTTGGACCCTATCTCCTCCTGCGGTGCTGTCTCCCATCTCCGGCAGCAGCTTCGGTCGCACTTCCTTCTGAAGGAACCCTCTTAGCCATTGCCGGCAGGCGGCGAGTTCGGCTGGTTTGGGTGGGTCGCTGCATGGAATGGTCTCCAGCAAACGCACGGAGCCGATTGGAAAGCTATGGCGGAAATGCGTGTGCCCCTCGCGTCCAAGTGTGAACTGGGTGCTGCCGCCACCGACGTCCATGAGCAGCAGGGGCGCTTGGTCGAGTTGCGGGTCAGTGGTCACTCCCTGAAAGCCCCAGTCCGCCTCCTGGT
>Ga0181518_10004012_pt1 | contig 13363 bp, 8 predicted proteins | sample PEATcosm2014_Bin_28_FD_119751 | JGI IMG/M metagenome (GOLD analysis project Ga0181518, IMG submission 119751) | Peatland microbial communities from MTU Mesocosm Facility, Houghton, MI, USA - PEATcosm2014_Bin01_60_metaG | ecosystem: Environmental > Terrestrial > Soil > Wetlands > Peat | place... | reverse complement strand
TGTGGAAGCCGGTTAGCTATGCGCTGATCGCAGCTTTAACCGGCCTTCCGGGAGTCGGCCCGTCGATGTCAGCGCAGGATGCCGCCGCCACGATCGCGGTCGATGTCAAGGTAGTCACGCTGCCCGTCACCGTACGCGACAAACATGGCACGATCGTCCGGGACCTCACCAAAGACGATTTCACGCTGCAGGAAGACGGCCGCGCGCAGACCATAAAGTACTTTTCGCAGGACACGAAACTCCCGCTCACGCTAGGCCTGCTGGTTGACACCAGCCGCAGCCAGACCGGCGTCCTCGATGCCGAGCGCAACGCGAGCCGCAGTTTTCTCGACCAGATGCTCGTGCAGCCCAAGGACCAAGCCTTTCTCCTTCACTTCGATCATGAAGTGGAACTGCTGCAGGATTTGACTTCATCCCACGAAAAGCTGCAATCGGCGATGGATTTGCTCAAGACGCCATCGGACCGCGAGCGATCGAACGATCCTAACGATCCCTCGAATTCGCCTTCGGGATCGGGATCGCATCATGGCGGCGGCACGCAGCTTTACGACGCGGTATTTCTGGCGTCAACCGAATTGATGAAGAAGCAGCAGGGACGAAAAGCCTTCATTATTCTCTCGGACGGTGTCGACCGCGGCAGCAAGACGTATCTGGACAGCGCGATTGAGTCGGCCCAACGTGCCGACACGGTTGTTTACTCCATTTATTTTGCTGAGCCTCGCCGCGAAGAAGGCCAACAACCGGGCCGCGGAATGGGGCGCGGCGGCGGCGGTTGGCCCGGAGGTGGTGGCGGCGGCTGGCCGGGTGGCGGAGGCGGATATCCGGGCGGCGGAGGTGGCCGAGGCGGAGGCCAGCGTCATCCCGAGGAACAGCGCGCCGATGGCAAGAAGATTTTGCAGCGGATTTCCAAGGAAACCGGTGGACGATTCTTTGAGGTTTCCAAGAAGGAAACCGTCGGCCAGATTTACGACAGCATTGTCGAGGAACTGCGGACCCAGTACAGCATGGGCTACACGCCGGATAAAGACAGCACGGCCTCCGGTTATCACCACATTCAGTTGCAGGTCAAGCGAAAAGACCTGACCGTGCAGACGAGAGACGGATATTACGCGGACCGGTAGGTTGGAGTGGAGCGGACACTCTTGTCCGCTCCTCTTGCCCTTGTAGCTGATCTTGACTTCAATTTTCAACGTCAACGTCAACGGCAGCGGACAGGAGTGTCCGCTCCACACGACCTATCTCGCCGCGAGTTCTTCCCGCAGCGCCTGCCCCAGCGCCGCTTGCCTCTCCGCGCTCAACTTGGTTCCGCCTGAGGTCAGATACAGGACGTCAATCGCCATCTGCCCCTCGGTCTCGATCAGAGCGATCTCGATATTGCACTCATGCTTCGAGACCAGCGAACACATACGGTAAAGCAGCCCCGGACGATCCTGCGTCAGGACCTGCACCAGCGTGCTGCTGGCCGAGCAGCTATCGTCGAATTCTATTTCTGTCGAGATTTTCACCTTCGTGCTGTCCGCCCTCTCCGATTTCAAGCGGTCGCGCAACATGCGCGCCACGTCAGCTTCGCCCTTGACCACGGCCGCGATGCCTTTCTTGAGCCGGTCCCATTCCTGCAAATTCATCTCCAGGGTGCGAAAGCGGTCGGTGAAATAGAAAGTGTCCACCACCACGCCCGCGGCATTGGAGAACGCGTTTGCCTTCACGATATTCATCCCCCATGCGGCCAACGTTCCCGAAACCGAAGCGAACAGAAATGGCCGGTCGGTGGTTACCAGCGTCAGCTCATACCAGTGCCGCACTTGTTTCAAATTCAATTGGACATTGTCTTGCCCCAGCCGGGCCGCCATTTCGGCATGAGCCAGAACGTCGGTCGCGCCATGGATGCGCAGATAGCGTTGCGGCAATCCCTCGAGAAAAACGTTGATTTTCTTCCCCGCCACCGGCGCCAGCGACCGCAGATGCGCCAGATTCGACGAAGCAAGACTTGCCGCCGTCGCGGTCGTAGCGTCGTCGCCCGTATGCACGCGCTCGTCGGCGCTCCGGTTCAAATAATTCGCGGACGCAATATAGAGTTGAAATAAGTTGTCCGCTTTCCATGGAGTCATGGCGTCGGGGTTTACCGCCTTGATGTCGGCATAGGTCAGCAGGCACAGCATCTTCAGCCGCTCGGGCGCGCCCACTTTGTCGGCGAACAACTTCACATTCGCGGGATCGAATACATCGCGCCGCATGGCCGCCGACATCTCCAAATGGCTGCCCACCAAGTAGCGCACCGTGTCGCGGTCGACCGGATCCAGATCCAGGCGCGCCGTACAACGGTCGGTGAGTTGCAGGCTGATCTCAACGTGGTTTTCGCCGGGCACAGCTTTGCCGGAATCGTGCAGCAGCAAGGCAAGATAAAGAAGTCCCGGCTGTTCCAGTTCACCGAGCAACTCGGCAAAGCGCTGCTCCGATTCGGATTTCGATTCTTTCAGGTTGTGCAGATGTTCGATGGCCAGAAACGAATGCTCATCGACCGTGTAGCGATGATAAAAATCCCGCACCACCAGCGCCTCAATCCCCTTCAGTTCCGGCAGCAGCAGGGCCAGCAGGCGCAGCGCGTTCATGGCGCGCAAGGCATCGGCCGCATGGGGCTGCACCAGCGTCTCCTGCAAATAGAGCCACAACTCGCCGCCCCGCGGAGGCGTGGCCGCCAGCGCGGGCAACTCCTGCTCGATCTTGAATTCCGTGGTGGTGCTCAGTTTCAGGCCGTGTTCCGCCATGAAATGAAACAGACGCAGAAGCGTTTCCGGATCGCGGAGCGCGCCCGGCTGCTGTAGAAATATCAATCCATCCACCACCGAAAAATCTGCGCTCTCAATCCTCGATCGCCAGCTCTGGAACTGGCGGTACAACGACGACCAGGCGGCGGGAATTTCCTCCAGCAATTGCTTACAGACGCGGTGCACGCCTCGCACGTGGCCAAAGTAAACGCGCATCCAATCCGCCGCATCCGCGATTTCAACATCGCTGGCTCCGATCTTTCTTGCGGCCGCTTCGTCCTGCGCCTCCCAAAACAGCGTGTTGTCGTGACGCCCGTGCCGGAAGTGCAAAAAACAACGTACCGACATCAGGAAATCAAGCGCCGCATCCATCGCCAGCCGCGAAGAAACCGGCAGCAGGTTTTGCGGGTCTGGCCACACCTTCAATTTTTCCATCGCGGAAATCAGCGCTAGCCAGTGGGCGACGTTGTAGTCGCGCAAACCGCCGGGCCCATCCTTCACATTCGGTTCCAGGTGGAAGACGGTGTTGCCGAATTTGTGATGGCGCGCGCGCGTGAGGTCGCCCAGGTTTTGGATCAGGGCCTGGCAATCGCGGCCGACCATGCGCGGAACGGCCTTTTCGCGCAGCCTCGAATACAGTTCGCGATCGCCCGCCAAATACCGGCAGTCGAGCAGCGAGATGGCGAACTCGATATTGTCTGGATCCAGTTTTTCGCATTCCGCCAAATGCCGCGTGGCTGGACTGAGCTTGAGGCGCAGGTCCCACAGCTCTTGCGAAAAGCGCCGCACCCGGTCTTTGAATTCGCTCTCGGAGCTACGGTTGCCATGCAGAAACAGCAGATCAATATCGGAGTGGGGAAAAAGCCAGCCGCGCCCGAACCCTCCGGTGGCCACCAGTGCGAAATTCTTTACGCTGTCAACGCCGGCGGGGTGGGAGCCTGGGTCCGGAGAAGCAGCTTCACCCGGAAGACCGGCGATGAATTCTCGCCAGAGCCGCTGAACGATCGAATCGACCAGCGCCGTGCGCCGTGCCAGCGCCGCGCGCCCGTCGCCGGTGACGGAAAACTCCCGTTCAATGGCAGCGGATTCCCGAGCGTACATCTCCCAAAGATCGGTGTGGACGCTTGGCGCGGTGGTCATGCGACGGCACTCTCCCCGAAGTGGAAAACCCAAGTGAAAGCAGAAGCGCGAGACGAAGCGCGAAGCCGGGTGACTCGAATGGAGCAGAGGTTGCGCCTGCTCCATCCTCACATTTCGCCCTGCTCACGACCCAGCAGGGCGAGGGGAGGGCAATCCGAAACGCGCGCGGCTAGAGCACGCTGTCGCCACGTTCGTCGTTGCGGATCCGAATCGCTTCATCAATGCGGGAAAGAAAAATCTTCCCGTCGCCGATTTTGCCCGTGCGCGCCGCAGTGGTGATGGACTGCACCACTTTTTCCGCCATCTCGTCGGCCACTACGAGTTCAAGCTTCACCTTGGGGATCAAGTCCACCGTATACTCGCGTCCCCGGTAAAACTCGGTGTGCCCTTTTTGGCGTCCGTGTCCTCGGGCCTCAAAAACGGTCATGCCTTCGACGCCCACCTCGTGCAATGCGTCTTTCACGGCATCCAGTTTCGAAACTTGAATGATCGCTTCGATCTTTGTCATGTTCTCCGTCCCGTTGATTTCAACTTCCCGTTGCGATTTCTGGCTATGCGGGCGATTCCCAATAATATCCTTCTTCGCCGTGCTGCGAGAGATCGAGGCCTTGCATTTCCTGGTCTTCTGGAACGCGCAGGCCAATGGTCGCGTCCACCAGTTTCAAAATGGCCACCGTCCCCACGATCGCCAATCCCCAGGCAATTGCCACCCCAACCAACTGATTGACGATTTGGTGGGCATTGCCCTCGAGCAATCCCGAAGCCAGCGTGCGTCCCTGAGCGTTCTTGAAAATGGGATTCACGGCGCTCGAAGCGAAGATGCCCGTCAGCAGCGCTCCCAGAGTTCCACCCGCCCCGTGGACGCCGAACGCGTCGAGCGAGTCGTCATAGTGGAACATGGACTTCACCCTGGTCACCATGAGGTAACAGACGATACCCGCGGCCAATCCGATGGCGATTGCCGACATGGGCGAGACAAAGCCGGAGGCTGGAGTAATCGCGACCAGTCCGGCCACGGCCCCCGAGATCGCGCCCAGTGCGCTCGGCTTTCCGCGATGCCACCACTCCACCGCGCTCCAGCCCACAGTGGCCGCCGCCGCGCCAAAGTGGGTGGCGACGAATGCGCTCGTAGCCAGCGCCCCCGCCGACAGCGCGCTGCCCGCGTTGAACCCGAACCATCCCACCCAGAGCAAGCAGGCTCCAACAAAACTCAAAACCACGCTATGTGGAGGCATGGCATCTTTCGGGTATCCCAGGCGAGGTTTCAAATACAACGCACACACCAGCGCCGATACTCCCGAGGTAACGTGGACCACGGTGCCGCCGGCAAAATCCAGGCAGGGGAACCGTCCGCCCAGAGAGGCATTCAGCAGACCGCCCTTGCCCCAGACCATGTGCGCCATGGGAGCATAGACGATCAGTGACCACAGCACCATGAAGACTGCCATCGCGCTGAATTTCATGCGCTCCGCAAACGCGCCCGTGATCAGCGCCGGTGTAATGATGGCGAACATCAACTGATACACCATGAAGGTTTGAAGTGGAATGGTCGAGGCATAATCGGCGTCGGGTTGCGCTCCCACGCCGCGGAGAAATACGTTGTGCAAGCCGCCAATGAAGCTGTTTCCCGAACCAAACGCCAGGCTATAAGAGACCAGTCCCCAGAGCAGAGTGACGATGGCCATCAGCGCGAAACTCTGCATCATGGTAGACAAGACGTTTTTCTTTCGCACGAGTCCGCCGTAGAACAAGATCAGACCGGGCCCGGTCATCATCAGGACCAGGGCGGCGCTGGTCAGCATCCAGGCGTTGTCGCCGGCGGACTTGGCGTCGGCCACCTTCTGTTCCAATTCCGCGAACCGCGCCGACTGCGCATCATTCGATACGCTCGCGGAGGCATTCGCGGTCGATGTTTGCGTGGTTTGCATCTGCGCCAGCGCGCCCGCGGCAAACAAACACACCATCGCCAGCGTCAGACAAACTATGATGAGATTTTTCATTAAGCCCTTCCAACTCCTTCACCTAAAAAATGACATTCTACACAATAGCCGCCGACCGCCCTTTCCGGAAATCGAAAAGATTTATCTTCCCGATTGAAAATACTGATGCCTGCGCCCGCATTGAACACGGGAGGAATTCTCCCTCCCATTGACTCCGGGGGCCTTTCTGCGGTTGGATGGAAGCTGCGTGGCGCCTGCGCCTTACATCTTCGATCCCGAGTCCCGGCGGTTTACCCGCCTCGATGCCGCGTGGCTTGCGATCTGGCTGATCTTCCTCGCCATCCTCGCCGTGCTCCCCCCGCTATTTGAATGGCACAAGCAGGTAATCATCCTCGCCATCGGAATTGTGCAAGTGCTCGAGTCGAGGTTGATCTCCGACCTTCCCAAGCGCGGAGTCTTCTACGTCATCCTGCTCAAGATTCTGCTGGCAACCCTGCTGATCGACCACACCGGCGAAGTCGGAATCAACAGCAGTTACTATCCGATTTACTATCTTCCGGTCGTCACCGCGGCGCTCTACTGCGGACCTTTGCTCACGCTCGTCTGGACGCTCGTTGCCTCCGCCGCCTACTGCTCATATCTCTATCCCGCGATGCAGGAATACGAGCTGACTCCCGACGCTTTTGGCTATCTCGCGCTGCGCATTATGTTTTTCTTTCTTGCCGCCATGGTGGTCAACCGCTTCGCGCAACAGAGCCGGCATCAGACCCAGTTATACCGTGAGCTCGCCGAACGTCTTGCCGAAACCAATCGCCGCCTCGAACTGGCCCAGGCCGAAGCGCGGCGCTCCGAACGCCTGGCCGCTCTTGGTCAGCTCTCGGCTGGATTGGCGCACGAAATTCGCAATCCCCTCGGAGTCATCAAGGGCTCGGCCGAAATGCTGACCCAGAAATTGCAGGCCTCCGACGAACTCTCGCGCGAACTGGCCGGATATATCTCGACCGAAGTCAACCGGCTCGGCGATCTGGTCACCGAGTTTCTGGATTTTGCCCGCCCTCTGCACGCCGAACCACATCCCGCCGACCTGACGGCGCTGCTCGATCGCGTGCTGCAAATCGTCGCCGGGCGCTTTGCCGGCAAACAATCCGTGCGCGTCGAGCGCCACTACGCCAGCGGATTGCCGCTCGTTCCGCTGGACGAAAGCCTGTGCGAACAAGCGTTTCTCAATCTTGTGCAAAACGCCTACGAAGCCATGCAGGATGATGAAGGCCGCGGCGGCACGTTGCGCGTCGAGGTGCAACGCGCCACGCAAGATAATCGGGAAGGAGTGGAACTACGCCTGGCCGATACTGGCTCCGGTGTTCCCGATGAACTGAGAGAAGAGATCTTTAACCCGTTCGTAACCACCAAGAAAACCGGCGTGGGACTCGGCCTCTCCATCGTTTCTAAGATCGTGGACGGCCATCGAGGCTCTATCCATGTTGAGAACGCGCCAGCGGGCGGCGCCGTGTTTACGATTTTCTTTCCGCTGGAAGAAACCGTCGAGCCGCAGCCACCTGCCGAGCTGCGCTCGGCTTGGACGGGCGAAGGCGCCCGTCCCCACACGAGCTAAACAAATGCCAACCATTCTCATCATCGAAGACGAAGCCAAGATGCGGCGACTGCTGGAGCTGAACCTCGGCGACGACGGTTTCAAAACGCTCTCCGCTGGCGACGCCGAAACCGGATTGAAGCTGCTTGCCTCCGAACCGATCCATCTCGTCCTCACCGACCTCAAACTTCCCGGCATCAGCGGGCTTGAATTTCTACAAACCGCCAAACAGCAAAATCCCGCGCTGCCAGTCGTCGTCATGACCGCGTTCGGATCGGTCGAAACCGCGGTCGAGGCAATGAAAGCCGGAGCCAGCGACTACGTCCTCAAGCCGTTCTCGCTGGCCGAAATGCGGATGGTGGTGCGCAAAGAGCTCGATAACTCGCGCCTGCGCGAGGAGAACCGCTCGCTGCGTGAAGCCCTTGGACAAAAGTATAGCCATCCCAACATCGTCGCCGTCAGCTCCAAGATGCAGGAAGTGCTCGCCACCGTCGAACGCGTTGCGTCGACTAACTCCACCGTTCTGCTCGGCGGTGAAAGCGGAGTTGGCAAAGACCTCATTGCCCGCGCCATCCACGAAAAATCGCGCCGCGCTTCCGGCCCGTTCGTCAAGATCAACAGCACCGCCATCCCCGAAAATCTTTTGGAGAGCGAACTTTTCGGTTACGAAAAAGGAGCGTTCACCGGAGCCTCCGCCAGCAAGCCGGGTAAATTCGAACTGGCCGACAAAGGCACGCTCTTCCTCGATGAAATCGGAGACGTGCCCGCCGCCACGCAGGTCAAACTTCTCCGCGTCTTGCAGGAGCGCGAGTTCGAGCGCCTGGGGGGCACGCGCACCATCAAAGTTGACGTCCGCCTCGTCGCCGCCACCAACCGCGACCTCCGCGCCGCGCTCGAAGAGGGAACATTTCGCGAGGACCTTTACTACCGGCTCAACGTTGTCCCCATCGACATTCCTCCTTTGCGCGATCACAAAGAAGACATCGCTGGACTCGCCAACCTGTTCCTCGCGCGCTTCGCCAAAGATTCCGGCAGGGAGGACAAAATCACGGGCATTTCGCCAGCGGGCTTGCAGCTTCTCCGCGACCATTATTGGCCGGGCAATGTGCGGGAGTTACAGAACGTCATCGAACGCGCCTGCGCGCTGGCCTCGGGCGCGCAGCTGGAAGCCGTGGACATACAACTCGACTCGCCGCGCAATCGCAACAACGCTGGATCCGACCGCTTTCTTCCCGACGGCATGACGCTCGATCAGTGGGAAGACGAAATGATCCGCGAAGCCCTGAAGCGCGCGGGCGGGAATAAGTCGCAAGCCGCGCGCCTGCTCGGGCTGTCGCGGAATGCGCTGCGCTACCGGCTGTCGAAGATTGGCATCGACGACAACGAAGCCGAGTGAATCGCTCACCCGAACTTATTCGGCAGGTGTCCGACTGTCGCGCTCCAAGGCTGCGGCTGGCGCGGGATCCAGATAACCTCGGATTGCCGCCCCTGGCCGAAAACCACCACTCTGGTGGAACCGGGCCACCGAAGGCTTGCCCATTGTTGTTTATCCACGCTGGCGCGTCTCTCTTAACTTATTAAGAATAAACCGGTTAGCAGACTTTCTGTCCATCCCTTTGGAGTGGCATTCGGACTGCATTCTCTTAGCCAGAGTTTTGTCCCGTACTTTGTTCCGAGTTGGGTGGAGCTACTTATGAAATTCAAATTCATGGCGGCAATTTTAGGATTGGGATTAACGGTGGCGATTTCAGCCGTCGTCTTCGCTCAGAGCGAGATCGACCTGGCGCCGGGTCAAGATGCAAAACCGTCAGCGGGCATTCAAGCGCCCGCGCCGAGTGTGAACGATCAGGCTCCGGCGGATCAAGCTTCGAACGGCCAGGCTTCTAACGATGAGGCCTTGAACGAGCAAGCTTCGAACGATGCGGCTTCAAATTCCAACGGCCCGGGCTCCGGTAGCCAGACCGCGAGCGCGCCGGCGGAAACTAACGGCGTGGCGCGCATCAGTCTGATTCATGGCGACGTCTCCACGCAGCGCGGCGACTCGAAGGATTGGTCGGCGGCCGCGTTGAATGCTCCCCTGGTGGCGGGCGACCGCGTTTCTACAGGAGACAAGGCGCGCTCCGAAATTCAGCTCGATTACGCCAACATGCTGCGCCTGGCCGAGCATACCCAGGCCAATATCACTGCACTCACGCACTCGCAAATTCAGATTCAGCTGGGACACGGCTTGGCGAGTTACTCCGTTTTCGGGAACAGCGATGCGGACGCGGAAATCGACACGCCCAACGTTGCCATTCACACAGAGCGGCGCGAAGCCAGCTTTCGAATTCTGGTGACGGCCGACGATCATACCGAGGTGATCGTCCGCAAAGGCGAAGTGGAAGTTACGACTCCGCAAGGCGGCACGCGCGTGGCGCAGGGACAGTCCATCGTCATTCAGGGTACGGGCGATCAGGAGCAATATAAAATTGGCCCGGCCCTGGCGCGCGACGATTGGGACCAGTGGGTCTCGGACCGCGACAACATGATCCGCAATGCGGCATCGCGGAAGCGCACCAACGATTACTACGTGGGAGCGGAAGATCTCGACTCCTATGGCACGTGGACGGAAGTTCCGGATTACGGGCCAGTGTGGCGGCCGACGGTGAGCGTGGGCTGGGCCCCGTATCGAGCCGGACACTGGGTGTATGAGCCTTATTGGGGATGGACCTGGGTTTCGTACGATCCCTGGGGCTGGGCTCCGTATCACTACGGACGTTGGATGATGTACGACGGTTGGTGGGGCTGGTGGCCGGGGCCGGTTTACGGCTATCCGTATTACCGTCCGATCTGGGCGCCCGCTTATGTGTCGTTCTTTGGCTGGGGCCGTGGTTTCGGATTTGGATTTGGATTCGGCTGGGGCTCGATCGGCTGGCTGCCGCTGGGACCGTGCGACTTTTTCCATCCCTGGTGGGGCCGGTGGGGTGGACGCTACGGCGCGGTCGGGTGGCACGATTACAACCGCGGCGGGTTTGCTCCGCTGCACGGCGGCACGCGATTCTCGAACGTGAACCTGGCGCTGCATGACGAGCACTTCCGCGGCGGGACGACCGTCTCTGGCAACGAGTTCGGAAAAGGGCACATGAGCGCCGAGCCGATGAATCACGCGCAGTTCCAGAATGCGCATTTCTCGACCGGCAAACTGCCCATGACCCCGAGCCGCGAAAGCTACTCGGCCAGCGGACGCCCAGCGGCGGCATCGACGACCCGGAACGTTTCCGAGAACCAGCACTTCTTCTCGGCACGAAGCGCCACTGCGTCGCCGGCGATGGGCAGGTCGGCCGGAAACGGCCGCGAAGTTTCGCGACCCGGAAACGGCGGGCCGAATGTTGGTTCGAATCATGTGAGTTCGAACAATGGCTCGGCCGCAGGGTCAAACAACGCTGCTGGATCGCACAGCAACAGCAATAGCAACGCACCGCGCTCTTCGGGCCCGGCGAACAGTTCTGTGCCGCGTGCGGAGCCTCAAGGCAACTCGACTTGGGGTTCGGCGCCGCGCCCCGGCAACTCGGGCGGTGCGACGCCGTCCCGCGAAAGCGGCAGCAACAACGGCGGCTGGCAGAGATTTTCGCCCATGCCTCCGCGGGCGTCTTCGGAGTCAGGCCGAGGGGGTGAGTCGTCCGGCCCCTACGGCGCTTCTCGCGGTTCGGCTTCCGAGGGCCGCGGCTACGGCGGATATTCTCGTCCGCCGCTCAACATGAGGCAGCCCATCGTTACTCCGCGCGCTTATGGCGGAGGTCGTTATGGTGGTGGGCGTCCCGCCCCAAGTTATGGTGGCGGGCGTTCAGCCTCAAGTCATAGCAGCGGCCATTCGGCGCCCAGCGGCGGATCGTCGCACGGCGGCGGCGGATCCTCGCACAGCAGCGGTGGATCGTCGCACGGTGGCGGCGGAGGTGGCGGCGGCGGCAGACATGGGAAGTAACCCTGCGCTGGATTCTTTCCCAGCGCAGTGACGCAGCATAGCAAAACTCTCCCAGCAGTGAGGCGCGCGACCACGCGTCCCACTGCCTTTTTTTTGGAGGAACGAAGCCGGGAAGCAGTGAGCTTGACTTAACTTTGGTCTCGGCCTTGGCTCGTGAAATGAGCCACGGTAAGATCGAAGGTATGACTGCTTCGGCTCAAAATCCCTCCATGAAACACTTGTCGATGGCGCAGGTGGATGTGTTTTCCGACCGTACGCTTACCGGCAACGCGCTGGCGGTTTTTCTCGACGGTCGCGGCCTCAGCACCGAACAGATGCAAGCCCTGGCGCGCGAAATGAATCTCTCCGAAACAACCTTCATTCTTCCCGGGGACGCCGCCGCCGAAAAGGACCGTGGAGTCCGCGTGCGCATTTTCACGGTGCGGGAAGAACTGCCCTTCGCCGGACATCCCACGCTCGGCACGGCTTTCGTGCTGCGCGGCCAAACCGGACCTATGTCGGGCGCCGGGGAAATCCGCCTCGATCTGAACGTCGGCACCGTGCCCGTGCGCTTCACCCAGGAACCTTTGCAGCCTGTCTTTGGAGAAATGGCGCAAAAGGATCCCGAGTTCGGTGCGATCCACAACGTGGAGGACGTCGCGCGCGTCACCGGCGTGAGCGCCGCCGATTTCGACGACTCCGTGCCCATTCAGACTGTCTCCACTGGTATGCCTTTCACGATCGCCGCGCTGCGTTCGCTGAAGACGTTGCAAAACCTTCGTTTCGATCTCGACCGCGCCGCCGAATATCTGGGGCGCAGCGGCGGAAAGTTCTTCTATTTCGTTTGCCGCGAAACCGTCGATCCCAAGGCTCGTCTCCACGCCCGGATGCTTTTTTACGGCGGAGACGATCCGGCCACCGGTTCCGCCGCCGGATGCTGCGCCGCGTGGATGGTGGCGCACGGTGTTGCCCCGAGCGACGAGCGGGTTTTGATCGAGCAGGGCCTGGAAGTGCACCGGCCCAGCAGCATTTTTGTTCGCGCCACCAGGCGCGATGGCCGGCAGGACGGTGGGCGTGATAACCATGTTGTCAATGTGCGTGTCGGTGGAAATTGTGTGGAAGTTCTCCGCGGCGAGGTTTCGATTGCCATCTAGCGGAGCGAAACACCGCTCCAGTCGCGGCTCCCATTCCGATGGCACGAGTTCGCCTCGCGCCGAAGTGCCATTGGCGAGCGCGCTACTTTACCAGCGCCCGGATTCCGGATAGCATTCACCACGCTCCCGATGCAAAAAAAATCAGACAACAATTTCAAAAACAATTGCTGACAACTGTCTCCCGGTTAGCCCTATGAAGCCCAAGAAAACGATTCTTTGTGTGGACGATAATGAACAGGCCCTCTCCATCCGCAAAATCATGCTGGAGACGCGGGGTTACCGCGTGCTCGCCTGCAACAGCGGCGAAATGGCCCTCGAGGCCTTCCGCCGCGGCGGCGTCGACCTCGTGCTCACCGATCTGAACATGCCGGGCGTGGATGGCCCGCGGCTGGTCGAGGAAATCAAAAATATTTCTCCACAGACCCCGGCGGTGCTGCTCTCGAGCCGGACGAAAGTTTACGAGCGCGAGTCCCTCGCCGATCTTTTTTTGTCCAAGGGAATGTACGAGCCGGCGGATCTGCTCGAGCGGATTCGCCTGCTGCTGGTGCGCAAACGCGGCCCCAAGCGCCCGCTGGAACTGCGTGTCCCCACGGTGGCCGTGGAGCAGGCCAACGTGGCGTGAGCGCGGCTTTGCCGATTTTTGCCGGCCTCCTGTGATATGGTTTTTACTGGATGCCGGCCATTATCGAAGCCAGGGAATTGTGCAAGACCTACCGCGTGGGCAAAGTTGATGTGCCCGCCCTGCGTGGCGTTTCCTTCAGCGTGCAAAAAGGGGAGTTCGTCACCATCGTGGGCCCGTCGGGCAGCGGCAAGTCCACGCTTTTTTATCTGCT
>Ga0181518_10004009_pt1 | contig 13370 bp, 7 predicted proteins | sample PEATcosm2014_Bin_28_FD_119751 | JGI IMG/M metagenome (GOLD analysis project Ga0181518, IMG submission 119751) | Peatland microbial communities from MTU Mesocosm Facility, Houghton, MI, USA - PEATcosm2014_Bin01_60_metaG | ecosystem: Environmental > Terrestrial > Soil > Wetlands > Peat | place... | reverse complement strand
CTCGATTCCTATGCTGCTATCGACAATTTTGTCCCTCCTACTGGCGCTTTTGTCGGGGCGGCTAACGGTTCCGCAATTTCTGTCATGCAAAGGGGAGATAACCGGACCCCTTACACCAACGACTGGAACCTCAGCATTGCCGAAGCCTTGCCGTGGCGTTCTGTGTTCGAAGTTTCCTACATCGGGAACCAGAGCAAGAATGAGCTCATCAACGGCTCCAACGGCAAGATCGACGACCTGAACGCCGTGCAGCCGGGAGGTTATTATTTCCCGGATCCGACAACGGCAGTTCAGGCCAACGGCACTCGTCTCTATACCTCGCCGGGCGCTTTGCCGTGCAATAACAACCCTGCCCTCTCGGACTACGTCGGCTGCACAAATATGGGGCCGAATCAGGTAGCCCTTTCCAATAACTACAACTTCACTTTCACTGACAACGATTACCGGCCGTTGACGAACTATCAGGCTATGTACCTGATAACGCATGGCAGTTACGCCAACTACAACGCGCTGCAGGCCACGTGGAAGAAGCAGTCGGGGCCGATCAGCTACTTCCTCAACTACTCCTTCAGCAAGGTGATGGGTATTCGCGACGGCCAATCGGACAACGGGCCCACCAACGGCGCCATGGTTGATCCTTTTAACTTGAAAGCCAACTATGGACCGCTGGCCTACGACCACACGCAGATTGTCAATGCGACCTACGTGTGGAACCTGCCCAAGTTTGTCCACGGCAGCCGCCTCCTCGAGGGCGCCGTGAACGGCTGGCAACTGTCGGGCTACACCACGTACCAAAGTGGCGCCCCGCTGCAACCGAATAGCACCCTGAACATCGCATTCGCCGGTGGCTTGACTGTTCCGCTGGCGGGCGCGCCGAACCTTCCGGACAACAGCCTCCCGCTGCCGAATGGCTTGAGAACAAATCAAGTGAACTCCGGCGCATGGTACGGGACCGCTCAAAATGGTGGCGGCTACGAGGGATTCTACCCACTCCTAACCTGCGACCCGCGCAAACATGTCTTCTCGGGGCAGTACTTCAATCCAAACTGCTTCACAACTCCGGCTTTCGGCCAGTTCGGCACGAAGATTTGGCCGTACATAAAGGCGCCCGCTTACTTTGACAGTGATTTGGGCCTCTACAAGAGCTTCAAACTCACAGAAAGTAAGCGAATCGAGTTGAGGATTCAAGGCACCAACTTTCTCAATCACCCGCTGCCGCAGTTCGGCCTCGGTGGAAACGGGGACGAGACGATTAACCTGCAGCAGGTCACCGCGTCGCAGTATCCAATCGCTCAACTCACGGGGGGCGCTACCTGTGCGATTCTTAACAGCGGTAAAGTGGATAAATACAACCCCAATGTCTGCGACTATAACCAGATTTCGATCGCGCCGACCAACACCAACACCACTCAGACCGGCAAGCCGCAGTTCAAGACTGGCCAACGCGTGCTGACCTTTGCTGCGAAGTTCTACTTCTAAAAAGCAACCGTCAGGTAGAATTGGAAGGGTGGCTTCGGCCACCCTTCTTTATTGCTCATGACTCGAAAATCCCGCAGCGTAATTTCCGCTCTCCTATTGCTTGTTTGCTCACTTCTATTGGCCGCCTCGCCGCCTGCTCAAAGCCCGATCCGCTTCGAACTCAAAGCCATTCCTTTCGTGCTGCAAAACGACGAGTCCCCGTCCCGAAACGCCCCCGAAACCATGCTTGGCGGCGTAGCCGTGTTCGACTACAACGGGGATGGCCGTCCAGATATTTTCTTTACCAACGGCGCCAACATCGCCACCTTGCAGAAGGACGACCCCAAATATCGCAACCGCCTTTTCCGTAACGACGGCAATGGAGTCTTCACCGACGTTACCGATGCCGCCGGCCTCGCCGGCACCGGTTACGACATGGGTGTCGCGGTCGGCGATTATGACAATGACGGGCATCCCGACCTGTTCGTCGCCGGTCTCCACCACGGGACCTTGTATCACAACAACGGCGACGGCACCTTCACCGACGTCACCGTTAAATCTGGCCTGGATGCATTTATCAACCACCCCGATCCCGAGTATGGCCCGTTCTGGGAGATCACTGCCGTCTGGGTCGACGTCAATAACGATGGACTGCTCGACCTCTTCGTCGCCAACTACATGCAGTGGCAATACTCCGAGAAGCCCCTTTGCGAGATCGAAGGTGTTTCCGACTACTGTCATCCCAGGTACTACAAAGGCCAGCCCAACCAGCTTTTCCTCAACAACGGCGATGGCACCTTCCGCGATGCTTCCAAAGAATGGGGAGTTCGCGACCACGTCGGCAAAGCCATGGGCATCGGAATGGCCGATTACGACCTCGACGGAAAACCCGACCTCTTCGTCACCAACGATGCTTCCTACAATTCGTTGTTCCACAACCTCGGCAACAAGTTTGAAGAGGTCGCCCTTGAGACCGGCGTCGCCCTGCCTGAGGATGGCGCTTTCATCTCCGGAATGGGCGTGGATTTTCGCGACTACAATAACGACGGCTATCCCGATATTGTGTTCGTGGCTCTGCCCAGTCAGACCTTCCCCATTTTTCAAAACACCGGCAAAAGCGATTTCAAGGAAGTTACCAGCCCCAGCGGAATGCGCGATCTAAGCCGTACCATGTCGGGATTCGGCCCCGCGCTTTACGATTTCGACAACGATGGATGGAAAGATATGTTCGTCAGCGGCGGCCATGTTGAATCCCACGACATGCCCGGACAGCCCGTCAACCACTTCAACACCGTTTTTCGCAACTCGGGCGCGAGTGGCAAGTGGGAGGCGTTGACCGCGGAAGCCGGCTTTGATGCCTCTCCTAAGTCCCGTCACCGCGGCTGCGCCTTCGCCGATCTCGATGGCGATGGACGCATCGACGCTGTCGTCTCAGCCCTCGACGCGCCCGCGGAAATCTGGATGAACCGCACCCAGAACTCAAACCACTGGCTGGACGTCGCTCTGCGCGGCACAAAAAGCAATCGCGATGGCATTGGCGCACGGATCAAACTCGTCACCAAGAGTATTGGAGCCCAGTACAACCACATGACCACCAGCGTTGGCTACGCCTCGTCCAGCTATGGGCCGGTGCATTTTGGCCTGGGCCCCGACAGCCGCGCGGACCTGATCGAAATTCATTGGCCCTCGGGAATTGTGCAGACCCTCCGCGATACTCCCGCCGACCAGGTCCTCAAGGTGGTCGAGCCGGAGCACTAGACCCTTCTGACAGCGCATCGCTCCAAGAGCCAGGGGCAGGTCAAATGCCTACGGAGTCACGTCTATCTGCTTCCCCGCGTACTGCACAACTTCGTCCGGTTTATCTTCCGCGTTTATTCCCGTGCCGTGCTTCTCTCCCGCAAAAACAATGCGGAATGTGCGGCTCTGCAACATGCCTGGAAACTCACCCTTGCGCTCGCCAATGGTCAGAGTCTGCCGGGCTTCATCCCATTGAAACGGGATCGTCGCGTACAAGCCCTTCTCATAGTTGTAATTGTCGTTTTCGTCTTCGTAGAGAGTAAAGCTCCCGTCCGCGCCGCGGTACACGCGCACTTCGATGGGGTCCGCCGGTTTCTGGGTTGACCACTCAACCTCGGGGCCCATGGGCACGATGGAACCAGCCCGAACATAAAGCGGCATCCGCTCGAGGGGAGTCGGCGCCGCCACGGTGCTCGGGCCTTTTACCGCCGCTCCGCTCCAGAAGTCATACCACTCGGCATCGGGAAGATAGACCTCGCGCGTAGCGGCCCCCGGCTCTGTCACAGGATTCACCAGAAACGCCGGGCCGTACATGAACTGATCGCCAATATCAGCCGCGCGCGCGTCCGTGCGGAAATCCATGACCAGCGGGCGCATCGGAGTATAGGCTTCGCTGGTGGTCATCCAGGCCAGCGAATAAGTGTAGGGCAGCAATCGGTAGCGCAAGCGGTCGTAGTCCACCAGGACCTTCTGCGCCTCCGGCCCGTATGACCACAATTCGTTTCCATCGGGATTACCGCGCGTGCCATGCACCCGCAGTATCGGATTGAAAGTTCCCCACTCGAACCAGCGCACAAACAACTCGCGAAACGCCGGATCGCTGGGGCTGCCAAACACAAAGCCGCCAATGTCGGTGGTCCAGTAAGGAATGCCAGAGAGCGCGAAGTTCAATCCGGCGGGAATCTGGCGCCGGAAGCTGAACCAGTCGGAGTTGATGTCCCCCGACCACGCCGTGACCGAGTTCCTCTGCGAGCCCGCAAAGGCGGAACGGGATAGGATGAAGACCCGCTTCTGGTCCGACGCGCTGCGCTGTCCCTGGTAGACCGCCCCGGTATCGAGCAGCGGATAGTCGTTCACATAGCGATCGCCGCTTCCCGCCGCCAACTTGTGATTGAGCTGAATGTTCTCTTCCTGCCCTTCGGTTTCGGGTTCGGTTGTATCCATCCACCAGGCATCGAGCCCAATGCTGAAGAGCGCCTTGTTCACCTGCTCCCAGTAATATTTGCGCGCCTCGGGATTGGTCGCGTCATACGCCGCCATCGCATCGGTGTGGTACGGAGGTTTGGCGAACTTGAACTTGTCCACAAACCACCCTTGCTTGTCCATGTAGTCGTAGTTCGCCGAGCCCGGCTCAAAGAAAGGCCAGATGGAAATCATCAAATGAAAATTATCTTTGTGCAGTTGGTCCACCATCCCCTTGGGATCGGGATAGTTCTTGTTGAACACGAACTCGCCCTTGCGGTTCCACCAGAACCAGTCCTGCACGATGTTGTCCGCCGGAATATGCAATTCGCGATACTTATGAGCCACGGCCAGAATCTCGTCTTGCGATTTATAGCGGTTCTTGCATTGCCAGAAGCCGTACGCCCATTTGCCGAACATGGGCGCTTGCCCCGTCAATTCCCGATAATCGGCGACGACCCGGTCGAGTTCCGGCCCATAAAAGAAGTAGTAGTCCACGGCGTCAGCCACTTCGGAACTGATGTACAGATAGTTGGCGAAGCGATTGTTGAAACGGCTGCGCGACTCGTTGTTCCAGTAGATTCCGTAACCCTTGCTGGAAACGAGCAGCGGCACTGAAATATTCGTATTGTCGTGCGAGATGTCCACCGATTCGCCGCGATAGTTCCACACGCCCGACTGATGTTGGCCCAGTCCGTAAAGGCCTTCGTGCGAGCCGTAGATATTGACGAACGCCTCGGCCCGGTAGGTGTCTTCGCCGTTGACCTTGACCGGAGTGAGCCATCGGTTCGCGTCTTGCACGAGTTGCTGGCCATCGAGTTCGCGGTAGGTGATGGCCCCGTCGATCCGGGCCACCGTCACCTTGAGCCGCGCCGTTGCGATAGTGACCTCGTCGGCTGTCTCTTGCATCGTCCACGTGGACGGAGCCCAGGCTGTCTTCGTCACGACGTAATTCGTGTGCTCCTGAAAGGACGCGGTGGGCGAATACACGACGTGAACGATCGAGTCGGCGCAGACCTGCAACTTCAGAAAGCCCGTCTTTTGGGCGAAGAGAACCCCATCGGCCTGCCGCTGAACTCCCGTGACCGGGTTTCGCGGCGTCCATTGCGCATGCGCGGCAGGAAGAAGTCCGGCGAGGCATGAAATGAGGAAAAGTGAGAAACAAAACAGCAAACCGCGGGATCGGATCATGATTGGCTCTCCGAAGGCTATCCTACTCGCGGACGAAAATGTTGACAATAACGATACTGTAAAGGACTTGAGCCGCGCAGTTCCCTGCCCCGCGGCAGGGGTGTTTGCTCACCAGATCATGAGGCGAACGGCGGAATCGAAGAGACACTCCCGCGTCTGTTTCCGCCGCTGCTCACGGCTCAGAGCCAATCGCTATTGCGCAGTCTCCGTAAACGCCGACGACAACTGCGGATTGCCCAGCCCATACTGCCCTTGCGCCTGGACCTGCACCGATCCCGGCGTTGCCGGCAAGGTCAAGGTCACCGACGCGACGCCCGACGAGTTCGTCACCGCGATCACGCTCGGACCCGTGTCGGTCCCGTTGGAAAGCGACCCTGCGCTGGTCGTGAACAAGATGCTTGCGCCGGCGCCGGTTGAATTGCCCCCGGAACTCCCGGGAGTCAATGTCACCGTCAGCGGGTTTGGCAGGGTCGTGCCGGGATTTCCCGCTTGTCCATCGCCGCTCGTTTTTGCCAAGCTGGCTGCGGGATTGCCCACCACGATCCATCCTCCCTGCGTCTGCGTGACGGTCCCGTCGCTTCCTGTCACCGTATAGTGGCAGAAGCCCGGCGCACTGCCCGCATTCACCGTGATCGTGCCCGGCTGAGCGGGAGTAATCGTCGGGTTGGTTAGTGTAATCGTTCCCCCGCATGCGTTTGTCCCCTCGAAATTGTCAAACACCGCCGATGACAGCGTCACATTTGCCGTCCCGCTCGTGATCTTCGGTTGCAGTGTCACCGTGCCGCTGGCCGGCACCATGACCGTGTCAGGATTCAAGTCCCACTCCGAAGCGGGAGTGCCGGCCAGACTTCCGCTGATGACCAGCAGCGTCGCCGTATAGGGCGCAAAGCTCATCGACGACGACCACGAGCCCGAAGACGAAGCCACAATCTTTGTGGGAGACGATTGTGAAAGCGTGTAACTCACCACCGTGCTCGGTGTAAACCCGTTCAGCGCAAACGCGACCTGTGCGTTGTTCCCCGGATCTTTGTTGAGCACCATCACCGTCATCGAAGTGCCCGCCGCATTCAGCGCCGCGTAGCTGCTGAACAAATTCGGGTCGCCGTTGTTCGCGTCCGCAACCGACGTCGTTCCGAAGCCATGGTGCGACCCGTCGTAGTTGGTAAACAGTTTCAACGCCAGATAATTCGGATTCGCCGGAACGGGAGCGCCCCACCGCGACGCCAGATAGACCCGCTCGCGCCCCAGGATGCCGTACGCGTCGGCGTCGCCCAGCGCCGTCGAAAAATCGGATTCGCCGGCGAACGCAGCGCTCCACTCCGTAAAGGCCAACGGTGTTTCCGGATAAGTGGCGTTTAAGATCGCCCGCATGCGCGGAATACGAAACGCGATCGTCTTATTGGGCTGAATATTGGTTGTATATTTCTGGTTGATGGTGCCGGACGGACTTACCAGCGTCGGGTCCCAGTAATCGCGATAGATACTCACCGCCAGCGCCTGCAACTGTGCCTGCGTCCAGCCCGTAGTATCGGGACCATCCGGATAGGCGTGAATGTCGAATATGTCCAGCGAACGCGTGCCTGCGATCTGGTCCTGCCAGTAGACTTCATTGAGCCACCACGGCAGAAAATCCACGCCCCCGTGCGCGTCCTTGTCGTTGCCATTCGCTCCGTTCCAATAGAACCACCAGCAGCAGCTCACCGGACCCAGCCGGATCGCCGCCGGGTCCCAGGTCTTCAGATTGACTGCTTCCGTCAGATAGACATTGGCCAGTTCGTCGTAGCCCGAGGGATTGGGATGGATATCGCGGTGCGTACCTCCCCAGATGTCGATCTCGTTATCCATGTCGTAAAAATGCTTAGTGCTGCCGTTGCCGAAAGCCGTCGCCAGCGCCGCAGCCCACTGATTGCGATAGACGCTGTTGGCGGGATCGCCGTTCCCCGGCTGATCCAGCAGCGGGAAATAGGCCGTGGTGATCGCGTTAGTTGTGACGGGCGTCGCGCAATCCGCTAGCAGACCGTCGCCGGCGTCGCTGTTGTAGGGGTCGAAGGCGCACTGGTTGGGATAGGTGCCTTTGGAAAAGCTCCAATGGTAGTTAGGAGGCGAGGCAATTTCCGCGCTCTGCGCCACCCATGGCAGCATCACCATGGTCATCAGCGGGTTGCTGCCTGCCCCCTCGACGTCCGTGATGAACTTGGCTGAATCGCTGTCTCCAATCGTGCTAAAGCCAAAGTCCTCGAAATAATAATCGTTGTCGGCATTGTAGGTTCCAAGTTGCCAGTTGTAAGTGGACGCCCCATTCCCGCCCCACCGCACCACCGTCAAGCCGCTGTCCGTGATGGACGCCACGTTCTGTGGACCCGCGCCGCCATAAACGTACGCGCTGATCGGATGGCGATTGCTCAACACATCCACCGTGACCGCGACCGAATTCGTTCCGGCCGGAGTGGCGCTTACCTGACTCGAATTCGCACTCTCCCCCGACGAGTTCACGGCCGAAACTACGTAGTAATAAGGAGTGCCGTTGGTCAGCCCGGTGTCGTTGTAGCTGGCCGTCGTTGGCGAAGCAACGGTTGTGTAGGGTCCGCCGCTCACCGTGCCCCGCTTCACGTTGTAACTCGCGGCTCCGGCGCTCGCAGTCCACGCAAGGCTCACCTGCTGATTGCCCGCGGTCGCGCTCAGCCCGGTGGGCACGGCGGGCGGAGCAACTGGAGTGGCGCTCACCTCGCTCGAATTCGCGCTCTCACCCGACGAATTCACCGCCGAAACTACGTAGTAATAAGGAGTGCCGTTGGTCACGGTGGTGTCGCTATAACTGGTACTTGCGGGCGCGCCGATCTGGGTGTAGGGTCCGCCGCTGGTTGTCCCGCGCTTCACGTGATAGCTGGTCGCGCCGCTGCTTGCGTTCCAGGAGAGGCTCACCTGGGCATTTCCCGCAGTCGCCGTCAGCCCGGTGGGCGTAGCCGGCGGATTGCCTCCTCCTCCGCCACCCCCTCCGCTCGACGAACCGCCGCCGCAGCCCGTCACCACCGCCAGCGCAAGCACCAAATAGATCAAGCTGCAACCTGAGGAAATTGCCTTGCAGCGCATTAGAATATCGTTCCTATGGAGGCCCATGGCCACTATTTTACAAGTGGAAATCACCGTTGCGGAGAAAATCGTCAGCTCCGTGAACTTATGAGTGCTCTAGCCGCGAAGTTCTTATCACTCCTGCGCGTTGTCCGACGGTCTACCTCCCAACTGTAGCGCCGCCGTCCCGGCGGCTGTCCGGCGGGCGTCCTCGCCCGCCGCACGTTTCGTGAGATGGAACAAATCCTGCAGTCGCGCCGGCAAGGCCCGCTCTCACGATCGTGGCCCTTGACAAATCCCCGTCTCGACGCAATAATTCTGACTGCTGGTCGTATATGGTTACCAGTCTTATATGAATAAGGGTCACCCATCTCAGGCCACCGGTTTTGTCGAGACTCTCGCTTCCGAGAACCTGCCTCATCTGCAACACATGGGACGCCGCCAGCGTCGCACCGCCGAAACGCGACTCCGCTTGTTCCGTTGCGCGCTCCAGCTTTTTGCCGAGCGCGGCTTTTCCAACGTCACCGTGGAAGACATCACCGAAGCCGCGGACGTCGGCAAGGGAACTTTCTTCAACTATTTCGAGACCAAGGATCAAGTGCTCGGCGTGATGGCTGAGATTCAGCTGGGCAAGGTAAGCGAAGCCGTGACGCTCGCCGAATCGGGAAAGCAGACCATTTATGCGGTGTTGCACCGTTTGTTTCTCCGCGTCGCTGAAGAACCCGGTCGCAGTCCCGACCTCGCCCGCACCCTGATTTCGTCTTTTCTCGCCAGCCGAAGTGTTCGCGCCTTTGTCGACTACAACCTCTGCGAAGGTCGCAAGATGATGGCCCGAGTCGTGGCCGCCGGCCAAAAGCGCGGAGAGATCGACCCCCGCTTGAAAAAAGAGAAAGTTGCGCTTCAGCTCCAGCAGGCATTCATGGGAACACTCCTGCTTTGGTCGCTCAAGGGCAAACCTGCACTCGAAACCTGGGTCGAAGATAGCTTCCAACATTTTTGGCGGGCAATCGCCGCCTCCAGTTAAGAACAAAAAGAGTAAAAGCGATGAAATGCAATCTCCGTACTGTCATCATCCTCTCGCTGGCAAGCCTGATCTGCGGTGCGATCGGCGCAGCACAGCAAGCAACGCCCTATCGCCTTACGCTGCATGATGCGATTCAGAAGGCGCTGCAAGCCAATCTCAACGTGCTCGTCGCCGACACCCGAGTCGAGGAAGCCGAGGGCACTCGCATGCGCCGCTTATCGGCCGCGCTGTTTCCGAGGGTGCATGCGCAAAGCTACGCCAATTACCAGAACCGCTCCCTCGCCGCTTTCGGAATCTCGTTGCCAGGCGTTCCCGCCGTGGTTGGGCCGTTTTCCAATTACGATTTTCGTTTCTATGCGGACCAGAACATCGACGATCTTGAGAGTTATCGCAGCCTGAAGGCCAGTGAACGCGCCCTCGATGCCGGCAAGATGGATTACCAGGATGCGCGCGATCTCATCGTCCGCGCCGTTGCCAGCCTCTATCTCAACGCCCAGTCGGCCGCGGCCCGTACCGATGCCGCCCAATCCCGGGTGACCGACTCGGATGTTTTATACAAGCTGGCGAAAGACAGGCACGACGCGGGGACCGCGACCGGCGTGGACGTGCTTCGCGCGCAGGTGCAACTTGCGAATGACAAGCAAGCCCTGCTGGTCGCGCAGAATCAATATAAACAGTCGCTGCTCGCCCTCGCCCGCAATCTGGGCATGAGCCCGAGCACTCCTTTGGAACTCGCCGAGCCGCTTCGCTATCAGCCCTTAGACCAGCCTCATGCCGAAGGCCTCGTGTCCTCGGCACTCCTGGCGCGGCCAGACTATCTTTCGCTTGCCATGCAGCGCCAGGGATTGGTCGAGCAGCAACGCGCCAGCCGGGCCCGATATTATCCCAAGCTCAGCATTAATGGGAACTACGGCGGCATTGGGCGCAGCGTTGGAGGCGTTCAAGCCACCGGCGCCATCCAAGGTCAGATCGACTTTACGTTCTTTGATCGCGATCGCAACGGCGAGGCGCAGGAACTGGCCAGCCGCGTGAAACGCATTGACGATCAAATCGACGATCTGCGCCGGGGCATTGAAGAAGATATCCGCGAGGCGCTGCTCAATCTCGAATCCGCGGCCGAACAGGTCGCTGTTGCCAAGGAAGGCCAGGATCTCGCGCAGCGTGAACTTGAACTGGCGCAGGACCGTTTTCAGTCGGGTACCACTAATAACGTGGAAGTGGTCACCGCCCAGGATGAACTTGCCCGCGCTCAGGAAAACTATATCCTTGCCGTCTCCAGCCACGCCGACGCGAAATTCGCCCTCGCGCGGGCTCTGGGAGACACGGAAAAGAACATTGGAGAGTATCTCGGAAATCCGTAAGCGACTTATTGAATAGGCTGTGAGCTATGTCTCGACTTAATGTTCACGCCCGCGAGGTTTGAAACTATGAAGCGACTTATACCTGTTTTGGTCCTATTGGCGGCGGCGATTGCGGCAAGCCTGTATTTTTATCCGCGTCTGACCAAAAACTCGGAGCCCGTAAATCAGATTACGCTTTCGGGCAATATCGAAGCGCACGAGAGTCTGGTGAGCTTCAAGGTCCAGGGGCGCATCGTCGATCTGCCGGTCGAAGAAGGCCAGTCGGTCGAGCAAGGCACATTGCTCGCGCGTCTGGATGATGCCGATTACAGGCAGAAAGTCCGGATCGACGAAGCCACGGTCAACGTGCGCGAATCCAATCTCGCGCTCACCCTCGCCGGAACCCGTGAACAAGAAATAAAGGCGTCGCAGCAAACCATGCTCGATGCCGAAGCCGACCTGCACGAGAAAAAGATCGACGACGAACGCGCGCAACGCCTTTTCAGCAAAGATGAAGTCTCCGCCCAGGACCGCGACCTCGCGGATACCTCGTTGAAACGCGCCGAGGCGATTTTCCGGGCAGCGCAACAGCGTTACAACGAAGCCGTCGAAGGCAGCCGCAAAGAAGACATCGTGATCGCTCGCGCCAATCTCAGGGAAGCGTACGCCAGTCGAGGCCTGTCGCGCGTCAACTTAGACTACACAATTCTTCGTGCCCCCACCGGCGGTGTGATCACCGTGCGCCAGGCTGAAGTCGGAGAGGTGGTCGTTCCCGGCGCCCCCGTGGTCACGCTCTCGGATCTCGATCACATCTGGTTGCGCGCGTATATTGCCGAGACCGATCTGGGCCGCATCCGCTGGGGACAGGAAGCAACTATCACCACAGATACTTATCCCGGCAAGCAATACCGCGGCCGTATCTCATTCATCTCCTCGAGCGCCGAGTTCACGCCGAAGAGCGTCCAGACTTACAAAGAACGCGTGACGCTCGTCTATCGCATCAAGATCGACATCGACAATCCCAATCACGAACTCAAACCCGGCATGCCCGCTGACGCTCGCATCGATCTCGCTGCGGCGAACTCAAACGCTCGCCAGCATGAAGTTGCGCCGCAGAAACAATAAGTGTTAAGTAATGACCGAGCCAACCCAATCCGCGATCATCGCCGAGGGACTTACTAAGAGCTTCCCCGGCGTGTGCGCCGTCGATCGCCTGAGCTTCGACGTAAGTCCCGGAGAAATCTTCGGCTTAGTCGGCCCCGACGGCGCCGGGAAAACAACCACGCTGCGCATGCTCGCGGGTATCATGCCGCCCGATCAAGGGACGGCCAGTGTCGCCGGCTTCGATGTAGTTCACGATTCGGAAGGCGCCAAGCACCATCTCAGCTACATGCCGCAGCGCTTCGGACTGTATGAAGACCTCACCGTCGATGAAAACATTCGCTTCTACGGTGACCTTTTCGGAGTAAGAAAGACTGAGCGCGAACAGCGTTCCGCCCAACTGTTACAAGCAGCCGGAATGAGTGAATTCCGCAAACGTCTCGCCGGGAAACTTTCCGGCGGCATGAAGCAAAAACTGGGTCTGGTTTGCGCGCTTATTCACCGCCCCAAGGTGATTCTGCTGGATGAGCCGACCACCGGCGTCGATCCCGTATCCCGGCGCGACTTCTGGCGCATCCTTTATGAACTGGCCTCGGAAGGTGTGGCGATACTTACCTCCACCGCCTACCTCGACGAAGCGGAGCGCTGTCATCGCGTCGCCTTGCTTCATCAGGGCAAGCTGCTCTTCTGCGACACGCCTGCGAATCTCAAGGGCAAGCTGGGCAAAGGCGTCTTGTCTGTCACCTCGCCCGATCCACGCCGATCGCGCGACCAACTCGAGCACGCTGCTGGCATCTCCAGCCTCGTGCTGACCGGCGACGGCCTGCACGTCGTGGTGGACGATGCCGCCCGCCGCGTCTCGGAATTCGAGGCCCGGCTGACCAGCGCCCACGTCCCCTTCGACGCCATTCTACAAGTCACGCCCACGATAGAGGACCTCTTCGTCGACGCGGTCGGCAGTGGATCTGCAGTCCATGTTTAGCACACCCATGCCTGAAGACAACAATTCGGTTGTGATCGAGAATCTGGTCAAGCGCTTCGGTGATTTTGCGGCCGTCGATCGCATCAATCTCAGCATCCGCAAAGGCGAGGTGTTTGGCTTTCTCGGACCGAACGGTGCCGGCAAGTCCACGACCATCCGCATGCTCTGCGGTTTGCTGAAGCCTACCTCCGGCCGCGCTCGGGTTGCGGGATTTGACGTTGGCCGT
>Ga0181518_10004008_pt1 | contig 13371 bp, 17 predicted proteins | sample PEATcosm2014_Bin_28_FD_119751 | JGI IMG/M metagenome (GOLD analysis project Ga0181518, IMG submission 119751) | Peatland microbial communities from MTU Mesocosm Facility, Houghton, MI, USA - PEATcosm2014_Bin01_60_metaG | ecosystem: Environmental > Terrestrial > Soil > Wetlands > Peat | place... | reverse complement strand
CGGAAGTGAACGTCGCGGCGTGCGAAGCGCGCGGCATCCCGGTTCTGCGACGCTGTTCCGGTGGGGGCGCCGTGGTGCAAGGATCTGGCTGCCTCAACTACACGCTCGTCTTGAAAACCACGAAGGACGGCCCCTTCCGCAGCATCAGCTCTGCAAACCGATTCATCATGGAACGCAACCGCACGGCGATTGAGTCGTTGTTCAGAACCTTCAACCTTCAACCTTCAACCTTCAACCTTTCCATCCGCGGCCATACGGATCTTGTCATCAGCGAACGCAAATTCTCCGGCAACTCCCAGCGTCGCCGCAAACACTTCCTGCTTTTTCACGGAACCTTCCTGCTGAACTTCGACCTCGCGCTCGTCAGCGAACTGTTGCCGATGCCATCGAAGCAGCCCGATTACCGGGAGCACCGCGCCCACACCGAATTTCTGATGAACCTGAACCTGTCCGCGGAAAAGGTGAAGGCGGCGTTACGACAGGCTTGGAAAGCAGAAGAACCGTTGAAAAATCCGCCGCTGGAAATGATTACGGCTCTGGCACGGGACAAATACGCCACGCGCGAGTGGAACTACAAATTTTGAAAGTGTAGTGTCGAGCCTGTGGCTCGACTGAATCGGCGCGCAGCGCCGACGCTACAACCGCTTCGCCAGTTCCGCCTGGCTCTTGGCAAAGACCTCCTTGTGCAACGAATTGCCGTGGGCGTCCATCGTGACGACGGCGGGGAAATCCTGCACTTCAAATTCCCAGATCGCCTCCGGCGCACCGAATTTGTCCATCAGATAAACATTGCGGACCTTTTTGATGCAATCGGCCAGCACCTGCGCCGCGCCGCCGACCGCGTGCAGATACACACAGCCGAATTCCTTGCACGCTGCCAGCGTCTTGTCGCCCATGCCGCCCTTGCCGATGACGCCGCGCAGACCAAATTCCTTGATGATATGCGCCTGATACGGTTCTTCCCGGATGGACGTCGTCGGGCCGGCGGCGGTGGCCTTCCACGAACCGTCGTCCTGCTTCATCACGACCGGGCCGCAGTGATACAGGATGCCGTCGCGCAGGTTCACGCCTGGCGGCAGCTTGCCGCCCTCGTGCAGGTATTTGTGGACCGCGTCACGCCCGGTGAACACGACGCCGGAAATCAACACCTCGTCGCCAACTTTCAGCGCCCGGATTTTTTCTTCGGTGAAGGGAAAGGAAAGTTTGGTCATAAAATCATTTTGATTTTGCAGCGGTACGAAATGGATTTACAACTCGAATTCCATCATAAATTTGGCCGTCAGCCAGATCTTCCGAATATAATGTGTTGCATCGCCCCCGTTTCGCTGCGGCAACAATGGCTGAATCCCAGTAAGAAATTTTGAAGCGGTCCTGAATCTGCACTGCCTCTTCAAACAAAGCGTAATCCAAAGCAACCACAGCCGCCGGGCTGACAGCGCGCAGAAATTCCATGGCGTCCGCACTCCTCAACGGCGGTTTAAGTTTGCCGGTGGCGTTGACGAAAAATTCCTGTGCCACTTGCACGGAGAATTTATAATCACCCGTCGTCAAAACCGAGCGGGCAGCATTGCGTTTGTCGGCCTCAGATGGATTGGTCGAGGCCGCGTAGAGCAGGACGTTCGTGTCAACGAAGGCGGGAATTGTTGGCATAAGTGCGGGATCGGGTGGGCTTCTCGCCAACGGTCACGGAATGGCTGGCATCCCACACAGAGAAAAACTTCTTAAGCCGTGAGGGACGAGCTCGGCGGTCATCCTCGGCCTCCCGTTTATCCAATTCTTGCATCATGGCAAGCGTCGAATCGTTGAGACATTGCACTTCGTGCTGCCCTTCCAGCTCGCGCAACCTCTGGCGGACAGCAGAACGCTCGTCCGCCGTCAACTTGGACAACTCTTGGATGATTTCCGCAGCACTCATGGGAACAATCTACCGCCGCTGGGAGACACTGGCAAGTCCAGCAACGACGCGCCCGGTGAACACGACGCCGGAAATCAAAACCTCGTCGCCGACTTTCAGCGCCCGGATTTTTTCTACGGTGAAGGGAAAGGTTAATATTTTCATGGTATATCCGGTTAAAAATCATTCCGTTGGTTCATACCTCATTCCTTGGTCTGGAGTTGGGTGGGGGAAAACAAAACGACCACCTTTACGTCGAAAGCCCGGAACAGGTCGTGAAACCGGGTCTCAATCATCCGTTTGGCATCGCCCACCGCCAGTGTTGAATCGGCGCTCTTGCGGGCCTTCTCCTTGAGCTGGATCAAAATCTGCTGGTGATCGGCGGTAGTCAGCCAGTTGAGATAACCGTCTTCCTCCAGATAGTAATTTGCCTCCGGGTTGACGGTTTCCAGCGACAGGATTTTAGGTTCGGGCAGGACGATGGTCACCACCTGGTTGGATGGGTCGTAAGAGGCGGAAAATCTGGCGGCCAGATCGAACCCGATTTTGGCCACAAACGTCTGTTCGGCAATGATGCGTTTGGTGCTGTGCAAGTCGGTTTTTTTATAATCGATGATTTCGCAAATGTTTCTTTGCAGCACCGCCAGTTCCGCGATCGGGGTCGCATCGCAGACGGTTGTCGAAGAAATCACATTGACCTGCGACTGGAAGATGGTCTTGAAGGCGTCAATCCCTTGTTTGCCAAAATCAAACACCTGTGCAACGATTTTGCCGGGAACTTCCACCGCCTTTTCCGCCACCCTAGTGACTGGCCGGACCACCGCCAGGTGAATGGCTAAGGCAGCCGCCACAATCAACAAGGCGATGCCGGTAAAAATCGTGAGCGTCTTATTCATCCGTCTCATTACTCCATCAACGTTTTTTGCGCGGCGGTTTTTCGTTGAGAACCAAGGCGGATTCCCCGGCGCGCTGGCGTTCCTCCTCCACCATCAGTTGGCGCAGTTCTTCCGCGTTCCGCACCACCGGGCCGGAGGGTGGATGCACCGCAGACCATGCGCGCAACTGTTCAACAAACCGGTCCATGTCATAGCCGGCATCGGCTGCAAGCTGGTCTTTGATTCGCCAGACCTCTTCCAGAATCGGATTCGTCTTCATATCTTCATTCTGCTGCAAGTTCAATCGGAGTGCAAATTTCCGGCAAGGCCAGCCCCCGCCGTGCCATGAGTTCCCGCAGGCGTCCCAGCAAATGCGGATTTGCCAGATGCCGGCAATTCCACGTTAGGAGAATGTTCACTTGGTTCAACGACGCTACGGCCGCGTGAATAGCATCGGATGCCGCGGCGGGCGGAAGTATTTTTTCAGCCAACAATTCGCGAGCCAGACCGCGCGCCCGATCATCCACCAGCAGCGCCGTCATCCCGGCCAGTGCCCCGGTCCGGCGGCGACTCATCTCCACGTCTCCCAACGACGCTTCTCTCAGAACCTCCTCCGAGGTCACGCATTTGTATCGCAACCGTCCCTCTTGCCACCATTGCCGGGTGAGTTTCTGATGCGCCGCTAGAATCGAATCCCGGCTCGGGTTCGCCACCAAATAACTCACTATCGTCGTTTCAATGTAAATCGTTTCCATCATTTATTGGCCAGCACCGCCCCCGGTGAACACGACACCGGAAATCAGCACCTCATCGCCGACTTTCAGCACCCGGACTTTTTCTTCGGTGAAGGGAAAACTCAATTTAATCATGGTCATTCTTGAATTGCGTCAATGCTTTTTGCGTGGTGGTTCGTCCTTCAAAATCAAGGGCGCGGTTTTCCCTTCGTGATAAAGCTTTTCGCGCGTCCGATGCACCTCGGCGATGATCGGATCATAGACCCGATACGGCTTGCCCTGTGGTGGTGGCGGTTCGGCAGCCTCGCGCGCCCGCAAGCGCGCCTGCAATTCCTCCGGTGAATTCACCACCGGCCCGGCGTGCGGATGTTCCACCCCCCACGCTTCCATCTGATCGAGGAATCGCCGCGGGTCGCCGCCTGCTTCCGCTGCCAGACGCTCTTTCACGGCTTCAAGTTCCAGAAGAATCGGTTCAGCCTTCATATTCAATTTCTCCCATCAATTGCAACGGGCGGCAAACGATTGGCATCCGATATCCACGCTGCTCTGCCACCGGTCACAGCCGTAATAATATCACGGCGTTGGCCAGATGCTTGCAATTCCACGTCAGAAGATAATCCACCCGATGACTTGTGGCGAAGGCCAAATGCGCCGCATCCGCCTTGGCTTTGGCCGGCAACGCGCCGGTTGACAGAAACGCCTCCACCAGTTCATCCACCGCCCGCGTGCGGCGTAGCACTGTCAACGTGCTCAACGCCTCCAACCGTTGCCGGCTTGCTTTCGGGTCGCCCGCCGCCGCCTCGCGCAATACTTCCTCCGAAATCACGCACTCAAAATATGGACGGCGCAATCGCCACCAATCATTTGTCCAGACGTGCCACTGATGCGCCACCGTGCGCGCCGGTGGCCGTGCCACCAGATAACTCACCACACTCGTCTCAATGTAAACTGATTCCATTTTTCAATTCCTGATTTCACGCCCGGTGAACACGACTCCGGAAATCAGCACCTCGTCGCCGACTTTCAGCGCCCGGATTTTTTCTTCGGTGAAGGGGAATGAAAGTTTGATCATAAAATGGAATCCAGTTGGCTTATCAGCGATTTCGTTTTTTGTGTTTGAGAAAAACAGCTCTCAATCGCGCCACATCCTTTGGCTTACCATCCATTTGGTGCAACATTCGGTGGCAGTTAGCGCAAACTGTTATCAAGTCCTTCGGTTTGTTTTCCACTTTGCCGCTCAACTGACTGAGCGGCTTAAGGTGATGCGCTTCAGCAAACTCTTCGCCCAATTCGCCATAAACCTCCTCAAACTTCATTCCACAGACTTGGCAGCGAAAATCATCACGAGCTTTGCACAAGCGAGAAAGCGCGGAACTTCTCTCGCGCGAAATATGAGTTGAAACAATTTTACGATTCTCAATCCGTGGGAAATCTGAATAAACAGGTGCCGACGGTTTTACGGAAGTCAAAATTTCCTCAAAAAAGTTTGCGGCCTTGCGCACAACGGAACGCACCGCTTTCGGTCTGTCTGCTTTTTGAGAATCATAAACTCCAAAAAAGAAATATCGCTCATAATATTCTTCGTAATACCTAGCTGCGTAATCGCGAAGATCAAAAGAATGCTTCAGCGACCAAAAACCAGATTTGACCTTCTCAAAATCATCGTTGAAGAGTTCCTTGTTTGGCTTCAGGTAGGATGGAGCACTACCAATCAGGCGCTTGATTGGAGCACGCCGAGAACAATAAAAACCGTAATAGAAACGACGACTCGTACGCGATGGATAATGATCTAGCCAAATTTCAATGCGCGGCTGAGCACGCCCTAATCCAGCCACCGCACAAAACCAACCACCTACATAGTTTGTTCTTATTTTCAACCGACTCACAGGACTAATGGATGTTCCTTCGCACGCGGCGCGCAGTTCATCTCTCAGCGCTTCAGCGGCGATTCGTAATAGTTTCTTATCGCGTCGGTTTGAGTTCATATAAATTCAATTTCAAAAGCGTTAAACAAGACACTTTTAGACTTCAGTAAAGCCACTTCCCAATTTTCCCATCCGCATCCAGCGTCACGCCCTGGCGGCGATACGCCCAGCACATGTAGCTGATGCTGACGAAATAGGACGCAGGCAGACGGTTCGCCGCGCAAATCTTCACGCCCAGCAACGTCGTCTTGCCGCCAAAACCCATCGGGCCGATGCCAAGTTCGTTCGCCGTCTTCAAAATGTCCTGCTCCAGCTTGTCCAACACCGGATTTGGATTGCGATCGGGAATCAGCCGTAGAAATTGCGTTTTGCTCATCTCGTAACTGGTTGCGCGGTCGCCGCCGATGCACACACCGAGAATGCCCGGTCCGCAGCCCTTGCCCTGCGCCCGCAACACCGCATCGAGAATCGCCTTGCGGCAGCCGTCAAGATCACGGTTTGCGTTGAGTTTCTCGCTTGGCAACGAATATTGCGCGCCGACGTTTTCGCAACCGCCGCCCTTGAGCACGAGTCGCACGCTCACTTCCGGCGAACGATGCTGATGAAAATGAAACGCGGGCGCGCCCGGCCCGACGTTCGTGCCGTCGTTGACGCCGGTGAGTGAATCCACGGAATTTTGGCGGAGAAAACCCTTTTTCGTCGCCAATTTAACCGCTTCCTTCGCCGTTTCCTCAAAAGTGATCTGGTCAAAGCCGACCGGACAATCCACGTAAAACAGGATGCTGCCGGTATCCTGGCAAATCGGCTGTGACTTGCGTTTGGCGAGCTGGATGTTCTGGTCAATGATCTTCAGCGCGCTCTCGGCGATGGTGCCTTTCTTTTCCTGTTCCAGCGACGCGAGGATAGCCTGGTTGACGTCGTCGGGAATTTCCGCCGAGGTGCGCCGGATCAATTCGAGCAGGGAATTTTGCAATTCGCTCATAAAACTCCGGTTAGCGTAAGACCTCGGCGGGGCAGCGTCAATCAATGGCAACGGCAGATATAGTGTCGAGCTTGCGGCTCGATTAAGCTGGCTCGGCTTTTCGGCCACAGGCCGAACACTACAACCAAATCAGGATGTTGCCCGATAGCGGCATTGCATTTCGCGCCGTCGCTGGTTTAATCGTGTCGGGATGCAACAATCCGTCAGCAAAACCGGGAACCCGATTGACCCATGGTTCACACCCTGGCGGTTTGCGCTGCTGCTGGCGCTGCTGATTTTGGCCACGTTTCCACAGGTTTTGCCCGGCCTGGAAACCTTCGTCATCCGCGACTACGGTTTTTTCGCATATCCCCTCGCCCATTTTCAGCAGGAATGTTTCCGGCACGGCGAACTGCCGTTGTGGGACCCCTACAACAATTGCGGCGTGCCGTTTCTCGCGCAATGGAACACCATGCCGCTCTACCCGCCGTCGCTGATTTACCTCGTGTTGCCGCTGCCATGGTCGCTGGGTTTTTTCTGCCTGTTACATTTGTGGTTCGCGGGCTTCGGCATGTTTTTCCTCGCCCGACGCTGGACGGGCCTTCGCCGCGTCGAAGCATCGTCTGTTTTTGGCGTATGCAACGCCCGGCCGGTTTCGGCCCACCCGTCTGGCAATGAAGCTACGGCCACGCAGGCGGGCAACTCCTTCGCGGCGGCGTTTGCTGGCGTGGCCTTCGCGTTCAACGGCCTGACGCTCAACCTGCTCATGTGGCCGAGCCACATCGCCACTCTCAGTTGGATGCCGTGGGTCGTGCTCGCGGTCGAACTGGCGTGGCGCGAAGGCGGGCAAAAAATCATTCTGGCCGCGTTCACCGGCGCGCTGCAAATGCTCGCCGGCAGCCCGGAAATTATTTTTCTCACGTGGATTTTGTTGCTGGCACTGTGGATCCAACAGTTCATCGCCGGTGGCAGCGACGCCTCGTCGCCGGCATTTTCCGCGACGGGGGCGTCGCAGCCACGCGTCTCCATGTTCTGGCGTTTTCCGCTGGTCGTAACGCTGGTGATTTCGCTGGCGGCGGTGCAACTGCTGCCGTTCCTCGATCTCGCCGCCCATTCGCAACGGAGCGCCGGATACGCGGATACGCGCTGGTCCATGCCCGGCTGGGGCTGGGCGAATTTTCTCGTGCCGATGGCTTTCGGCCGCACCTGGACCGAAGGCGTGTTCTTCCAATACGAACAGTCATGGACGTCGTCTTATTATCTCGGCATCGGCACGCTATGGCTGGCGTTGCTGGCAGTTTGGACGGTCCGGGAAAGGCGCGTGTGGTTGCTTGGCGCGGTGGCGATGGTGGCCCTGATTTTTGCGCTCGGGGAAAACACCTTCGTCTATCCCGCACTGCGAAAAATCATCCCGCAACTCAGCTTGATGACGTATCCCATCAAATACGTGATTTTTGTGGCGTTGCTCGCACCGCTGCTCGCCGCGTTTGCTCTCACGCACCAGCAGAATTTGCGAAGCGAAGAAAAATCGGCCTTTCAAAAGCGCTTCGTTCTGGTCGGAGCCATTTTACTGGCGCTCATTGCGGGAATTCTTTTTTGGGCGTGGCAATTCCCGTTTCCAACAGACGACGTTCACGCGACTTTGCTCAACGGTTTGTCACGCGCGGCCTGCTTGATTTTGACCGGCGCGTTGCTGTTCGTTTTAACGCGTGAAAACGCGCCGGGTCTGCGCCGCATCGCGCCACTCATCCTGATTTTCGTCGCGTGGCTCGACGTTTTCACGCATGAGCCGGCGCAAAATCCGACCGTGCCGCCAAGCGTCTATGAATTAAACCTGGCGCGCACAAAACTGGCGATGAGCCCGCAGCCGGCGCTGGGCGAATCGCGCGCGATGGTCACGCCGGCGGCGGCGATGGACTTCATCCGCTTCGCGTTGAGCGATCCGAAAAATAATTTCCTGGCGAAGCGGCTGGGCTATTGCGCGAACTGCAACCTGCTCGATGCCGTGCCGAAAGTGGACGGCTTTTTCTCGCTCGTGCCGCGCGAAAGCGACCATGTAATCTCAGTGCTTTACGGCGCGACCAACGCAAATTTCCCAAAGCTCAATGATTTCCTAGGCGTCTCGCAAATCACCGCGCCGGATGAATTTTTTCACTGGCAGGCGCGCGAAACTTTTCTGCCACTGGTCACTGCCGGACAACAACCCGTTTTTATGAATAACACGAACACGGTGCATGCCTTGTTTCAATCCAATTTCGACGGAAGTAAAATTGTTTTTCTATCACCGGAAGCAAAATCGCTTGTGACCGCCACGAATCAAACGAATGCGCGAGTGCTAAATTCAAAATTCACGACGCAGCGGGTGGATATTGAAGTTGAAGCTTCGGAACCGTCGCTCGTCGTCGTGGCGCAAACCTGGTATCACAACTGGCGCGCTTACGTGGACGGCCAGCCGGCGCCTTTATTGCGGGCGAATCACGCATTTCAAGCCATTCAAGTCCCGGCCGGGCGGCATTACATCCGGCTGGCTTACGAAGACCTGGCGTTTCAATTCGGCGCGGCGGTCTCGATTTGCATGGCGGTGAATTGCTTCATTTGCCTGCACTTGCTGAGAAAGCGCCAGTTCCGCCCGCAACCTTGAGCGAATTTGGACAGCCCCAGCGGGGCGACATCGTTGTAGTTGTCCGGCAATAACCGCTTAAGCTCCGTCAGGAGCGACATCGAGATTTCGCCTCCTACGGGGCTTGAAGGAAAAGAGATCGGTCGGCTACAAAGATACCGCTCCTAACGGAGCTAAATGAAACCACGTCGGCAAATTTATCCGAAAGCTTAAAGTTGTTCTCGACAAACAACCGCTTTTTGCGGATTCAAATGTGGCGGAGACAATGATCAAAGCCAAACGCATCGGCATCTTGACGGCCGGCGGCGACAGCCCCGGCTTGAATGCCGCCATTCGCGGCGTCGGCAAAACCGCTCTCGGCTTTTACGGCATGGAGATCATCGGCTTCCGGGACGGCTTTCGCGGGCTGGTCACCGACCGGCGGCTGCGGCTCGATCGAAGCGCGCTGGCTGGAATCCTCACCGTCGGCGGCACGATCCTCGGCACCAGCCGCGACAAACCGCATCGCATGAAGATTGACGGCCAGACGCGCGACATGACCGCAGTCATCGTCAACAATTACAAGAAATACGGACTCGCCGCGCTCGTGTGCCTCGGCGGCGGCGGCACGCAAAAAAATGCGCTGCGCCTCACGGAAGCCGGGCTCAACGTCATCTCAATTCCCAAAACCATTGACAACGACGTGGCGATGACGGACTCGTCCATCGGTTTCGCCACCGCGCTGGATATTGCCACGGAAACCATTGACCGTCTGCACAGCACGGCGCACAGCCATCATCGCATCGTGGTCGCGGAAATCATGGGCCATCGCGCGGGCTGGCTGGCGCTCGGCGCGGGCATTGCCGGCGGCGCGGACGTGATTTTGATTCCCGAAATTCCCTACCACGTTGATAAAATTGTCGAAGCCATCCGGCGCCGCAGCCGGCACGGAACCAATTTCAGCATCGTGGCCGTGGCCGAGGGCGCGATGAGCCTGGAAGACGCGCGCGCCTTTGCCGCCGCCGAAAACCGCAAGGAAAAGGCGCGCAACCCGCGCGAACGAAACGATGCCAAAATGGAGCTGGCCGCGATCGAAGCCAGGCACGAAGGCAACACGCTGCGGCTCGCCAAACAGCTTGAGGAACTCACGCACCTCGAATCGCGCGTCACCATCCTCGGTTACGTGCAACGCGGTGGCACACCGTCGCCGGCGGACCGGTTGCTCGCCACGCGGTTCGGCAGCGCGTGCGCGGATTTGATTCACGAGAATGTTTTTGGTGTGATGGTGGCCTCGCGGGGCAATGGCACGGAACCCGTGCCGCTGGTAAAAGTCGCCGGCAAGCGCAAAACCGTTCCGCCCAACCATTCGTGGGTGGAAACCGCCCGGCGCGTGGGAACGTGTTTGGGTGATTAAAATTGAGTTCCGATTGAATGAAACCCCGGCTCTATCTCGAAACTACAATTCCGAGCTATCTCACAGCGCGGCCAACGCGCGATCCGCTGATGGCCGGACAATTGTTGGCGACGAAGAAATGATGGCAATTCCGGCGGGATGATTTTGAGTTGTTCATTTCAAATACTGTTTGGAGCGAAGCTGTGCAGGGCGACAAATTGGCAGCCGCGCGAAGATTGCAAATTCTCGCCTCGATTGAACGGCTTAAGAACACGCCAGAAGTTGAAGCGCTGGCTGAAAAAATTATGAAACAGCACTTGCTTCCAACGAAAGCGGCGGTTGATGTCGTCCATATCGCCACAGCCACAGTGCATGAAATGCACTTTTTACTTACTTGGAATTGCACTCACATCAACAACCGTGAGATTATTCCGGGCATGGAGCGGGTGTGTGCGGACAACGGTTATCGTTTGCCGGTGATTTGCACACCGCTTGAACTTATGGGACTATCTGACATATGAAAGACCCGATTGTGGCTGAGATTCATCGCTACCGGGCGGAGCACGCCAGGCGGTTTAATTACGACATCCACGCCATATGCGAGGACATCCGCCGGTCCGAAACCAAATCCGGTGGCAAGTTTGTCACTTGGGACGCCAAGCGCAAGTGCATGGTAGAAGTGAAACGCCCAAAAACCGCCCGTGGAAAAACTTTGGCGGCACACAAGTAAAAATGTGCCTGCAGGAAAAATTCGCCGGCAAGCGCAAAACCGTTCCGCCCAACCATTCGTGGGTGGAAACCGCCCGGCGCGTGGGAACGTGTTTGGGAGATTGAACGGGGTGCAGTTGGACACCGTATTTGGAGCGCGGCTTGTCCCAAGCCGCAGCACCGGCAAATGCAAGAGCAGCTTGAAAAGTTTTTATGAACCGGTCTCCGCGAATGGAGCTGCTGCGAGTTGGGACAACTCGCGCTCCGATGGTCGTGCAGATAGTGTTGCTTTGCATCCGATTGACCGTGCAGCCTTTGCCGGCACGGGTTGACGCCTAATTTTAAAACAAAATTGTGATGGACCGAAACTTGCAACCGGAACATTTTGGCGACATGAATAATGACGGGCTGCAAAACAAGTCGTCGATTACTAGTTAGACGGCATACAGTTATGACTATGCCAAAACGAGCTTTGACATTTGGATGCATGGGGCTGGCTTTCGTCTTGTGGATGCTATTCAGTCTTTGGAGCGGCGCGATATGGTCGCGAAGAGGAGTCGTGATTTATCGAGCTAGTGAGCCGTTCCAATTTTATGCTTGGATTTTTTTCTACACGTTGTTGGCCACACTTTTTATCGGAGTCGGAGTGTTTTTCTACCTGCATCCAGAGTTTAGTTTGGTGCCGGTAGCAAGAGATTCTGCCGACTGATGCGACACCGTCTAATATGAGGATAGGCTGCAAATTTTAAGTTTTCCCCGCGACGTTCACCCCTCCGAAAAAGTTTCAGGCTTTGATCACCGTCGCGCCCGCCGCCGGATGCGAGACAAAAATCGTCGCTTCGATGCCGGTTTTCTTTTTGTAATCGGCGGCGATTTTTTGGGAGATGGCTTCAACGGCATCGCTTTTCACCAAGGCCACCGCGCAACCGCCAAACCCGCCGCCGGTCATGCGACAGCCGTAAACACCGCCTTTGAGGCCGATGGATTCCGCAATATCAACGACGATGTCCAGTTCCTTGCAACTTACTTCGTAGTCATCGCGCAACGAAGCATGGCTGGCATACATCAACTGGCCAACCGTCGGCCAGTTGGAAGCGCGGACGCCCTCGGCGGCGTGGACGGTGCGTTCAATTTCACCAATGACATGGCGCGCACGGCGGAATACCACTTTATCCATTTTGCCCCGGGCTTGTTCAAGCATGTCGGCGGTCGCGTCGCGCAGGGAAGGCACGCCGAGAATTTTCGCAGCGGCTTCGCATTGTTTGCGGCGCGTGGGATATTCGCTGCCGGTCAATTCATGTTTCACGTTGGTGTTGATGATGAGCACGGCGACTGAGGCATCGGTCATCGGCACCAGCTCAGGTTTCCGCGAGCGGCAGTCGAGAAGCAGGACGTGGTTTTCACGGCCCATGACGGAAATAAACTGGTCCATGATGCCGCACGGCATCCCGGCATAGTCGTGTTCGGCCTTCTGGCAGAGCAGCGCTTTCTCAACCGGATCGAGGTTTTTGCCGGTGATGATTTCGAGCAGCGTGGCCGTGGCGACCTCGAGGGCTGCGCTGCTGGAAAGGCCGCCGCCGAGCGGGACGTTCGAGTGAATCAGCGCGTCAAAGCCGCCGGGATTCTGCCCTCGGGCAAGGAAACCAGCGATGACACCGGCGGGATAATTCGCCCAGTTGCCTTTCGGAAACGGCTTGAGCGGCTGGGCGAGGTCAATCGTCGCTGGCTGGCCGCCGTGGGTGGATCGAAGCTGGATTTGTTTCGTGTCTTTGGCCGGCCGGTCGGCAGCGATGACGGTGTAACGCTCAATCGCCATCGGGAACACGAAGCCGTCGTTGTAATCCGTGTGCTCGCCGATGATATTGACGCGGCCGGGCGCGGCCACAATCCAGCGCGGCGGGCGGCCGTAAATCTTGGTGAATTCCCGGGCGGTTTGACTGGCAAGTTCAGAAAGCTTCATAAAAAAAACAGCGATGGGAACAGCTTGGTTTAGTTGTGCGAGGCTGCCGCGACCAGCCGGCTCGCGAGGACGCTCGCCCCACCTAAATTCAACCTGAATTCAAGCCGGCGGCGGTGTCTTCCGGCTCCGCGTCGCGCCGAGCAGCATCAACGCGCCAAACACGAGCAGGACGACGCCCCATATAAGGTTGATGTTGATATCCTGCCCATCAATCTTGGTGATGGAGCCGGCGCGGTTGAACGCGCCGTAGCCCGTGAGCAGCACGCCGAGGAGCGAGAACATGAGGCCAATTGGCAGGCGTATATCGAGTCCCATAAAATTT
>Ga0181518_10004003_pt1 | contig 13377 bp, 9 predicted proteins | sample PEATcosm2014_Bin_28_FD_119751 | JGI IMG/M metagenome (GOLD analysis project Ga0181518, IMG submission 119751) | Peatland microbial communities from MTU Mesocosm Facility, Houghton, MI, USA - PEATcosm2014_Bin01_60_metaG | ecosystem: Environmental > Terrestrial > Soil > Wetlands > Peat | place... | reverse complement strand
CTCGCGCTCGTCTTTTACGCCCGCTATGCGCAAGTCCAAAGTCAGCCGCCCGAATCCCGCAACACGTTTCACGTTTCACGTTTCACGTTTCACGTTTCACTCTTCTACCTCCTCTCCCTCTCCCTCTTCGCCCTCGGCCTCCTGTCCAAGCCCATGCTCGTCACCCTCCCCTTCGTCCTCCTCCTCCTCGACTACTGGCCCCTCCGCCGCCTCCAGATCGAAAATCAAAATTCAACAATCAAAAATCTCCTCCCCCTCCTTCGCGAAAAGCTCCCCTTCTTCGCCCTCGCCGCCGCTTCGAGCGTCCTGACCTTCGTGCTGTCCAAGCATGGCGGCGCTTTGACGGCGGGTGAAGAGATCCCCTTGGGCGCGCGTGCCGGCAACGCGCTGATTTCGTACTGCCGCTATCTGGGGAAGCTCTTCTGGCCAACCCATCTGGCCTTTTTCTATCCGCACCCTGGGCTTTGGCCGCTGGCCATGGTGCTGCTGGCCGGCGCGTTGTTGCTGGGCCTTTCGGGGCTGTTTTGGGCCCAACGGCGGCGCTCTCCCTTTTTGCTCATGGGTTGGCTCTGGTTTGTCGGGATGCTGGTGCCCGCCATTGGACTGATTCAGGTTGGCGAATTCGCGATGGCCGATCGCTACACTTACCTTCCCTCACTGGGGGTGCTCATTCTAGCAGTCTGGGGCGCCTATGAACTGGCCCGGCCCTGGCGGCCCGCTCTGCTCGCCTTGTCGGTGGCCGCTTCAGCGGCCATCATCCTGTGCCTCGTGTTGACGCGCCAACAACTCGGCTATTGGCAAGACAGTGAAACCCTGTTCCGTCATGCGCTCGACGTCACGGAAGACAATTGGCTCGCGTACAACAGCCTCGGTGTCACCCTCTCCGCGAAAGACCAAACCGACGACGCCATCCGCCAATTCCAGGATGCCCTCCGCCTCAAACCCGATTACGCCGACGCCCACAACAACCTCGGCATCGCCCTCCTCAAGCAAGGCCAAACCGACGACGCCATCCGCCAATACCAGGAAACCATCCGCCTCAGGCCCAATGACGCCGGGGCCTGCAACAACCTCGGCGTCGCCCTCGCCAGAAAAGGCCAAACCGCCGAGGCCATCCCCCAATTCCAGGAAGCTATCCGCCTCAATCCCGATTACGCCGATGCCCACTACAACCTCGGCGTCGCCCTCTACACGATAGGCCAACTCGACGACGCCATCCGCCAATTCCAGCAAGCCGTCCGCCTCAGACCGGGTAACGCCGACGCCCACAATAACCTGGGCTACGCCCTCGACCAGCAGGGCCAAACCGACGCGGCCATCCGCCAACTGCACGAAGCCCTCCGCCTGAAGCCCGATTACGCCGAAGCCCACAACAATCTCGGCGCCGCCCTCGTCAAAAAAGGCCAAACCGACGACGCCATTCGCCAATTCCAGGAAGCCCTCCGCCTCAAACCCGATGACGCCGAAGCCCGCACCAACCTCGCTCGCGCACTGGGAACGAACACCGCTCCGCCGGGCCGCTGATTCCCCGGCGCTCCATCGCCCCTCAGTTCCCCATCAAGTACTCGACGTCCCAAGCGTCGGCAAACGAGGAGTCGTTGTCGGCCAGCAAGGGCGCTACGGCCAGATCAGCCGCATCCTTGCCATCCCGACCCAGCCCCGAACAACCGCGCCTGTGGTGAGCCAGGAAAACAAGAAGCAACGGAAGTCCAGCGAACCTTCGACCGCCGGGGGCGCGAGCTAAGGCTCGCAGCCGCCCCCGGCTCGTTTTACCTCGCAGCCGGGCTGTGTTCTAATTTGGCACAGGAGTGTTGGCTTATAAATCAAAACGGCATTGCGGGTTTAACGATACGAACGCCAAAAATATCGCTGTCATACTTCGACACTGGTTCCAGAGAATGCCCGTCCCCCAGCGGATCACGCATCAGATAGTTCGTGCCTTGTTTGCCCACAATCAACACCCAATGGGGAATGGTCCCGTTAATCAGGAGCTTGACGGCCACGGGATTACTTTTTCTTAAGGCGGTGTCAATATCTGCGTGGGATGGCTTTGGAACGGTTTCCACCATAATCTTATTGCCTGTAATGGTCGAAATGGCCTGCCACTTCAACCAGCCCCGCCACGTATAGCCATTATTTGCTTTTAGCTGATCGTTCAGTTCTTTCGGCGTGTAACGGATTCCAAAATGGTCGAGCGCCATGGCAAGACTGCAAATCGCACATCCAACATCGCCCAATCTTTCGCCGCTGCCGCCAATCTTCTCGTCCTTCCATCGATCATCGTTTTGCATGTATGATGGGGTTTCAAGTGCGGCGAAGTTCTCAAACGGCTCGCCGCCCTGGGCGGAAATCGGTGATGAATTGCGTTCGCGCAACTGCCAGGCAGCGATTCCAAGCCCGGCAAGAATAATCAAAAACGGAATCCGGCGTTTCCAGAACTGACCACCACCACCGCGCAATACCGACTGCATGTTTCCAACGACATTGTATTTCATCGGCCAATTGCAAATACTTTGGACGCACAGCCCACAGCAAACAAGCGCCATTCCGCTTGCTCCCATCAAAAAACCTGATTTGAATAATGCACCTTAATGGTGCAGAAGCAGGGACGCGCTGTGGAAGCCCTTGACAACCTGCCCCTCGGCGCACGCGCCGGGAACGCCCTGATTGCGTACTGCCGCTATCTGGGGAAGGTGTTCTGGGCAACGGATCTGGCCGTTTACTACCCGCACCCCGGGCAATGGCCGCTGGCGAAGGTGCTGCTGGCGGGTGGTGTGATCTTGGGCCTTTCGGGGCTGCTTTTTGTGCAGCGGCGGCGATACCCCTTTTTGCTGATGGGGTGGCTGTGGTATTGCGGGACCCTGGCGCCCATCATCGGGTTGGTGCAAGTGGGCAGCCACGCGATGGCGGATCGCTATGCTTACATTCCGTCGCTGGGGGTGCTGATTCTGGCAGTCTGGGGCGCATACGAACTGACCCGGCGCAGGCGGTGTGGAGGGTGGAGGGTGAGAATGGCTATGCCGGGCGGGAGGGTGTGGGGGTCAAAGAACATCTGCTGTCCCTTGGTTTTACCTGTGAACTTAGCAACAGCGTAATTCTGCTCGGCGGCTTTGCGCCACCACTTCACCGCCTCCGAATAGTCCTTTATAACACCAACACCCAAAAGGAAGCTTCACCGGCAGGGACGGCATTTCCGATTCTGAAGCGCCCCCACGCCAGCACCCCGTCCACACCCGTTACAATCCCTTCTCGCCCACAACCCTCTTTGTTACTTCACGGCGCGGCGACGGTAAACCATCAGAGCCATCAAACCTATGCCGCCAAGAGCCATGATTGATGGCTCGGGAACTACAACTATTTCATATTGCAGGTTTGGCCCCAAATATCCAGAACCGTTGTAGGCCTGACCTGATGTGCTATAGGCCCCCTCGTAATCCACGAAGGGCGTTCCAGCATACCCAGTGATCGCTGTGTTGCCGCTCGAACCGTTGTCGTAGGGGTTCAAATACGGGTCTGTTGTCTGGCCAGAAGTCACGCTCGTCAGCACCATATAATAATCACTGGGCACCAGAGTAATGGGGGTGCTCAAAGTAACCCAAGCAAAGCCGTTGGCATCCACAGTGGCTCCGGCACTCAGCGTCACGGAGGCCAAATTAAGGCTTGCGTAACTACCCGTGCGGTTGGCATAGGTGTTCGGTCCCCAAAGCGACAACGTGTGGTTGTAATCCACCGTTCCCGCACCCGTGAACTGGCCAGACGTGCCGGCCCAAAATCCCAAAGCCGTCACTTCCACAGCGTCTCCGGCTGGCACATCGCTAGCCTGCAAACCGAAGCGGATGCCCACGTTGCCGTTATAACCCGATGCGGGGGCCCCGCTACCAGTCAAATTATAACTGGGATTCTCCGTGTAGAAATCGGTTTGCGCCAAAGCGGACACCGACATCAACACCAGAACGCTGCTCAAGGCACCAGACATGATTGGTCTTTTCATAATTGTTTTGGACTTTTTCGATTATCTAAAAGCGGATTCTAAGGTTCAATCGAGTCGTCGGTCAATTGCCAATTTGCCAATTGTATTGCCAATTTTAATAGAGCGTCTCCTCGCGCAATCGGCTTGACCCGGTGAGCGGCAAACGTAAACGGGTCATTGCCGCCTTGGCGACCAGCCGGGGCGCACGGCGCGTGCGTTGGGGATCCCGGCTGCACCGAGGATGCCGTCGAACGCAGCACAAAACTTCGCATCGCGATCGTGCCGCAAGTCCCGACAGCCAGACCGAAAGCCGGTGTCCGCCAGGGTCACGTTCCTTGCCATCTGTTCCATCCATCGAGAACCGGGCGCGGTCGTAATGCCTGCGATGCACACCTTTCGGGACGCCGCTCGCGGAAGCGTTTTCATCAAGGCTGGAGAATCACGCGGTAGAATTTACACGCGAAATTCGTTGTTGGCCTATCCAAAAATTCAAACGGCGGGCTGGCCGTCGCGTTGGTAAAGATGGACACCCAGTTTGGCGTGCTGTTCAAATTGGTCGTCGCTTGCACCACATAATCCGGGCCGCTGTCTCCGGAAATCGTTGCCGAGAAATTGCCCGCCGCCAGCGACGGACCAGTCATGGCAGGTTCCTCGGGTTGAGTGACGGTGACGAACTGCGTTTGCGTAACGGTGATGCTGGGTGAACCGTTGTCCGTCACCGTTACCACGAGCAAGTTGGTGGAGGGTGACTGCGCCATGGCCGGACGCCAGTTGAAAACGCCGGAATTGGCCTCGATCGCCGCGCCAGCGGGTGCCATCGGCAGGTTCCACGTCAGGTTTACTGCCGGAACAGCGGCATCGGTGGCGGTGTTGGTGATCGTTAGCGTGCGGCCCGCCAGAATGCTAAAATTGGTTTGCGCGCTGGTGATCGTCGGAGCGTAGTTCATCAACTGGCCGATTTCTGCCGCGCTGAAGACCCGTCCAAAAATTTGCACGTCGTCCATGGCGCCCGCGAAAAATCCGCCCGCGTAACCAGCCTGGATGCTCCCAATCCGCAGAGACGGCGACGCGGCTTTCGGGCCGAGGGGGCCGAGGCCGCTGGCCTGCAAAGCGCCATCCACATAAATCAGCATCTGCCCGCTCACGGCGTCGCGGGTCGCGGCAACCTGATGCCAATTCCCGTCGTTGACTGCTTCGGTTGACGTGATCGTGGTGTCTGGATTGCCCACGCCCAGCGCCACATTCGCGCCAACGAGACTGACACCGAAGTCATTCGCCCCGCTGGCGACTTCGCCATCCACCAATCCCTGGCCCGCCCACCATTGTCCGGTGCTGGCCGTGGCGGTGGTTTTAAGCCAAAATGAAATGGTGAAGTCGTTGCTGATGCAGCACGGGATCTGAACATAGCCGCTGATCCCGTCAAATTGGGCGGCCAGCGCGCCCACTTTGTCGCTTGCAAACGCGACATTGCCGCGGATAGTGCCGTTGTTGCCGTGGCCGCTCGCATCAACCGCATTGCCTTCAAACGGATACCAAGCCAGCGCCACCGAAGATGGAGGCGCGACCGTCGCGTTGTTCAAAACAAAAGTGCTGACCGATCCCGCCGGGATGAGCGAGACGAGCGTGGTGTTCGTAAGCGAGACGGAAAGTTGATGCTGGTTTTCGGTTGGCGAAGTGCGGTAGAGCGTTGCCTGCGCGGGCAGGCCGCTAAACCCGCCCAGGTCGAAACCTGCCGTGTAGGCATTCGCGCTGTCGTTCACCGTGACCATAACGAGTGAGTTGCTGGTGGAATTATACGCGGCGAGCGAGTTGCTGTCGCCCACATTGAGGATTTGCGAGCCGGGACTGATAAATTGGCTGAACTGACCGAGGACGTAAAACTTTTCTGCCAACGAATAAGAGGTGTCGCCGCTGCCATCCAAACTGTTGCTGATGCAGCCCCAGCCGGCATAGTCACAAACCTGCCAATAAACCCAGGCCTGCGCCCACATCTCGGCAATATCGTCATGAATCCTTCGAGCCATTGTTATTCCCGTCGCGTCGCCATCGCCATATTCGGCCGTCCACACTGGCTTTTGCCATGCACCGGCCTGGTTACGCATCGCGACCAGACCGCTGGGATTGTAGCTGTGAGTGGAAATGACGGAAACATCGTTCAAACCAGCAGTGCTGTAACCGTCAAGCGAGCTGAGGGTAATTGACGGGTCATAGTCCTCGGAGGCGTCTATCCCGACGGCCGACAAATTGAGAGCGTTTAGTTGTGATCTCAGGTCAACAACCACCCGCGATTGTTGTGCGGCGCCGATGGCACAACCCGGCTGAGCGCCCCCGTAAACCCACCAGTCACTGTTTGGTTCGTTCATGGGTGTGACCAACTTAAAGGTAACCCCGTCGTTAACCGTAAGATTGCTGACCACCATCGCCAGATAGACTGCAAAAGCATTCTCGTAATTGGTTTGCAGATTGCTGCTGGTTCCGTTGGTGGAACCGGTGACGCTTCCGCTGACCGTCATCCACCACGGCGGCGAATACGAGGAAGCCTCGACATGATTGGCTCCCAAAGCCACCGCCTGCCGCAGCATCCACCGCTGGTTGGTGTCCGCGTCCCAATTCCACACCCCGTTGCTCGGCTCAAAGCCTGGTATCTGGGCACGGATTTGAATCGTGTCAGGAATGTTCGGATTCTCAGTGCATCCGATGTTATAACGAACGATATTTAATTTGAGCTGGGTAAAAGCAAGGCTCGCGTAATCGTCCCGGTTGGCATACCCGCCCGCCAGGTTGGCCCACCAGGCAAGTGAGGTCCCCCAACCTAGAAAATTCGTCACCACCGGCATCGTTGGATCCACCAAAATATAAGCAATGTTGGTGTTAACCGTGAGTGAGACCGTCGCGCTGTTGGTATAGCCAAACGCGTTGCTGACCACCACGAAGTAACTGCCCTGATTTGCTCCCGTCACGCCCGCGAGCGTCAGAGTCGCATTGGTTGCTGAAGTTAGATTGGCGCCATTAAACTGCCACTGGTAGCTCAACGGCAGCGTCCCGGACGCGCCGACGCTGAATTGCGCGCTCTGATTTAGCCATGCCGACTGGGATTGTGGCTGCTGCAAGACCGAGGGCGGGTTCGTCCCGGACGCCACAACGACCGTCACCATCACATTGCTGCTGAGCACGCCGCCCAAGGCGTTGCTCACCGCCAAATAGTAAGTGCCGGAGTCAGACAATTGCGGGTTCGAGAGCGTCAAGATCGCATTCGTCTGGCCCGCCAGCAACGTGGACGGCGCCTTATACCACTGGTTCATCAATGGATATTGTCCGTTTTCACAAGTCGTGATCGTGACTCCAACACCCGAACTCGTTGATACCTGGGTCGTGGCTGTCAGCACTACCGGAGCGCCGACCGGCAATAAAGCCATATTCATGCTGCCGTACATCGTGCCGGGGCCGAAGGAGGTCGCCGGAAAGGTTGGCCAGGCCGCCCCACTTGGACTGTAGTAGCAGAGATAGTTGTTGGTCCCCCCGCTGCCCCAAGTATTGGTGCCAACAAAATAGGAATTCCAGTTGGTGTAAGTAGTCTGGTCCGGCCAGACATCTCCGTCGTTCGCGAATACTTCTGTTGCCACGACGTAAAGTGTGCCGCTGGAGAGCAACAATGGTGGATTCAAGGCCACCCAGCTATAGCCGTTGGTGACAAGCGTGCCCGCGCCCGCTGGCACCAGCGCCGACCCCAGCAGCCCGCTGCCGTTCGAAGCGAAAATCCCCACGTGATGAGTCCGGTGCAAGCCGGCGGCATTCGTCATGTAATACCCCACATGCGACACCATCACATTCGAACTGCCGGTCCTGAATGACCCGCCGATGACGCCGACATAGTTGTCCCGGTTGCCGTTCCGTTGCTCGTGGAAAAACTGGTTGGTGCTGGACTGGCCCAGGGCGGTGTGGATGCTGAACAAACAGAAGATCCAGCCGAGGGTCAAACGTGACACGGACGATTTTGTTGACACAGTGTTCTTTATATGAATTCCTTCGCAGCGGCGGTCTATGACCGCCGTCATTTTCCTGGGAACTTAAAGATCGTGGCGCTCACAGAGCGCCGCCGCACCCGCTTTGCAGAGGTCTCTATCGAGCAATTCAATGCTTTGTCCTCATAGTTATTGGCGCTTCGCCGCTGGCTCAAGATGGCGGACAACATATAGCATCATTCCACGAAAAAACGCAGGAGTCAACTGGCGGGGCAATGCCTTTTGACTTCATGCGTTCTTTTGGCCCCTCGAGGGCCTTAAATCAGGCGACGAACTGCCGGTTCGATGTGGACCTGTAGCCTTTGAGCACGTAAGGCAGAATCGCTTTCCCGCAGTCACTCGGGGAATGGCACGGCTGGCTTGCGCGCTGTTGGACCGAACCGCTTCAGTTGCGCTATTGCATCGAAAGCACCGGCGCCTGTCACCTGCCCGCCCTCAAACCCTTTGGCGGCATCCCTTCCGTCGTCAACCCACTGGCCGGCGCTTCCCACCGCAAGACCGACGTCCTCGACGCCCGCACCCTTGCCCACCACAGCACCACCGGCTTTTGGAAAGCTTCGCCCCGCCCAGCAGGCCCAGATACTCCGCGTCTTTTTGCGCGCACCGCCGCAAAATGGCCCGCCGCGCCCTTCTCCCAGCCGGCAGGCCCCCTCGTTCCGCCCTGCCCCGACTCCTTCCCGCGCCTTCCAGTTTTCAATCTTCAATTCTCATTATTGAGAAAAAACCAGCCCTGCCGCTGCCTCTGAGCATGGCTGTCCGGTCGGTTCCGCTGCGGGTAGCAGAGGAGTCAGGGCGGCTGTGCCATTACGGCAGCCAGTATGGCGGCCAGAGAGAGCCAAGGTCAGATGCGTTTCTTGGAAGTTGATGAACAGGTGTGCAAGTCTCTTTCCGCGGGGTTAACTGCCATACCTGCGCCTATACGGGCTGAAAAATGAAGCTAATCGTGCCGTTGGGCGGACACTGGTATTTGACGAATTGCCCCCGGCGCCAGACGCGGAGGAAGGTGTCGCGGGCGGTGAGGTTGCAGACGACGACGGCGACGGTGCCGTCGGGGTTGAGCGCCGCCGTGGCGATCAAGTCGTCGCTGCTGGAGGTGCAGGCGATCCGCTTGGCGCCGGGGCGGATGAAGCGCGAGAATTGGCCGAGCACGTAGTGCGGGGGATTGTAGGTGATCTCGCCGGTCGTGGTGTCGGCGTTGACGATGGTGCTGCTGCGCGCGCTCGTGCCGCCGGCGTGGCGTGGGCCGTTCTCCTGGTCGAGGATGAGGTTCCAGACCGCCCAACCCTCGGTCCAGTTGTTGAGGTCCATGATGACGTTCTTGGCCAGGCGCTGGGCGGCTGGCCAGGTGCCGCCGATGCCGCCTTCTGTGTAGAGGAGGTGTTTGCCGGGGAAGGCATCGTGCACCATGCGCACGTTATCGAAGTGGTCGCCGGTGTACCAGTGGAAGGCGGTGCCCCAAATGTACTTGGCGGCCTCCGGGTCTTCGTAGGCGGCCTGTCCCATCCGCTAGCGTCTTCGTTCCAGCAGGCGTTCCCGCCATCAAATGAGAGCCTGTCTTCCCGACCTCGAACTCCGCACCATCCGAATCCACTACGTGATGTTTTGCCACGTTGCCCGCACCCACAATTTCGCGCCCTCCAGATACAAATGCTTCCGCTGCCGCATCCTCGCTTGGCGCGGCGATGCCCCCCCTTACCTCTTTAGCCGCCGCACCCCTTGCCCCCACAACTTCCGCTACCCCTCGCAAGTCTGCCACAGGTGCGAGTGGCTGCCCCGCCCAAAATCCATTGCTTTTGTTGTTGACAGCGAAGGCCTTTTTTGTTACCACCCCCCCAGCCTCGTGGAATGCCCAGTCCACGGCTCCTGCGAACGCCACTCAGAAGCGTTGCAGGTAGCGTCGAACCCGACACGACTATGGGCGCAAGGGCAGAAAACACCCTTGCGCCCCTTCGTGCGAGCGGCAAAAATGACAGGGTTTGCGTTGAGAAGTCTCTCTGCGGCATGATGCCGCTCCGATGATGGTCTTAATACCTTGCACAGCGCCGCCCGCCGTAGTCTTCGTGCCTGCGGTTGCCCATGAGGTGTCTAAACATATGGCACAATGCACAATCCCAGTCTATCTGACCGGCAAAGTCGGCTCGATAGTCTACACCGGCAACCGCCAGGGCACCACCGTCCAGCAGTTACATGCGTTACACAGTTGCAAAGCACGACAGCGCACCGTCCCCATGTGACTCATGTGGCGATTTTACTTTGTAACTGTGCGAGTTCCGCTCCGGTCGCGGCCTCACCCCACTGGCCCGCCGCCGCCCGCCCCGTCCGGCGCCACTGCCTGAACAGTGGCGTCGCCTTTGCAATGCCCGACAATCGCGCACTTTGAGCAAGATTTCTTGTACGAACGCAGCGGGCTGCCCCCCCAATCACCAGTTACCAATCACCAATCGCTTTGGTTGCGGCTCTGCCGCGCTGCGTTGGTCCGTTTGTGTCGCCTGTGCGTTAGTCCGTTTGCACTATTGCGCCGCAAAGCGCCCTTTGGTAAAAGGTAGTCGTGCAACAATACGGAGTCCGTTCCGATTCGAACCTGATCGCTGCCGGCATTCCCAAAGTCGCGCTGTTGATTGAGAGCTCACGCACTTACGGTCGCGGCATTTTGCGCGGCATCGCCCGCTACGCGCACGTCAACGGGCCTTGGTCAATCTATTCGCAGGAACGCGAACTGCACAGCGGCATTCCGGGCTGGCTCAACCAGTGGAGAGGGGACGGGATTATCGCTCGCATTGAAGACCCGCGTATGGCCAATGCCTTGCTGCGCCTGGGCCATCCGGTGGTGGACGTGCTGGGCAACAATCGCTTCAAAGCCATTCCCGGCTTTGACACGGACGCCTGCGCCGTGGCGCAATTGGCAGCCGACTTTTTTCTCCAGGCCGGTTTTGGCCACCTCGCCTTTTGCGGCTATCGCGGCATTCCATTCTCCGATCGGCGCGAGGCGGCTTTCTGCGCGCGTCTCGAAAAGTGGGGCCTCAAGGTCCGGGTATTTTCCTCAAGACTGCCCCATTATCCCCCGCATATTCAGGCAGTCGAGCAATCCGGCCTGGCGGCGGAGCAGGCGATCGCGGGCTGGCTGCGCCAACAGCCGTGGCCGCTCGGCCTGTTCGCCTGCAACGACGTCCGGGCCCAGCAGGTCCTCAATGCCTGCCGTGAACACGGCGTCAAGGTCCCGGAGCAGGTCGCCGTCATGGGTGTGGATGACGACGACGTCCTTTGCAATTTATGTGACCCCCCGCTCACCAGCATCGAGCCTGATACCGAACGGCTGGGATTCGAGGCGGCGCGCCAGTTGGACCAGATGATGCAAGGAAAGAAGCCGGAGATTGAACTGGTCCAGATTCCACCGTTGCGTGTCGTCGAGCGGGCCTCCACCGACGTGGTGCCGATTGGCGATGCCATTACCGTCCAGGCCATGCGATTCATTCGAGACCACGTGGATGACGGCATCAGCGTCAAGGATGTGCTGGCCAACGCGGGCCGCTCGCGCACCGATCTGGAGCAGCGCTTTCGCCGCTGGCTCAAGACCAGCATTCACGGTGAAATCATCCGCCGCCGGATGGATCGGGTTTGCTCGCTGCTGCGCCAGACCGACTTGCACCTGAACGAGATTACCCGGCGCGCCGGTTTCAGCACCACCGCTCACCTGTGCCGGCTGTTTCACAGCCGCCTCGGCCAAACCCCAACCCAATACCGGGATTCCCACAAAATCAAGCGTTGATGCCGGTTCTGTTAAAGTTGGCAACCCTTTTGTCACAATTGACAATAGACGGGGGTGCGGGGTGGCTTCTATGTTTAGCATGGAAATCTAATTTATGATCCACTTTTGCCATGAAATCCATTATGTTATGAATACTAGCCGAAACACCCTCTGTTTGATCGCTGCGGGTCTGTTCCTTGCAGCCCCGGCGGTTTGCCACGCCCAATCCACAAATCTGCTTTACACGGCGCCCACCAGCGGGGCGCGTGACAACTATGGCGGCGCTGTGGGCTGCGAGTTCCAGGTGGGATCCAGCAATGTCGTCGTGTCCCACCTTGGCTACTTCAGCACCAACACCAGCAGCGGCTTAAACATCTCGCACCCCGTCGGAATTCTAACGGCTAACTTTTCCAGCCCCAAGCTTTTGGCTGGGGTGACGGTTCCTGCCGGCGCCGGCGCCTTTTGGATGAGCAATTATTACTGGGTCCAACTGAATCCTCCATTGCTCCTGAGCTCCAACACCTCATACTTCCTCGCCGCTCTCCCAACCAGTGGTGATGGAGATTCCTGGCCCGACCTTTTTACGCCCACCTGGAACTCCTACTTTGTCGGCGCGAACGGTACTGGCACGCGAACCGGAATTTATGCGCCCAACAGCTCCGCTGGCGACACCTTGCCGCCGAGCGGGGGCTTCGGAGCATACGAAGGAAATGAAACCTACGGCGCCCCCGAGATGGCCAATATCCCCGTCGGTCCCGCTTATGTTGGCGTGCAGCAAACCAATGTCGGGACCAGCGTCGGCCTCACCCTCACCCTCGCCGGCTTTGCCACCGGCCAGCTTCCCATTATGTATCAGTGGTATCTGGCTCCAAACACCGCTTTGCCACGCCAGACCAATGCCACGCTGGTGATCTCCAATGCCCAGATAACCAACAGCGGCACTTACTACCTGACCGCCACCAACGCCCTGGGCGGGGAGCAAAGCGCCAATGTGACGGTCTCCGTGACCGCCGTACCGGTGACCATCTCGCAGCAGCCGACCAATATCACCGTGTATCAGAACTACACGGCCAAGATGTCCGTCACGGTCTCGGGCTCGCCGCCGATTTACTACCAGTGGTCGCGCAACAGCGCGGCCATTCCGGGAGCCACCAGCAGCTCGTATTCAGTGGCCGCTGCTTTGACCAACAACGCAGACTCCTATTCTTGTCTGGTCACAAACTCGATTTCGGCCACCAACACCGCCAACGCGGTGCTGACGGTGATCCCGAACCTGGCCCCGCCCCAGGAACTGCTGCATGGCTATCAGCCCAATATTGATACCAACAGCTTCACCGGGATGGTGGGCGGCGTTTTCGAAGTTGGAAATTCTCCCGTGCTCGTGACTCATTTGGGTTACTACGCCTCACAATACGATCAAACCGGAACCAACGCGAATTTGACGACGGACCATCATGTCGGCGTCTTCAGCCCCGATGGGACCGTGCTTTACGGTTCGGTTGATGTTCCGGCGGGGCTAAATCCCGTTATCAACGGCTACATGTGGGCGCCGCTCGACCCGCCGCTGGTTCTTTCCAACACCGCATCGTATCTTTTGGCGGCCCAGGTATTTAGCGGGACAGACCCTTGGGGTGATGCTT
>Ga0181518_10004002_pt1 | contig 13377 bp, 9 predicted proteins | sample PEATcosm2014_Bin_28_FD_119751 | JGI IMG/M metagenome (GOLD analysis project Ga0181518, IMG submission 119751) | Peatland microbial communities from MTU Mesocosm Facility, Houghton, MI, USA - PEATcosm2014_Bin01_60_metaG | ecosystem: Environmental > Terrestrial > Soil > Wetlands > Peat | place... | reverse complement strand
CCCGCCGATCGGGGCAACGAGGTGACGGACGAGGTCATCGATGGCCCGCACTCTGTGGTGTACGACGAAGCGGAAAACCGCCTGCACACCGCCAAGGCGATCATGGCACTGACCATGTCGGACCAAGAAGTTGTTTATGAGATGACAGGCTCTTAAGACCATGACCGAAACGCTTGTGATGGCCCTGGGCGGCAACGCCATTAAGAGGCCCGGCGAATCCGGCGCCATTCCCTTGCAGTTTGCCCACACCGCGGAGACGCTCGAACATCTCAAGCCTCTGTTCCACGCCGGTTCACGGATCGCCATCACCCACGGCAGCGGACCGCAGATCGGCAACATCCTGATTCGCGTCGAGGAGGGCGAGCGGCGCGTTCCGCACTTGCCGCTCGACACTTGCGACGCCGATTGCCAGGGCGGCATGGGCTACATGATCCAGCGGCTGGCTTACGAGTTGTTCCGCCGCGAGGGAATCAAGCGCGAAGTGGCTACGGTGATCACCCAGGTGCTCGTGGATCGCGATGACCCAGACTTCCAGCATCCCAGCAAACCGATCGGGTCTTTCTATGACGCCAACGAGCTCGCTGGCATCCGCAGCAACAGGCCAGACTGGATCATGCGCGAAGTCTCGCCAGGAGGCTACCGTCGCATCGTGCCTTCGCCTCGCCCGTTGCGAATTCTAGAGGCCGAAGCGATCTCGTCGCTGCTCGACGCCGGCGTCGTCGTGATCGCCTGCGGAGGCGGGGGCATTCCGGTGGCCTGGGAAGACGATCGTTTGGTGGGTGTGGAAGCCGTTGTCGACAAGGACCTCGCTTCAAGCATGCTGGCGACGCACGTGCGCGCTCACAAGCTCATCATTGTTACTTCGGTTGATCGCGTAGCGCTCGACTATGGCCGGCCCAGCCAGCAGTGGCTCGACACGATCACCATGGACCAGGCGCGCCAGTATTTAGTCGCAGGCCAATTCCCACCAGGGTCGATGGGGCCCAAAATCCAGGCGGCAATCGACTTCCTCGAACACCAAGGTGAGGAGTGCATTATCACTTCCGTGGAGAGCGTAGCGGGTGCGGTAACCGGCAATGGCGGTACCCACATCGTCGCCCCCTGGCGGCAGAGGTCTTCGGCTTCAAGCGCCGGGGCTTGTTAAAGCCGGGAAACTTTGCGGATATTGTGATTTTCAATCCTGACACGGTCATCGACAGGGGAACGTTCGTCGATCCGATCCAATTTCCGGAAGGCATCGAAGATGTGTTGATCAATGGGCAGGTCGTGCTGCACACCGGCAGTTACCAGCGCGCGCTTGCGGGAAAGGTGCTGAGAATGTCGCGGGTGCAATGAGCAGCGTGTCAGTGAACAGTTATCAGTAACATTCAGGATTGATGTTGTTGTAGTTGACGATTCGGAAGAAGGGCGGCTAAGTTATCGGCAGGGAAATTTGAGGAAGGAAATGCAGATGAAAAGGATTTGTTGTTTGTTTGCCGGAGTTTTTGCGGTTGCAGCGCTGGCCGGTTTGGCTCAGGCGCCGCAACCGATTGGACAAGTTGGGCAAGTTGGGCAGCCGGCTCACCATTGGAGCATCGTGGTGCATGGAGGCGCCGGAGTCATCGCGCGGAAGGCGCTGGGCCCCAATGGTGATGCGGCTTATCGCGCCTCGCTGGCCCAGGCCGAGGCTGCCGGGGCCAGGGTGCTGGAGCGGGGCGGCTCGGCGCTGGATGCCGTCGAGGCCGCGATTCAGGTTCTCGAAGACGATCCGCTGTTTAACGCGGGCCGGGGCGCGGTCTTCACCTCCGAGGGCAAGAACGAGTTGGACGCGGCCATCATGGACGGCTCGAATCTGAAGGCCGGAGCGGTGGCCGGCGTGACGCGCACACGGCATCCCATCAGCCTGGCGCGGGCGGTGATGGAGAAGTCGCCCTACGTGATGCTGGCCGGCGCGGGGGCCGACGCCTTTGCCGCGCGGGTTGGCCTGGAGCAGGTGGACCCCAGCTTCTTTTTCACCGAAGCGCGCTGGCAATCGCTGGTGAAGCAGTTGCAGAAGCAGGGCCTGCCCGTTCCGCCGCGTCCGGCGGGCGCGCCGCCTCCGCCAACGGGACCGGCTGCGCCAGTGGCCCAGATTCCCACGGTTCTTCAAATTGAGGAGTCGGCTGACTCGCACCGCTACGGCACGGTGGGCGTGGTGGCGCTGGACCGTGCAGGCAACATCGCCGCCGGAACCTCGACGGGCGGATTGCAGGCCAAGATGCCGGGCCGGGTGGGCGACTCGCCGATCATCGGCGCGGGCACCTACGCATCCAATCAGTCGTGCGCTGTTTCGGCCACCGGCTCGGGCGAGTACTTCATCCGGCTGGGCGTGGCGCGGGAGATCTGCAACCTTGTGGCCTTCAAGGGCATGAGATTGCAGCAGGCCGCCGACCAGGTGATTCACCAGGAATTGGAAGCGCTGCACGGGGACGGCGGCGTCATTGCTATCACTCCCGACGGACAAATGGTGTGGAGCTTCAATACGCCGGGAATGTTTCGCGCGCGCCAGACGGAAGGCGGCAAGGTGGAGGTCAAGATTTATAGTGACGAGCCGTAACCACCTGCGGTGGGGCCAACTGCTCGCTAAGCGCTCGCATGGGGTTCGTGGTATCCCAGGTCTCAGAATCGAGACCTGGAGCACCCGGCTGGCACCTCGTGTACCCCCACCCATATTTTTGGCGCAAAATCCTTGTTTTCTTGAACTTACAGGCAGGGTTGCGCTGCAAAATATAGAAAACAAAGAAGTTCCCTGCAAAATATTCCAGGATAAGGAGTTACGGGCCGTTTTGGCCTCTTTCGGCTGAATGGCGGCGCGAAAAGGACCGCTGGGACGATGATTTGAAGGACGACTTCTCAGAATCATTGTGCAACAAAGTTGGGAAATAATCTGCACCACCTGCGGTGGGGCAGCCGCTCGCTATTCGCTCGCAGGGGGTTCGCGGTATCCCCGGTCCCCAAATGCAAGGGACCGGGGGCACCCAGTTTTGAGTTATTGAACACAATGGAGACCTGCGCCACCCGCCCTTATTTGAAACTCATGGACGGTGCTGGTAAAATGTCAAAGCAGGAGTTCAGTCAGGGACTCGCCGCTTACGAGAAGAAATACTTCCAACAAAAGCTACCTGACAAATGAGGTAAGAATATGTTCCGTTTTCTGTTGAGATGTTTAGTAGGCTCGTTAGTTGGTTATAGTTGCTACATTCTGGTTTTGTGCGTTGTGATCTATGTGGATAAGAAGACATATGGGTATTCAGGTATTGATACTTTCTTTGCCCTATACTTTCCGCTTGTCTCCCCTCATTTGTTTAGCCCCGAAGTGTGGAGTCAAACTCCTCTTGAAGACATTCACCTTATGCTAATCGGAGGTCTATTGTTATTGGCCGGAGTGGGGTGGGCAAACTGGAAGCATATTCCAATATGAATCACAAATTATGTAGGCGGCGGGTGGCCCAGGTCCCATGAGTCACAAATGAGGGTGGCCCAGGTCCCTCGGCGGGTGGCCCCGGTCCACGTGAGATTTCCAAACCACGCTGAGGGTGCCCCCGGTCCCTCGCCTTTGGGGACCGGGGATGGAAGCGCCACGCTGCCCAAACTACTCACGGATGGGGTATTCTCGCAGTGTATGAAAGGCGAGCGCATCCGTTATCAGCAAACAGGGGAGTTCCACTTCCTCACCTTCAGTTGTTTCCGCCGTCGTACCTACCTGTCGTCGGGCGCGGCCATGGAGCTTTTTGAAGATGCGTTGGAGCGCGTTCGGCTGCGCTATCTTTTTGCAGTCGCTGGTTACGTGGTGATGCCCGAGCACGTGCATCTGTTGGTCAATGAGCCCGGGCGCGGGCTTTTATCCAGAACCGTTCAGGCCCTCAAGCTGTCGGTTACGATGCGCAGCCGGGAAAGACCCTTTTGGCAGGCGCACTATTATGATTTCAACATTTCAACGCACGAGAAGTTCGTGGAGAAGTTGCGCTATATTCATCGCAATCCGGTCAAGCGCGGCCTCGTTACCAAGCCCGAGGACTGGCTATGGTCAAGCTATCGCCATTATCAAACGGGAATGCGCGGAATCGTAGAGATCGAATCGGAATGGACAGCCTGCGAGAGAGGCTGGCAACTGCCTGAGTGGATGCGCTACCGGCAGTTTGATTTCCCCTCCCCGGTCCCCAAAAGCGAGGGACCGGGGGCACCCTCAACTTGATAAATTACGGTATGAGACCAGGGCTACCCGCCAATTCGTTCGTAAAACAATTACTTATTACCGGATGATCTCGAATTTTTCCCAGGGGCAGTTGCAGACCGGGCAGCGTTCGTGCTCCTCTTCGGTCTCCGAGGTGTAGCCGCAGACGGGGCAGACGTAGAAGTCGCGGGCCTCGCCAATCCAGGAATCCTTTTTTCCGGCAACCAGCAGGGCAATGGCCTCGGCATAGAAGCGGGCGTGGGTCTTCTCGGCCTCCAGAGCTCCATGGAAGGTGCGGATGGCGGCGGTGTTCTTGCGCTCCGTGGCCTCTTCGAGGAAGCCCGGATACATGGTGTCGATCTCGTACTGCTCGCCGTTCAGGGCGGCCTTGAGGTTTTCCAGGGTGGACTTCACCTCGACCGGATGGATTTCGCACTCGGCGCGGAGGCCCCACTGGTTGATCACGCGGGCGTGGTTGGCGGCGTGAATCTGCTCGGCGCGGGCGGCGGCGCGAAAGAGGCTGGCGGCGCCGTACAACTCCTCTTCGTCGGCCCTGGCGGCAAAGGCAACGTACTTGTCATGCGCGTTCGACTCGCCCTCAAAGGCGGACCTAAGGTTCTGAACGGTGATGGCGTTTTCCGCGGCAATTCCTGACATGAAAAATCCTTCCCAACTCCGTTCAAGAGGCTACGAGCGGCGCATGAGGGCGCGCTGTGATGCAGGTTACAGGAAGTGGGGACGCTGGAGGTTTGGAGGGTCGCCGCCTACTTCGCCTCGCTGCGCGCCAAGGCCTTCTGGGCCAGCACCTTGTGGACGTTGTCCTGGAGGGCCTGGGCTTCGGGCAGGAAGGTGAGCGCCTTCTGGATCATGGGGTCCCAGTCGGCGCGGGCGCGCAGGCCTTGCGTTTCGCCAATCTGGGTGATGAGAACCTGGGACTTGATGCTGATCTTGAGCCAGTCCATTACGCCGTTCAGGTCGGCTTCGGTCCAGGGAATCTCCTGGCTGGTGAGGTACTTCTTGAACTCCGCGAGCACCTCCGCGTCCACCTGGAAGTTTTTGTCCACAGTGCGATTGGCCAGATAGACCGGGGCGAAGTGGAAGAAGGCATCCTTATTCAGGAGCGAGTCCTGGAAGTGATTGCTTTTGGGACTCTCGATCTTCTCGTCCGGGGCGATGCCGCCGCCGCCATAGACTGTACGTCCAGCGTCAGTGAGTTTGACCTCGCGGTTGGCGGTGTCTGCCGGCTGCGCGCCGCCGTGGGTGTAGTAGTTGTAGAGCGAGACGCCGGAGTAGTCGCGCTGGATGAGCCGGCCGGAGGGCGTGTAGTAGTGGTAGGTGGTAAGCGCCAGCGCCATGGTGTGATCGGCCATATCGTAGACGGTCTGGACGAGGCCTTTGCCGAAGGTGGTTTCGCCGACGATGAGGGCGCGGTCGTGGTCCTGCAGGGCGCCGGAGACGATCTCGGCGGCTGAAGCGGTGCCTCTGTTTACAAGCACAACTATGGGGAAGGTGTGGCCGCCGTTTCCATGTGTGGCGGAGTACACCTGATCGGGGTAGGCGCGTCCGCGCTGGCTGACGATTCCCTGTCCTTTGGCGAGCAGGTGGTCGCAGACCTCGACTGCCTGGCTGAGCAGTCCGCCGGGGTTGCCACGCAGGTCAAAGACCAGCCCCTTGAGGTTGCCGAAGCTGTCGATGGCCTTGCTGACATCCTGGGCGGTGTCCTCCTGAAACTGCGACAGGTGGATGTAGCCCACGCCGGGGCGAATTTCGTATGCCAGGTCCACGGAGGGGTGGGCAATCTCGTCTCGAATCAGGTTGCGGACTAGCGGATTTGGCTGGCCCTCGCGCAGCAGGGTCACCTGTACGCTGGTACCCTTGGGCCCCTTGAGGGCCTTGGCCACCAGGTCGGAAGAGGAGAGGCCGCCGGGAATCTTGCTGTCTATGGAGACGAGTTTGCCGTCCACCGCGTAGATGATGTCGCCGGGGTGGATGCCGGCGCGGAAGGCGGGCGCGCCCTCGGCGGGATAGACGACATAAACCTTATTTTTTTGTTGCTGGATGGTCATGCCGACGCCGTAGTAGCGGCCGTGCTGCTCCTCGCGCATCCGGGCGTAAGCCTTTGGATCGTAGAAGTTAGAGTGCGGGTCGAGGACGCGCAACATGCCGGGAATGGCCCCGTCGTAGATGGCGGTGTCGGCCTTTTCGCCGCTGATGGGCTCGGCGTAGTTCTGCTCCACCAGAGCATAGACGCTGGTGAAGGATTTGAGGCTGTCGCGGAGTTGGCTCTCGTCGGCCGCGGACTGGGCCCCCACCCTGCTCTGTAAAACGCTGCCTACGAGGGCACATACGGCAAAAAAGAGGACCACGGTGAACAGGGCGCGGATGGCGCGGGGTTTCATGGGCGGGAAAAACCTCCGGACTGCGTGTGGCAGGAGCCTGGGAAGCTCCTGAAGAAGCAATCTCAAGGCTAAAGTATAGCAGTTCTGCGGTGTTGGACGCCGGGCGTAGTGTTTTGGAAGCGCGGGGGGTGGCAGCCGCCTGTGCTGGGAGGAAAAAAGGGGAAGTTTTGGGGTGGTTTTTGAGTGGTTTCGGAGTGGTATTGGAGTGGTATTTGGAAGATTGGGGATGGTTTTGGAGTGGTTTATTTGCGGTTTTTGCATGGGTTTTTGGGCTGAATTTTGGCGCGGGGAGGACTTGGCGCACGGCAGGGAGTGACGTTCGAGAGACACTTTTTTTCGAAAGTTGGGAGGGAAAAGTGCGCGCATATAGATACATGGAAATCTGTAAGGAGCAGGTAGAAAAAGGCGGTTTTTAGGGGGTAAAAAGACAAAAAACCTAGTCTAGACCTAGTCAAGTCAAGGGAACAGGGACTAGAATCGCCAAAATGTTCCACGTGGAACATATTCATTCTGTTGGGTTTATCTCTGTGTTTACCACATAATTAACAGCAAAGTTTTGAAAATATATTAGAGATCAGAGATCAGGGGTCAGGGAACAGTGGTCAGCTACCCCAGCGAGCAACAATCGCTCGCCGGGGACCCCGGTGCGGAGGGGGACTAACCCCATTTTGTTCATGCGCCGTCAATTTCCCGCGCGAGTATTGGGAGGCGAAGTACGAGAAGAACGACCTGCCGAAGCAATTCATCGCTGAATTTGCAAATGGCCATAAAACTCGGGCACCAGAATGCTTGGGTCCAGATGAAGGGCTTCGAGAACAGCGTTATGGACCCCCTCCTCAAATCTGCTGCCGACAGCGGACATTTCGCAGCCGCTTTGAATCTTCTCCAAGACTTTCGGGAACCATCTGGAAAAGCCATTCAAAGTTACCTCAGCAGATGCTTCATCTATGGGAAAACTGAAGTTCCGCCTTCCGAGTAACAGTGCCTTAACGATGACCTGGGCGACGCTACGCGGGTACTCACCTTCGAGCAAAACAGATTGATGTGAATCCCGTATCAACAGCGTCGATTGGCCCATCATTGGGTGGCACTCAATTTCCAACCTTCCGGAGCCAGTGAAATCAAATGAGCTTGTGGGTGTACCTGGATCTATCAGGGACTCGGGAAACCTAATGGATTCAAGAACAGGACGGGCTGAATCCGCGACGCCGCGTGCGACTGTCCTAATGTCTATTTGAATGCCTTTTTTGACTTGTACATGCCTCTCCTCTGCGACCACGAGGCGTTCGTTCAGAGTTCTAGCTATGTCCTCGTATAATCGGGCGACTGTCACCCTCGTCTTCATCCGGGAAAGTAGCCACTGATCGATTTCCCGCAATTGACCTATTGGCTTGGCATCACACCAATCGAAGGGTGTTGTATTTGTCCAAATATCTTCCGCAAGCGACAGGAGTTCTGCCAAAGCAACTTTGTCTTTGAGATCACGGACATCGACAACCCTTAAATCCTGGATTTTTGTTGTTGGCAGCTCCAACACCCCGGCCCCCATACTGGCGGAGCCGAATGATTCGGCAGAAAGTGCGAAGAGGCTCGATGTCAAGACAGCCGCTAAAGCCTTCCACTCAATATTGTCCAATGGCTGAACGTAATTACAGCGTTGATCGACCGCTGCCGCAGTATCAAAAATAAATGGACTGTAGACGCTGTTGAAGGCTTTTCGTAACCAAATGTTCATTTGGTGCAGCTGGGCCTTTGGCATATACCAAGTTCCGCCCGCGCTTCCTTGGGCCTGTAGCGCGTCCTGAATTGTTTGGTGCTTCCCCGTCTGCTTTTTCTCTGCAGCTGGTCGCTTACCCACCGTCCGAATGTAGCGTAGTGCGCCAGTCCCGCGTAGGTCCTGCTCTCCATCCCTGCAATAAAAGACCCATTGGACCGGCTTCTTCGTTTGCCTATATTTGCTTGAGTCCAAATCGGCAAGCTGATAAATGGGTTTGAGGTAACGCTTCTCGATCTCAAAATCGCGTATTGTTTCCTTCGATACATAAAAAAACTGGTTTTGCAATGACTTAAAGCCAAGGCCAACCCTTGCGATCTCCTCGAGTTTGCATGTTCCGAGCTTCATTGTGTTGCTCCAAAAATTTCAAAATAGCTCAAAGGCGCTCGCAGGTAAACGGACCAATTTCGCGGGTTCTTTGCCCCATTTGCCAAGGCCGCCCTTTCTGGCTCGGCAGGTATAGGGTTGAGTTGGAAATCCTGATTGTCGACGAACTCAGTAATCATCTCGATTGAATCGGCAAGATTTTGAACCCCATCCCAATAGCTATCCGCACTCTTGGGGAGCAGATATTCAAGCTTTCGTTTCAGCATGACGAATCTAATGATTTCATCCGGGTCTGGGGTTGTATGCTTCTTATGTTCGGCGACGATCAGGACTGTATTAATATCCACCTGCGAAAAGAAGGATTCTACCTTTGAACCTATCACCGCGACGAGACGCAGACGATCAAGCAACACTCTTTGAAGAGATGCGCCAAAATCAGATGTCAGCCAGCTTGCGCTTACAACAAATCCCAGACGGCCACCCGGCTGGAGGAACTCCAATGCTTTGTACAGAAAGAATGCAAAAAGATCAGATTTAGCAACTGCATTTATACCGTTTTTCGCGGCAGTGTCAAACAAAGTGTGCTTGTACCCTATGTTAAGATCATCCTGATTCTGGGACCTTAGGTAGGGCGGGTTCGCTACAATCGCGGTGAATTGGGGTATCTCAATTACAACTTTATCCTGTCCCCCAGCCCGTGCCGGAGGAAACGGGATTTCCTCTCCCGCAAACCGTTCGAAGAAATTTCCCGGGATGATGCGGGGAAAGTTGTCAAATGCAGACATATCTTGCCGAAATAGATTGATTGCCGCGAGCTCGGTCGCAAAGGCGCTGATATCGAAGCCCCAAATGTTTGAAAGGAGTTCGCCGTGCGATTTTGACGTTTTCACCTTGAGAAAATCGTACGCCCTCATTAAGAATGTGCCGCTGCCGCAGCCTGGATCAAGGACGGTCGCATTTTCAGCATCGACTGCGAAAGCGATGAGCAAATCGGCGACTTTGGTTGGCGTGTAGAACTGACCGAGTAGAACTTGCTCGGATCTCGGAATCAATTTCTCGAATACAGCGCCCAGAACGTCATCGCGCAGCCTGCTCCAATCATATTTGCTCAGTTCATCAATTATCTGCCGCAGAACGGTCCCGGCAGCCACAGGGAATGGAACCAATTCGTCTGATTCTGTAATTTTGAAGAGCGCTTCATAGTCAAATCTGCGAACGTCGTCCCAGAAGGGCCGAAGGGCGTCAGGAAGCGGGGCGGAAGCAGGGATATACAAGGGCTTCAGTGGCTGCTTTCGACTTAATGCGAAATAGAACAAAATTTGACCAATGAGCCGATAGGCGTACTGGCCTGCTATCGCCGCGTCGATATCCTCAACGAATCCCGAAAAGCCCTGTTCTGCAGCGAGTTCCTTTAGCCGCTTCCTCACTGAGCGGTTCTTTGCCGCTTTTGCACTCAATGCCGGAAGCAAGTATGATCGCAGTTGTTCCAAGCGAACGCCGAGCTTATCGACAAAAACCGAGGCTTCAATTTCGACGGTCTGCTCAGATTTGGCGACGAATTTCTCCCAGGCCGTTTCAAAGATATTGATGGCATCCGCTTTCAGCGACCCAGCCTTCTTGGGATCAAGCCAGTCATCTACAGAGCTAATCAGAGTGTTCATTGAGAACGGATGGACGCGATCAGCCGGCGTCGCGACACCCGAATCAGGAGTTCTGTAGAGTTCAGCGGCTTGCATATTCCAAATTGCAAAGCATGGTGCCTGCCAGCGGGAGGCTTTCTCCGAGGCATCTGACAATAGGCTGGGATCACCGAGGGGGGTCTTGGGAGTCTTTAACTCGATGGTCAAGAAGGCAGAATTAGCTCTTCGATTCCACCAGACGACCAAGTCATTTCTCTTCGGAGTCAGTTTCGACGGCTCTTGTGTCGCCCTGTCCAAACCGAGTCCAGGCCTGAGAGCGATCTGCTCGTTCAGCCAGGTAAGCACTTGGCCTTGGAACTCCCACTCGTTAGTACCACACTTAACCATTGTTACTTTGAAGATTAGAGGGAATGGAGGCGATCGGTCAACTTCCCTATTGAATCTTTTGTCAGGATGCCAGCGTGAGAGGCTCACACGCTGGAGGGCTGCCCCCATGCCTCTCCACTTGCAGGGTGAGGGGATAAGCCCGGGCCTGAAGGCCTCCATCCAAATCACTCTGTTTCAGGGGGCTGAAATTCCACCCCAGCGGCGAAGGTTCGTACCGCCCCTACGGGGCTGGAAATTTTGTTGTGGATGCATTCCCAGGGTTTCACCCTGGGCTATTATCCATTCCTCCCTACGGGAGGAGCGGCGTGCGCTCAGGATGACAAACACTGTAGATATCCCACCCTAGCCGCAAAGACAAAGACGCGGCGAGGATGGGGCACCCGGCGTTGGCGTGGAATTATGTGAACCCCGGTCCCCAAAGCGAGGGACCGGGGGCACCCGGCACCCGGCCCTCTGATTCCGTCAACTCCATGAATCGGAGCCGAATTCCACCCCATATGCGGCGAAAATGGCTGAATTGGGCGGAAACGGGGGGAAGATGGCATTGCCGCTGCCCAGGGATTTACAATGGCGTCTATGCAACAGGAAACGATACGTCGCGCCCTGCGGTGTCCTGACCTTATGAAATTTCGACTTTTTCGCATATTTGCGGCATTGGTTTTCGGCCCATTGCTGCTCGCAAGCTACCCTGTGGCGCAAACGCGTCCGGCATCGCCGCAGAGCCCCTACGGCGGGGTCACGGTGGAGGAGATGGTGGCCCGCGTCAACGACCAGGTCATCACGCGCTCGGACTACGACCGGGCGATGAAGGAACTGGATGCGGAGGCGCGCCAGCACGGGGCGTCGATGCAGGAGATCGCGGAGGGGCACAAGGATTTGCTGCGCAACCTGATCGACCAGCAACTGTGGATCTCCAAGGGCAAGGAGCTGGGCATTACCGGCGAAACCGAGCTGGTGACCCGGCTGAACGAGATTCGCAAGCAGTACAACCTGGAGACGCTGGAAGATCTGGAAAAGGCGGCGCGGGAGCAGGGCGTGTCGTATGAGGATTTCAAGGCCAACATCCGCAACGGGATCATTACGCAACTGGTGATGCGGCAGGAGGTGGGCAAGCGGGTTCAGTTCACCCCCGGCGAAGCGCAACGCTACTTTGAGCAGCACAAGCAGGAGTACACGCAGCAGGAAAGCGTGAGCCTGGCGGAGATTCTGGTGAGCACCGGGACGCCGGCTCCGTCGGCGACGGAACCGGGCGGAGTGCAGCCGGAGGATCCGGCAGTGCTGGCGGCGGCGCAGGCGAAGGCCAACGACATAGAGGCCAAACTGCACGCGGGCGGCGACTTCAGCCAACTGGCGCGCAGCTTCAGCGACGGGCCGACGGCCGCCGCGGGCGGCGATCTGGGGCAGTTCCACCGCGGCGCGCTGGCCAAGGTGCTGGAGGACAAGACCTTCGCGCTGAAGGCGGGAGAGTTTACCGAGCCGATTCGCACGCGGCAGGGCTTCGTCATCCTGAAGGTGGTGGAGCACATTCCGGGCGGCATTCCGGAGTACAAAGACGTTGCGCAGCAGGTGGAGGAGAACTTCTTCATGGCGCGGATGGAGCCGGCCATGCGCGCTTATCTGACCACCATGCGCGAGCAGGCGTTCATCGACATCAAGCCGGGCTTTACCGACAGCGGCGCCAGCGCCAAGCAGACCAAACCGATCTACAGCGCCTATGTGCCGCCCACGCCGAAGAAGAAGAAGAAGGTGGAGCGCACCCGTTTCCGCGAGAGCACACGCAACTACCGGCAGAAGCCGTCCAAGGCAGCCTCGGCCTCAGCGGAGGCGCCCGCCGAGCCAGCGCCCGCGCCGGAAGAGCCGGCGAAGAAGACCAGAAAGGGCGCGAAAACCGAGCAGGCCTCGATGAAGCCGGGCAAGAAGGAAAAGATTCGCCTGGGCCAAGCGCCGACCAAGACCCTTCCCAGCGCGCCGCAGAGCAAGACGGAAGATGCGGGCGGGGGCGCGGGGACGCAAATGGCGAGTTCCGGCCAGGAGCCGGTGAACCCACTGGAACCAGCCCCGCCGACGAAGAAGACCCGCTTCAGCGAGCGCGCCAAACAGGCCAAGCAGGCCAAGCAGCCCAAGGGACCGAAGCCGGATGCTCTGGCTCCCGCCGCGCCCGACGCGGCCGAGGCAGCCGACCGCCAGACGCAGGCGAGTCCGCTGGGCCTGGCGGGCGATACGTCCAAGAAGAAGAAAAAGACGGCCACCACCACGGGCGACAAGATCAGGCTGGCCGACATGAAGAAGACTGGGAAACCGGCGAAGGACACCGGCGACGTGCCGCTGGGTCCGGCTCCGCAGGCGAAGCAGTAACCTCGGCTTTTTCAACCCAGCGACAAGGACCCGTCGCTGGGGACCCCGGCTTTTTCACAAGGGCGCGGCTTCGTCCGCGCCCTTGCTGTCAGGGAAGCTCTAATTAAGACGTAATCCCCGCGGCGCATTCCCCCAGGGGCTAAAGCCCGCATTGATTTTATTGCGCTTACGGCACGACTGAAGTCAAGATTATTCACTTGACAAAGGGTAACGGTTTTGATAACATATACTCATGTTGATCGTTATCCCTTTCCTTTCTTTGGTTTCGGTTCACTCTTTGGGAGTGGGATACGGCGCAAATCT
>Ga0181518_10004001_pt1 | contig 13379 bp, 14 predicted proteins | sample PEATcosm2014_Bin_28_FD_119751 | JGI IMG/M metagenome (GOLD analysis project Ga0181518, IMG submission 119751) | Peatland microbial communities from MTU Mesocosm Facility, Houghton, MI, USA - PEATcosm2014_Bin01_60_metaG | ecosystem: Environmental > Terrestrial > Soil > Wetlands > Peat | place... | reverse complement strand
GCAGCACTCAGTCAGTTCCTGGCTGTCATCGAACACATAGATGGCAGCATACAGGTCGCCAGAGGGTTGTGGGGCGCCCTGGTCGCCATCGTTGACGATACGCAGGGTTGCATCCGGCGCACCAGAAGTGTTCGCATTGGAATAGTAGGTGGTGAAGAAAATGGTATTGTCACCAACGTTTTGAGCAACGGCGGTCCCGCCCAACATCAGGGCGATCGCCAGTATCGGGAACAGCAATAATCCAATTCGTTTCATTGTTTGGATCCTCCTAAGCTGCTTGAGCGCCTGGAGCTGGGGGGAGGATCAGCAAAGGGGCGCTTGTGGAATGTGTATGCCTTTTGGGGGGTTCTTTACAAGCACCCGTATGGATTAGTCCCCGTTTCGGCACCATCGGGTGTGATTTCTATCACGACATCGCAAGCTGGATGCGGGCAGACTCAACAAATTGTCGGGTCAGCGGTACCCTTACAGATTGCGCAATGAAAGCAAAGATTTCTGTCGGGAACGGGGCCGATCACGCCGATTCTGCTTGGTCACACGGCACTGTGATACCGCGAAAAAAGAAATCGACATAAAAGGAAAATATAGGTTCAAAATACTCCTGGAGGAACGGAGCATGAAATTCTATCGTCTCGCATTTGCCCTCGGTGTCATCTGCGTTGCGATCCTGACAGCAGGGTGTAGCTCGACGGAGAATAAGCCGAAGGAGAACGCGCCCGAAAAGTTGGCCGCCGCCGCGCCGCCCAGTACGGAACCCGTGCTTTACACCGGTCAGGAGGCATTCAATCGAATGATGGGTCTAGCCTTAAAGTGGTCGCCGGATGCACAGCCGGCTCGGCTAGAGTCCGTTCTCACCACCGAAACCACCGGCAAAGACGGAAAATCGACGATCTGGCGAGGGTACTTTGCTTCGCCCCTTCGTCGGTCCACCAAAACCATCGTTTGCTCGGGAAGCCGCCGGCCGGATGCGCCGCCGTTCGGAGTTTCAGCCGAGGGGAATGAAGGCGCCTACAATGCCGAAGCGGCTAATCTTGCCTTTTTGCCGTTGCTGGTGAAGACCGATACGGATAAGGCATTCGCGCTCACGCTGCAACACGGAGGCGATGCCATCCTCAAGAAGGATCCGCAGCAGCCCGTCACCTACGTGTTGCTCAAGGACCGGAAGCAGAACGTGCCCGTCTGGTATGTCATTTACGGCACGAGCGAGAAGGACAGGAAGGGCATCGGTGTGATAAACGCGACCACCGGCGCCTTCGTAAGCGCCAAGTGAGGCCGCTCGCGACGCTCAGGCACCGAATCTTTCGGCGGCGCGAGCTTTTGCCTTGGCGGCTTCTTCTTCGCGATTTTTGGGTGGTGCGTTCGTGTCGAGGGAATGCAGAAGACGAGCTGAGATCGCGGCGATTTCATCGATTGCACCCAGAAACGCGGCTTCATTTGCCTTCGACGGTTTGTTAAAGCCGGTGATCTTTCTCACGAACTGCAGCGAAGCCGCTCGAACCTCCTCGTCAGTGACGGGCGGATCGAAGTTGAAGAGGGTTTTGATATTCCGGCACATTCCGCGCGACCTCCCGGTACTTTTTCCACAGATCCTGTGACATTTTCGCACGCCCAAGGGCAGTTCTTCACATCTGGAGACGCGGCTTGCCACTTTCCACTCGGGCAGCGTGTATCTTGATGTTACCTATATAGAATGGTACAATCGTACCATGGTTACCGAACCGCAACTGCTCATCGATCGCGTCCAGACCGGCGTCCGCATGGAGAAACGCCTCCTCAAGGTTCTCAAGGCGCTCGCCGAATATTACGACATGTCCCTGGGCGACCTGCTCGAAGGCATCGTGCTCCATGCCTTCGACGGCAAGACTCCCTTCAACCCAGAGTCGCTCAAGCGCATTCAAGATCTGAAAAAGTTCTACGCTCTCGATCTCGACTCCCGCGCCAGCCACCGCCTTACGGAAATCAAGCGGCGATCGGGAACCAAGACTGCCTCGGAGAAGAAAAAATGACACAACCACGTTTGCCTACAGCGTTGCGCATCCTGCAGTGGGTGCTGGGCCTGGTGATCCTGGAGGAATCGGTGCGCTTCGCATTTTCTCCCGGAGCCGCAGAAGCATTCGCCAAAACCGGGATGCCCAACTTCATTCACCTGGCTTTGGCGTGGGCGGAGATCGCCGCTGCCATTCTGTTCCTCGTGCCACGCGCCACGGTGGCTGGCGGACTTCTGCTGATCGCCGTGCTTGCCTTCGCGATTGTCATCCATCTTCTGCACGGATGGTTCGACGTAGGTGGACTGGTGGTCTATGCGGCGGCGGCGTGGACGGTCGTGGCGGGAAGTCGGCGCTGATGGCCAGCGAGCTTGGAGAGCGAACATGACCGGGGATGAACTGATCAAGCAATTCGAGGACGGCACTACTCCCGCAGACACTTTCCACCACGCTGACCACGTGCGGCTGGCCTTTGAGTATCTATGCCGATATTCGGCGCTCGAAGCGCTGGGACGATTCTCGGATGCGTTGCAGCGATTTGCCACAGCCCAGGGCAAAGCGCAGCGCTATCACGAGACCATCACCTGGGCCTATCTGCTCTTGATTCGTGAGCGCATCGCACGCGCTGACTGTGCCCAAACTTGGGAAGAATTCGCCGAGCGTAATGCAGACTTGCTGGTGTGGAAGGGCGGCGTGCTAAGAACGCTCTACCGTCAGGAGACGCTCGATTCCGACCTCGCCCGCCACATCTTCGTTTTCCCCGACCGGGGCCTTTAATGCGCTTCGCAGGAATAAGGTCTGGTTTGGAATTTCCCGCCACCTGAGACCCGCCACATCACACCGCGATGTTCATCCGTCCTTGAAGCCGAGCCGCTTCGGAGTTAGTATTCGGTTTCGCCCTTATCGCGATTTTCGAGGTCTTATGCCGCAAAATTACGTTCCCATCTTCCTCTTCCTTGCCGTTGTCGGCGTCCTTATTCCCGTTACGATTGCGGTTGCCGGAATCATCCGCACGCAAAGTCCTAACCGCGTGAAGCTAATGCCTTACGAGTGCGGCATCGATCCTTATGACAGCGCTCGCGGGCGCTACACCGTTCGGTTTTATATCATCGCCATCATGTTCGTGATCTTTGACGTGGAAACGATATTCCTGTTTCCCTGGGCGGTGAAGTTCAAGGCCCTCGGTGTCTTCGGCCTGATCGAAATGCTGGTCTTCCTCGGCATCCTGATCGTCGGATATGTATGGATATGGAAGAAGGGCGCACTCGAATGGGTCTAGGTTCGTCGGGTGCAAATCCATCCAGTCTAAGTCCGGTCGCCGGCGATGAGACCTTCACCGCAAGCCGCTGGACGAAAGGGAACCTGTGGTTTCCAACGCGCATCGTGGTCAGCCCGCTGCGCGTGAGCCGTGTGAAAAGGCGTCTGTTCGGCAGCAACGAGGAAAGCATTTCGATTTCCCAAGTAGCTTCAGTGAAGATTTCTACGGGAATCTTTTGGTCGGACATTCTAATTGATTCGACTGGAGGCACCGATCCGATTACGAGTCACGGCCATCGCAAAGCCGATGCCGTGCGTATACGCGACTTGGTTGAAAGCTTTCAGGCGGCACGGCGCTGACCCGCGACCGCATGATCCGTCATAAGAGTCATAAGGCGCACGGAGGCCGAGTGAGGCCGCCCGGCTCCCGACCAGGAGAAGCGTTGTGTGACGACGGTCACATACGGTGACCTGACCGGATGTTAAAAATAAAAGTTTCTGAATAGAGCGTGGTTTTTTAGCGACATCATTTAACGATCGACACTGCATGGCTGAGGACGTCAAAACGCCGGCTCCACCACCGCCGCCGGAAGGCGAGAAGAAGCCGACGGCGGAAAAGGCAATTCCTCCCGCGCAAGGTGCCGCTGTTCCCAGCGCAGCGGAGAATCCCCCCGCGACTGCCGCTCCGAAAGCGCCGGCGGCGGAAAAGCCTGCAGCAGTGGCGCCAGCCGATCCTGCCAAACCTGCTCCTGCCGCCAAGCCTGCTGCTCCCGCCAAACCAACTGGCCCTGTCCCGACGCCGTGGACCTCATCGCTGGTTGAAAAATACAAGAGCCAGTACGGCTCCGGCCTCGACGCGCAGACTTATCTTGGACAGAATTACTTTTCGGTTGACCGCTCGCTAATCCCCGACATCCTTCGCCTGCTGCGCGACGATGAGCAGTTCGACTACTGTGTCGATATCACCGCCGTGCATTATCCGAAACGTGAAAAGCAATTCGACGTGGTATGGATCCTCTATTCTTTTCCGCGCAACGAGCGAGTGCGTGTGAAAACGCAGATTGCCGATGGGGCGTCGATCCCGTCCAGCGTCTCGATTTGGCCAACCGCCAACTGGCTGGAGCGCGAGGTCTACGACATGTTCGGCATCGCGTTCGACGGACATCCCGACCTGAAGCGCATACTGCTCCCCGACGGCTGGAAAGGCCACCCGTTGCGTAAGGATTACGGCATCCTGCAGCAGGATCAAGAGTGGGTGCAGATCAATCTCGGAATCGAGAGCGGACAATGAGCGAGCACGAGAACGACGTCTCCAGCCGCGGTCTTTCCAGTCTGGATCGGTCCCACCTCGATCTCGAAACTCCCGAGAAGCCGTATCTGGATTCGAACGAACTCATTATCAACATGGGGCCGCAGCATCCGGCAACGCACGGCGTGCTGCGCGTCATCCTGAAACTCGACGGCGAAAAAGTTCTGGGTACCGAGTGCGTCATCGGATACCTCCACCGAGGCGTCGAAAAAATTGCCGAGAACCGTACCTACACGATGTTCAACCCCTATGTCGATCGGATGGATTATTGCGCCGCCGTGTCGAATGGGCTCGGCTATTGCGAAGCGGTAGAGAAGTTGTTGAACGTTGAGGCGCCGCCGCGCGCCCAATACATTCGGGTGATCCTGACCGAATTGAACCGCATCGCCAGCCACCAGCTCTGGCTAGGCACGCACGCGCTCGATATTGGAGCGATGACGCCGCTGTTCTACACCTTCCGCGACCGCGAGGAGATCCTGAAGATTTTCGAAAGGTACTGTGGCGCGCGCCTGACCACGCATGCCTTTCGCATCGGCGGCTGCCAGTATGAGACCTACGCGGGTTTCGAAAAAGAAGTAAAGAATTTCCTGACCTTTTTTGCGCCGAAGATCGACGAATACGAAGCGCTACTTACCACCAACCGCATCTGGCTGGAGCGCACCAAGAATGTGGGCGTGATCTCGGGCGCCGATTGCGTTGCGCTCGGCGTAACCGGGCCGGTGCTGCGCGCCAGCGGCGTGAAGTGGGATCTGCGCAAAGCCCAGCCCTACGCAAACTACTCTAAATTCGATTTCGAAATTCCGGTCGGGACAAACGGCGACACCTACGACCGGTACCTGGTCCGTATGCAAGAAATGCGCCAATCGATGCGCATTGTCGAGCAGGCCGTCAACGATATTCCCGAAGGCCCGATCATGGGCAAAGTGCCCAAGGTGATCAAGCCGCCGGTGGGCGAGATCTATCATTCAATCGAAGCGCCGAAGGGCGAGCTCGGATACTTCATCGTCAGCGACGGCTCGACGCAACCCTACCGCCTGCGCGTGCGTCCGCCATCGTTCGTCAATCTGCAGGCGCTCGACCTGATGGTGCGCGGCTCGCTTGTCGCCGACGTGGTCGCCGTCATCGGCACGATTGATATCGTGCTCGGCGAGGTGGACCGCTGATGCCCAATTTCATCATGTCGTATCTCGGCAGCACGGTGACGCCGGGCGAAGCGGGGAACCAGTTCTGGGCGCTGGTCTATGTATTCATCATTTTCGTGGGAGTGGCGGTGGCCGTGCTGTGCATGAACTGGATCGAGCGCAAGGCGCTGGCGCACTTCCAGATTCGCCTTGGCCCCATGCGTGTGGGGCCGCACGGATTGATGCAGCCCTTCGCCGACGCGCTCAAATTGATGCTCAAAGAAGACATCATCCCTGCCGAAGCCGACCAGTTCGTTTTCTGGATAGCGCCGATGATCGGGCTGCTGGCAGCGTTCACCGTTTACACCGTGATTCCGTTTGGCCCCTCACAGGCAGTGAGCGATATGAACATCGGCATCCTGTTTATGCTCGGTGTCTCGTCGCTTGGCGTGCTTGGCATCGTGGTTGCGGGATGGGCATCGAACTCGCACTATCCGCTGATTGGCGCGCTGCGGTCGAGCGCGCAGATGGTGTCCTACGAAGTCGCCATGGGACTGGCCATCGTCTCGGCGATCCTAATGACGAGCATGAACGCGAGCGGCACGGGGACTCTCAGCATGATTGAGATCGTCCGGGCACAGCAGCAGCAGCACGTCTGGTTCATCTTTAAGTTCTTTCCGCTCGGCCTGATCGCATTCGCGATTTTCGCCATCGCCATGGTTGCCGAGACCAACCGTGCGCCTTTTGACTTGGCCGAAGCGGAGTCGGAATTGACTGCGGGATTTCACACCGAATACAGCGGGCTGCGCTGGTCTCTGTTCATGCTCGCCGAATATGCGGCTATGATTGCCGTCTCTTCGATCGCGGTCACGCTTTGGCTCGGCGGATGGATGCGCCCGTTCCCGAACCTGCTGCACGCGTCGGCGTGGGACTTCATTTTCTCGTTGTTTCCGGGACTCACATTTGGCGGTCTGGCGGCGATTGCCTTTATTGGCGCGGCGCGTATGCCGGCGCATTCCTTCTTTAGGATTCAGCGGATCGGGCTGGCCGTTTTTGCGGCGTTGCTCGGCTTCATCGCGCTGCTGCTCCTCGTGATTGCAGTCGCAGGTCGTTCGGCGGACATGAGTCTGGCGGCCAGGTTCAACGAAGGCATCGGCTATGTATTTTGGTTTGTGTCGAAGGTCGCGGTCTTCATGTATCTCTTCATCTGGTATCGCGCCACGTGGCCGCGTTACCGCTTCGACCAGTTGATGAAGATTGGATGGAAAGTAATGCTGCCGATTTCGCTCGGCGTGCTGATGGTCACTGCCATTGTGGGGGTGCTCGTTTCATGAGCCCCGCGATAAACTCGGCTGTTTCAACGATCAATTCAGGCATGGCTCCAGTCGCGACGCCGTGGTTCTTTTACGCGCTGGCAGGACTGGCTGTCGCCAGTGGCGTGGCGGTCATTACTCGTCGGAACGCCGTGCATGCCGCACTGGCGCTGATCGTGACGCTGCTTTCCGTGGCGGGCCTCTACCTGATGTTGTATGCCCCGTTCGTTGCTGGCGTGCAGATCATCGTGTACGCGGGCGGAATCATGGTGCTGTTCCTGTTCGTGATCATGCTGGTGAATATCGAGCGCTCGTCCAAAGAGCGGCGGTTCAATCGCATGTGGCCGGTAGCATTGGCAGCGTCGTGCGCGTTGATGGCGTTGTTTGTGTCTGCGTTCGTAAAGGGCAGAGCGCTGTTTCCGGATCGCATGATATCGCTGCCCGAGTCGTCGAACACGCAGCAGATCGCCGCCATGCTCTACGGAGAAGTAAGCAAGACGGGTCAATACAGGATGGGCCAATACACGTTCGCCTTCGAGATCGCGTCGTTGTTGTTGTTGGTGGCAATTTTGGGGGCGGTAATTATGACGAAGAAGAAGATCTAGTAGCTCGTGGTTCGCTGATCGCTGGTCGCAAGGCGAACAGCAGCGCTGATTAGCGAACGACGAACGACGGTTTTTATGGTCCCGATCACCACATTTCACTATCTCGTCGTAGCGGCGGCACTGTTCGTGCTGGGCGTGATCGGTGTGCTTACACGCCGCAACGTGGTGATTGTGCTGATGTCGATCGAATTGATTCTGAATGCGGTGAACCTGAACCTGGTGGCGTTCTCGCGCATGTGGGGAAACCTGCATGGGCAGGTGTTCTCGATCTTTGTCACAGTAGACGCCGCCGCGGAAGCCGCCGTAGGCCTCGGCATTTTAATCGCCTTCTTCCGTAATAAGGAGACGATCAATGTGGATGAGATTGATTTGTTGAAATGGTAGAAGAACCGCTGTTCGCTGTTTGCCCGTGGCTTAGGCGAAAAGCGAACGACGAAAAGCGAACGACCAACGACTAACGACATGTTTTTTCTTAACCACATCTATCTGATCCCGCTCTTCCCGGCCTTCGGGGCTGCGATGATGTTTTTTTTCGGGCGGCGACTGCAGAAGGGCACGGTCAACGCGGTCTGCGTCGGCGTGGTCGTCGTTGCGTTCTTGTTCGGCTGCGGCGCTGTCTGGCAGTACACACACTGGTCTGCGACGCCAGAGCACTATCGCCAGCCCTTCCAGAAAATTGTTTATACATGGCTGGGCAGCGGCGATGGGCATCTGAACTTCACGAAGCGTGACGGAACGACTGCGTCGTTCAACGCCGACGCCGGCTTCCTGCTCGATCCGCTCTCTTCTATCTGGCTGCTCTTTGTGACCGGCGTGGGCATGCTGATCCACATTTACTCCACCGGATACATGGCGCACGAAGGAGGCTACTATCGCTTCTTCGGATACATGAACCTGTTCATGTTCTCGATGCTTACGCTCATCCTGGCGAATAACTACATGATGCTATTCGTGGGATGGGAAGGCGTGGGCTTGTGCTCGTACCTGCTGATCGGCTTTTACTTTCATCGCCACTCGGCTTCGACCGCTGCTAATAAGGCGTTCATCGTGAACCGCATCGGCGATGCCGGATTTATTCTTGGAGCGCTCACGCTGGCTTGGTATCTGGGCTCGTTTCGCTTCACCGACATCAACGCGCTGGCGCGCAGTGGACAATTTGCGATCGGCGATCCCGTGCTCACGATCGCTGCCCTGCTGCTGTTTGTCGGGGCTTGCGGCAAGTCCGCACAGCTTCCTCTTTATGTCTGGCTGCCCGATGCGATGGAGGGCCCAACGCCGGTTTCTGCGCTGATCCATGCCGCCACCATGGTGACGGCGGGCGTGTACATGGTGGCGCGCTCGAATGCGGTGTTCGTGCTGGCGCCGACGGCGATGAAAACCGTCGCCATTATTGGCGCCCTGACTGCGGTGTTCGCTGCGTCCATCGGACTGGTGCAGAACGACATCAAGCGGGTGCTGGCTTACTCCACCGTCTCGCAGCTGGGATACATGTTCCTGGCGCTCGGCGTCGGCGCTTTTGCGGCGGGCGTTTTCCACGTGTTCACGCACGCGTTCTTTAAGGCGCTGCTCTTCCTTGGCTCGGGCTCGGTGATTCATGCCTTGAGCGGCGAGCAGGACATGCGCAACATGGGCGACCTGCAAAAGCGCATTCCGACTACCTACAAGACGATGCTGATCGCGACGCTGGCCATCGCGGGAATTTTTCCATTCGCCGGTTTCTTTTCCAAGGACGAAATTCTTTGGCAGACCTGGGCTTCGGAAGGCGGCGCTTATCGCATCCTGTGGTTTGTGGGTTATGGCACGGCGCTGATGACCGCTTTTTACATGTTCCGGCTGATGTATCTGACGTTCTACAGTCCATCGCGGATGGGCCACGAGGTCGAGCACCACGTGCACGAGTCGCCGAAGTCGATGACCGTGCCGCTCGTGATTCTCGCGATCTGCTCGATTGGTGCGGGATGGTTGAGTTGGCCACACAGCCTGGGCGGATCGGCGCACTTCGAGAAGTTTCTGGAGCCGGTATTCGCGCGAGAAGCCGTCGTCCTGGTCGAGGAAGGGAAGTCGGCACAGTTAGCGGCGGGTGAAAAGGAAGCCGAGCACACGGATAAGACCGAGTATGTGCTGATGTTCTTGTCGCTGGCAGCGGCAGGAGTAGGTTGGGGAATGGCGCGCCGATCCTACCTTAACGCCGGCAAAGATTATCCCGAGCCCATCGCCGTCAAGGCTCCGCCACTTTACACATTGCTCTATAACAAGTGGTTTGTCGACGAAGGCTACGATTACGTTTTCACCGGACGCCGCAAGATTGGAAACATTCGCCTCGGCGCAATGGGCGCGGGCGAAGCGTCGTCATGGTTCGATGCCAAGATCATCGACGGAGCCGTCAACGACGTGGGCTGGGTTACACGTGCCGTGGCCACGCTTTCGACCTGGTGGGATAAGTGGATCATTGATGGCGTCGGAGTGAACGGCCCGGCCATTCTAGCGCGGATGATTTCCTATCCAGCGCGCTTGTTCGAATGGGGACTGGTGCAGTGGTACGCCCTGGTCATGGTCGCAGGGCTGCTGGGATTTGGCGTGTATTACGTGTGGAAGTGAAGTGTCAGCTATTAGCTATTGGCTCTTAGCTGTTAGCGAGAGGCCAAGAGCTAAGAGCTAAAGGCTAAGAGCTCTTATGCAGAATCACATACTATCTATCATCCTTTTCACGCCGCTTGTGGGCGCGCTCGTTCTCCTGTTTGTTCCTAAGGAGAACAAGGACGCGATCCGCTGGATTGCGAACTTTTTCGCGCTCGCCGGCTTTCTGATCTCGCTGCCGCTGGTGCCGATGTTCTGGGCGCAGCGTTTCGATGTGACCCCTTCACATTTCAAGTTCCTCGAGGGCACTCCGAACAACTGGATCCCCTCGATTGGCGCGGGTTACAACCTGGGCATTGACGGCATCTCGTTTCTGCTGATTATGCTGACCACGCTGCTCGGTTGGATCTCGATCCTTTCTTCGTGGACCGCCATCGAGATCCGGGTGAAGGAATATTACGTCTGGTTTCTGGTGCTACAGACGGGCATGCTCGGCGTCTTCATGGCGCTCGATTTTTTCCTCTTCTTCGTATTCTGGGAAGCGATGCTGGTGCCGATGTACCTGCTGATTGGCATCTGGGGCGGTCCGCGCAAGCTTTATGCGGCCATCAAGTTCTTTCTGTATACGCTGCTGGGCTCGGTGCTGATGCTGCTGGGTATTCTGTTCCTATATTTCCATCACCGCACGGTTACCGGCGTCTTCACGTTTAGCATTCCAGAGCTTTATAAGACGGCGCCGATGATTCCGTTCCATTACGCCATTTGGCTGTTCGTTGCTTTCTTCATAGGATTCGCCATCAAGGTTCCGATGTTTCCGTTTCACACCTGGCTGCCGGACGCGCACGTGGAAGCGCCCACGGCCGGCTCCGTCATTCTGGCGGGCGTTTTGCTGAAAATGGGAACATACGGATTTGTGCGCTTCTCGCTGCCTTTCTTCCCGCAGGTGCTCTCCAGTTCCGCGACCTTCCTGAATGTGACGACTCGCGGCTGGATGATCGGGCTCTCGCTCGTTGGCATCGTCTATGGCGCACTGGTTTCGCTCATGCAGAAGGACATGAAAAAGCTGGTGGCGTATTCGTCGGTCAGCCACCTGGGTTTCTGCACGCTGGGAATCTTCGCCCTGAATTCGATGGGTTTGAGCGGTTCGGTGCTGCAGCAGGTCAATCACGGCATCTCGACCGGCGCGCTCTTCTTGATTGTCGGCATTTTGTATGAGCGGCGGCACACGCGCGAGATCTCCGAGTATGGCGGCATTTCGAATGTGATGCCCATCTACGCAACGATCACGATGATCATGTTCCTCTCATCGATGGGATTGCCGCTGCTGAATGGGTTTGTCGGCGAGTTCACGATTCTACAGGGAGCATTCACCGCGAACTGGAAGTGGGCGGCGTGGGCGGCGCCGGGCGTGGTTCTGGCTGCGGCTTATTTGTTGTGGCTCTATCAGCGTGTCTTCTTTGGGACGGTGACGAATCCCAAGAACGAAAAACTGCACGATCTTACTCCGCGCGAAATCCTTACGTTTGTGCCGCTGATCATCATGGCGTTGTGGATCGGGCTTTATCCCAAGCCGTTTTTCCAGATCCTCGAACAGCCAGTCAATCAGATTGTGCAGACAATTCATGACAACTCCAACCCGAACGCACCGGCGAACGCGCAAGCTGCCCCCGCGCCATCTGCGCAGACGGCCGCCCTCGCCGAATCGAACGTCATTGGATCGAACGTTGCAGCAAAAGTCATTACCCCGAAAGTAAGTGCCGCGAAAGTGAGCAACTAAGTGCGAGGCCTCTCCCCAATCGACTACCGGTTGATGTTGCCGATGGTGGAACTAACCATTTTCGCGCTCGGCATTCTGCTGATTGACTTGATGGTTCCGCGGGGATGGAAATGGATCAACGCCCTGGGCGCCTTTGGCGGCGTGCTGTTTGCGGCTGTGTGTGTATGGCGAATTCAGTCGACGCTGCCGCCGCGGGGCTCGTGGGGGTTCTATAACTCGTTATTGGTTGACCGCTTCGCCATCTATTTTTGGTATCTCTTTCTGGCGGGAGCGGCCATCGCCATCGTGGGGTCGGTGCATTATCTCGACGTGGAAGACGAACACCACGGCGAATACTATGCGCTTCTGCTGCTTTCGGTGGTGGGCATGATGTGCATGGCGGCGGGGGTTGACATCGTGCTCCTCTTTATCGGGCTGGAGCTGATGGCGATCTCCACTTACGTGCTGGTTGGGTTCTTGCGCCGCGACCGGCGCTCGAATGAAGCGGCATTGAAGTACCTGCTGCTGGGGGCGTTTTCGTCGGGCATTTTTGCTTACGGCCTGTCACTGTTGTACGGACTTTCCGGCGGAACGAATCTGGCGATCATTGCGCGCGCGGTTTCGGCGCAGAATCCTCACAATCCGGTGGTGGTGATCGCGCTACTGACGACCATGGTCGGATTGCTGTTCAAGATCGCCGCCGTTCCATTTCATCAGTGGGCGCCGGATGCCTACGAAGGCGCACCTACCAGCATTACCGGATTCATGTCGGTGGCGGTGAAAGCGGCGGCTTGGGCGCTGTTGCTGCGCATATTGCTGTTTGGGCTGTTCTCGCTGCGCTCGGTTTACACTCCGGTGATTGTCATCGTCTCAATCGCCACCATGACCGGCGCCAACTTCGCTGCGCTCACGCAAACGAACACCAAACGGCTGCTCGCTTACTCGTCGATTGCGCACGTCGGCTACATGCTGCTGGCGTTCGTGGCCATGGGAACTTCGCAGATCGGCAGCCCGGGATTTCTCGACGGTTTCAAGGGAATTCTGATTTATCTGATGGTCTATACGTTCATGAATCTGGGTGCGTTTGCCGTGATTACCTCGCTGCGGCAGCGCAACGTGATAGGCGACGAACTCGACGACATGGCCGGTCTCTACCAGCGCGCGCCGGTCGAAGCCGTGTTGATGCTGCTGTTCCTGCTTTCGCTCGCCGGCATTCCGCCCGCGGCCGGATTCCTGGGCAAGTACTACATCTTCCTCAGCCTGATCGAAAGCGGACATTACGGTCTAGCCTCGCTCGGCGTGCTCTACTCGCTCTTCGGACTTTATTACTATCTGAAGATTGCGAACGCCATGCTGATGCGCGCGCCGATGGAGACTGAACGACTGCCAATCAGCTTCGGAATGCGTTGCACTGTGGGCGTGACCGCGCTAGCGACGATCGTGATTGGGGTTTTTC
>Ga0181518_10003993_pt1 | contig 13393 bp, 13 predicted proteins | sample PEATcosm2014_Bin_28_FD_119751 | JGI IMG/M metagenome (GOLD analysis project Ga0181518, IMG submission 119751) | Peatland microbial communities from MTU Mesocosm Facility, Houghton, MI, USA - PEATcosm2014_Bin01_60_metaG | ecosystem: Environmental > Terrestrial > Soil > Wetlands > Peat | place... | reverse complement strand
CCAACGCGCCGTCCGTCGGCCGTTCCTGAGCGATCGGTGACTCCGAGTCGAGTCTCGGGCGCCGGCGCGTCATCGGCCAGGGGTGCCGGTCAGCGCCGTCCGCTGGTCAGCGCGAACTGGAAGATGCACCACGATCACATCGTGGCGCTCCACACGGTGCGCGATCTCGGGCTGCGGCTCAAGCCCGAGGACGTGGCGTCGGTCGAGGTCTCGGTCCACCCCTCCTTCAGCGATCTGCGGACGGTCCAGGTCCTGGTCGAGGGGGAGCGGCTGCCGATCGCGCTGGGGGCCCAGCACTGCCACAGCGAGGACGAGGGCGCCTTCACCGGCGAGGTCAGCGCGCCCATGCTGGCCCGGTTGGGGGTGCGTTACGTGATCGTCGGGCACTCGGAGCGCCGGCGCATCTTTCACATGACCGACGAGGTGGTGGCGGCGACCATGCGGGCGGTGGTGCGACACTCGATGACCCCGATCCTGTGCGTCGGGGAGAGCGCCGAGGAGCGGGCCGAGGGCACCACCGAGCGACGGCTGGCGAGCCAGCTGGAGGCGGCCCTGGGGGCGATCGAGCCCGACCAGATGGCCTCGCTGGTGGTCGCCTACGAGCCCATCTGGGCCATCGGCAGCGGCCGTCCCGCGACGCCCGTCGACGCTGCCGACGCGGCGGCCTTCATCCGGATGACGGTCGCGTCGGCTGGGGGCCCGGCGGCGGCCGACGGGGTCCGGGTCCAGTACGGGGGCTCGGTCAGCGCCGAGAACGCGGCCGACTTTCTGGCCGAGCCCGACATCGACGGCCTCCTGGTCGGCGGGGCGAGCCTCCAAGCGGCCAGCCTGGCCGAGGTCATCCGGGCCGTCGGTGGCTGCTACCGTTCTCCTGCCACTTGAGCCTGGCCGTTCGGACGCGGTCATGGCCGTCTTGAAGGAGCGCGAGCGGTGCTGACCGTGGTGTACGTCGTCATCGAGATCATCTCGGCGCTCTCGCTGGTCTTCTTGATCCTCATGCACAGCGGGAAGGGCGGCGGGCTGTCGGACATGTTCGGGGGCAGCGTCGGTGCGGCGGCCCAGGGCTCGACGGTGGTCGAGCGGAACCTCGACCGGATCACCGTGACCGTGGCCCTGGTGTTCGCCCTCACCTCGCTCACCTTGGATCTCCGATTGCAGTGAGCCACCGGGGACGCCGCCCGTCCGGGTGGCGTCGGGTGGTCCCGGGGTGTGTGCTCGCAACGGTGGCCGGGTTGCTGGCCGCGTGCGGATCGGGTTCGACCTCGGCCGCGCCGCCCCCGGTCACCTACGTCGCCGCAGCGGGGGGCTCGGTCTCGATCGGGATCGACCAGGCGCCGACCGACTGCAACCCCAACACCGCCACCGGGAACACCCTCGCCGACCACCTGGTGTTGAGCGCCGTCCTGCCCAGCGCCTTCACGGTCGACAACCTCGGCGACTCCGAGTACAACCCGGCACTGATCGAGCAGGCCGAGCTCCAGTCGACCAAGCCCGAGACGGTCGTCTACACGATCAACGCCAAGGCGGTCTGGTCCGACGGCGTCCCCATCACGGCCACCGACTTCATCTACGCATGGCAGCACCAGCGATCGGTGCCCTTCGGGGTGACCGGTGGCGACGCGGACGTGGCCAGCACCGACGGTTACGAGGACATCGCTTCGATGACCCCGTCCAACCACGGCCGCGTGGTTACCGTCGTCTTTTCGACCCCGTACGCGGACTGGCACGGGCTGTTCAACGACCTGCTCCCGGCCCACGTCCTCGAGCGGGTCGGTTGGAGCCCCGCGTGCACCACCGTCGAACCCCGCATCGATCTCTCGGGCGGCCCCTATGAGATCTCGTCGGTCGAGCCCGGAACGATCACCTTGGTCAAGAACCCCAAATGGTGGGGCCAGGAGCCCAGGCTCGATCGCATCGTGATCAAGGTGGCGAGCGGGCCTGCCCAGCTGGCCGAGTGGCTGTACAAGGGGGTCGTCGACGTGATCGCGCCGACCTACTTCGACCCCGGCTTCTTGGCCGCGGTGAGCGCCATGCGCTCGGTCACGAGCGAGGTCAACGTCTCGACCACCTTCCTCGAACTCGAGTTCGCGACGATCGGGCTCGTCACCGGCAACCCGCTGGTGCGCGACGGGGTCGCCTATGCCATCGATCGCCAGGAGCTGTCCGACCGTGTGGTCGGGTGGGCCGACATCAACATCGCTCCGTCATCGAGCCACCTGTACTCCCAGCAGCAGAACGCGTACCCGAGCACCCCGACCCCGATGCCGGCCAACACGACCACGACCACCATTACGACCCAGCCGAGCACCACGGTCATCACGGCGCAGAACTTCCCGACCGGCGGCGATGTCATCGAAGAGAACAAGGACCTCACGGCGGCCGGTTACCTGCGCAACGCGTCCGGCGCATGGGTCGACGTGACCGGACATCCCTTGACGCTCCGGATGGTCGTCGACACCGGTGACGGCTGGGCGGCCGACACGGGCGAGCTCCTGACCCAGCAGCTCGGGCAGGCGGGCATCCATGTGACGGTCACCTCGGAACCCAACGCCGCCGCCGCCGGCCTCGACCTCTTCGAAGGGAAGGCCGACCTGGCGCTGATCCCGCTGGACGCGAGCCCGTACACGGGTGAAACGAGCGCCTGGTACACGCCGCTACAGGAACTGCCGGGCACCACAGGCGCCCAGGACTGGAGCGGATACGTCTCCACCAAGGTCGATACCCTCTTCTCCCAGGCTGCGACCGAGCTCGACCCAGTCACTGCCCAGCCGCTCTACAACCAAATCGATCAGCAGCTGTGGGCGGACATGGTGGCGTTGCCGTTGTTCGCAGAGCCGAGCACCCTGGCCTGGTCCGACGACACCATAGGGGTCGCGGCCGACCCCTATGCGCCCGGCCTGCTCTCGACGCTCCTTGACTGGGCCCGATTGGTGAGCGAACCAGCCAATTACAGCGGGACACCCACGATTCCTGCATCCTGAAGTTCGGCGCGAGGCCAAGAGGTCAGGAAAACCGGCTGGACTAGAATCGTTGGGCACCTCGTGCCGGCCACAGGCGGGCCCGAGTGACGTCGGAGTGGCGGAATAGGCAGACGCGCCAGCTTGAGGGGCTGGTGCCCGCAAGGGCGTAGGGGTTCAAGTCCCCTCTCCGACACGCTCTGTCGCACACGCAAGTGGATCAAGGAGATGACCCGCCGTAATGATCCATCCATCTGAGTTCAAAGTGACAAAGGCCATGACTCCGGCCTCGATTTCTCCGTTCAAGCGTCGAAGGTTGGTTACTACGGGATGAGTTATCAGGCGAGCTTCCTCGCAGGCTTCGACGAACATTGCTCGCCTCCTATTAGCTCGACACTTGGCGAGCTAATAGGAGGCGATTTTAGATCGGGTCTGTATCTGGGGCTGGGTTAATGCGCGCAGTAACCCCGATCGACTACCCGAACCCTTCCGTCCCAAGCCGACCCGACCTCCGCCGACTACCCGAAGCTGGGTTTACCAACGGACACATCACCCTTTACCGAAGTCCCTTCCGGTCATGGCGTGGCTACACCCTTGCTTGTGGCTACAACCCACCGCCCACGGGGTCGGTTGGGCGTTGCACAGCCACAGCTCCTCGAAGAGACCTTCGAGGGAGTAGTACACCGGCTTCCCACCGCGACCCTTATCCTCGCCAGCGACCGCGGAGCCTTGCCAGCACCCTCCACCCAGACCCTGTCAACGGCGACTGCGGACCCTCGGCTTCGCTTCGAGGGCCGATTGGCGCGCTGCGTGTTGCGCAGAGCCGAGCTGGCCTTCTTGGTTCGGTGAGGGTAAGGGCCCAAGGTGCTTGGAAGGTGAAGAGGCTTGTGGTCGCACGTGAACAGCAGCTTGTGGAAGCCGTAGGTCCCCAGGCCAGTGGTCCGCCTTCTCCTAGGATTATTCCGACATGGCTGGCAATGCTGAGAACAACAGCCGACGCCGCTGTGGGGATGGGCTCCGCATCGCGTACTACGTTGATTCACCTGAGCTCGGGGGTTCCGAGTTCATCGTGCGCGGGCTTCTCGGCAGTCTGGACCCAACCGTCGAGGTGATGCTCCTCGGCACCTGCGGCGAGGTCGTCGACGCCCTATCGACAACGCGGAAAACATCGCAGATTATCTTGCTTCCGCCGGTCCGAGGTCGAAGCGACTTGGGTGCCGTATGGGCACACGCACGAGTACTCCGTCGCTTCTCTCCCGATGTCATCCATATCAATCAACATCACCTGTGGTCAGGGCAGTATGGAATGATCGCTTCGATGTTGGCGGGTGCACCCAGTATCGGCGTGGTGCACGGGATCTTCCCCAGTTCGAACCAGAGTCAGCGGTTGCTCACGATGGCGGTCGCCCGCGAGGTCCGGTGTTTCGTTGGCGTATCTGAATTCGTCGCCGGTGCCATCGAAGCCAAGCTCCGAATTCCCAGGACGAGAGTTCGGATGATTCCCAACGGCATCGCGACTGACGATGCCCAACCTGTCGGGTCGGCGAACCATGACAAAGGGTTGATCACCGCCATTGGGCGTCTAGCACCGGAGAAGGGCTTCGACCTGATCCTTCAAGCTCTGGTGTCGCTGTCCGACGTCCGACTGGTGCTTATCGGGGACGGTCCGGAACGTGGCCTCTTGGAGCGACTAGCGCGAGAGCTTGGCGTTGCGTCCCGGGTCCGGTTCGTCGGGTGGTCCGACCAGCCCTGGTCTGTGCGACCCCGTCCGTCACTCCTCGTCGTACCGTCGCGGCGGGACGCGGCCCCCCTGGTCATCCTCGAAGCCATGCGGGAAGGCGTGCCTGTGGTTGCCTCTCAGGTCGGTGGGATCCCCGAGCTCGTCAAGGACAAGGAAACCGGATTGCTCGTCGAACCAGATGACGTCCGGGCGTTGGCTGCGGCCATCGGTCAGCTCCTCAACGATCCAGCGTCTCTGGCAGCCATGGGTGAGCGCGCTCGCGTACGAATGCAGTCCGAATTCACTCTTGAAGTGATGACCAAGCGTTATGAGCAGCTCTACCGAGAGGTTGCCCACGGGCCGACGCCCCGAATGAGGTTGCGTTCTGGTCGATCGATCCGAGCGGACCGGAACGATACTCCGTGAGCCCGTTGCAACGAAAATCCGTGGGTGAACGCCTACGCTCAGCCGCGGACGCTCTTACCCCCGACGCCCGCGAACGAGTGGAACGCGTGGCCCGGCACTTGGTCTCACGGTGGCCTCGGCCCCGCTGGGGCAACCTTCGTCGTTCGACTCCGATCGGCGATCGGCGACCTTCGAGTTCACGGACTCCCGTCGACGCCTTCTATTTCGAGCAGTTCATCGACCAGCATCGCGACACGCTGCACGGCCGGGTGCTCCAACTTGGGTCCAGATGCTGGTCAGCCCCCTGGCAAGACGCGGTGATCGAATCGGTGACTGTTGTGGACCTCGATCCCAACAGCACCGAGGCGTCGATCATCGCCGACCCGAGTGACCCCTTCGTTCTTCAAGAGCGACAGTTCGACTGCGAGATCGTTCCCGCGCTCAGTGTCCTCCGATCGCCGCGCCGTGCGCTTGAGAACCTCTGGCGCGCCCTACGCCCAGGTGGCGTGCTGCTCGTCGCCGCCCCGGGAATGGGTCGGGTTGGCGCACATACTCAGATTGACGACGACGGCCGCTGGCGCTGGAGTGCGTCGAGCTTCCGGGAGCTCCTCACTGAAACGCTGCCGCAAGCCGAGGTGACCCTAGAGACCTTTGGTTCGGTGGCGTCGGTGATCGCCTCAGTGCACGGCTTGACAGCCGAGGAGGTGGGAAGCAAGGCGCTCTCATGGCGGGATCGCCGGTTCCCAGTGATCGTGTGCGCCCGAGTGCAGCAACGAGAGGGCAGCGTCGGCGGAAGGTCGTGACGAGATGTCGGTAGCACGGCAGGTGACCCGCCGGCTCACCCGGCGGTCACTCATCTTGCTGTATCACCGGATCACGGCCGAAACGAACGACCCCTTTTCCCTTTGCGTGTCGCCGAAGCGGTTCGAAGAGCAGCTTGAGATTCTGCACCGCTGCTCGGATGTGGTCACGCTCGACGAGCTCGATTCGCATGCCAAGCGTGAACGGGTCGCCATCACCTTTGACGACGGCTACCTGGACAACTTGGAGCAGGCTCTCCCGGTCGTTGAGCGGCTGGGGCTTCCGATCACCGTGTTTGTCACCAGCGCAACGCTCGGGTCGGCCAAGGGCTTCTGGTGGGATCGCCTTGCGGGATTGTTGCAGGGCCAGAGTGAGGTCGATGTCACGGTCGCACTGCCAGCCGGTCCTCTCCGGATCCGGGTGAGTGGCCAGGCCGCCGTTCGACAAGCGCTAGACGCCCTACAGCGGCGCTTGCGGCCGCTCAGCGTCGACGTGATCGAACGAGCGCTCGACGAGCTCGAAGGGCAGCTCGAACAGGTGCCACTGCAAAGCTCATCGGCGCTTCCGCTCACACGCGACGAACTGCTCCAGCTAGCGGCCAGCCCTTTGGTGACGATCGGCGCTCACACCACGGATCACCGCTTGCTCGGCGCTCGCCCTGCCGAGGAGCAACTCGACACCATTGCTCGCTCGAAAGCAGACCTCGAAACCCTCCTAGGGAGGGAGGTCCGGCACTTTGCCTATCCCTTCGGTGACTCCGCGAGCTTCGATCACCACTCCGTGGACGCAGTGCGCGTGGCGGGATTTCGCACCGCCTGCACAACGGAGCGTGGCAACGTCACCAGGTGGAGCAATCCGTTGTCCCTGCCGCGGCGCATGGTCTTTGACTGGGGAGGGGAGACCTTCGCTGAGCGCATCGCCCCATGGAGTGCGCGATGAACCACGATCTGCGAGTGCTCGGTGCTGATCGTGGTCGGCACCTGCTCAGTGAGGATCGAGGCCCGCGTCGCTAGGCTTCTTAGCCACGAGCACCGCCAGCTCGTCCTTGGCCCACGGGCACTGCACCTCGAAGCCAGCGAGCTCGAGCCACGCACTCTCGTCGGCGACCGTATCCGGACGGTCCACGTGATCACGTCCGTTCACCCACCTCGTCGGGCGAAACGCCAACCGCTTGATGAGTCTCACCAGGTCTTGGCGCTGGCCGAGAGCCCGCAGGAGGGCGAGGAGTTTCCAAGAGAGGCGTTGGCGAGCACTGGTTGGCGGGCCGGGCGCGATGAAGATGTCCCCGGGCCGCCAGGTTGACGTGGCGGCCGAAGAAATCCTCGCCTTGGCGCAACACCTCCCCGGTGTGAATCCCGATGCGCAGGCTGAGCGGGTGATCGCCCGCCTTCTGCTTCGAGGCGGCCCGTTGCACGGCGATCGCGCACTCCACGGCCCGACGGACGCTCGGGAAGGCCAGCATGAAGCCGCCCCCTTGGGACTTGACGGTGCTCCCGCCATGGTGTTCCACCAGCGAACGGACCTGGTCGTGGCGGGTTTGGAGCACCTCGAACCAGGCCCGGTCCCCCAGCTCCTCGTTGAGCGCGGTCGAGTCCCCGAGGTCGGTGAACATCAGGGTCACCGTGCCATCGGCCGCCGCGTGGGTGGCCAGGTCCGGCTTCTCGGCTGCCACCGAAGCGGCCACCACGGCGATGGACGCGCCGCTGTCGGCGGAGGGCACACCCTGGATCGCCATCCGGTCGGCCACGATCGGATCGGTCCAGGCGGGGCCGGCGCTCACTGCTCAACAGGTCCGATGACGTGGCGAACTCGAGCCCGCCACGTGCTTGACCAGGGTAAACGTCTTTCAGCCAAGCTCGTCCGCTGCCCTTCAAGCGGGCAATCCGGTCCCACGAGCGTCTCTCGGATGGTCAGGGACGGCCAATGGACGGGCCCTTTTTAGAATTCTCGGCAATGTGGTGTGCAGACCCAGGGCTCGGAGTGAAGATGGAGGGAGGGGGTCGATGACCTCGACTGCCATACCCAGTATCTCGGTTGTTATAGCGACCAGGGGTCGTCCCGGGAACCTCTTAGAACTCGTCCCGATCGTCCTGGCAGACGAGACGGTGCGGCACCTCGTCGTCGTCGTTGATGGCGAAGATCCCGAGTCGATCGCTGTCCTGTCGTCGCTTCAGTCTCACGACGACCGGCTCATCTTCGAACAGGTCGCACCTTCCGGTCAGCTTCATGCACTCGCGGTGGGAGCGACTCTGACCGACGCCGAGGTTGTGCTGCTGCTCGACGACGACGTGTTCCCAACTCCGGGCATGATTGCCGGGCACGCGCGAGGCCACCTTGATGAGCAAGGGCTCGTCCTCGTCGGCACGATGCCGGTTCAACTGCCCCCGAACAACGCTGACATTGGCAGCCTTCTGTACGCCCGCGACTATCTCAACCACCTCGCGCGTATCGCGACAGGTGAACATGAGGTGTTGGAGTGGCTGTGGCTGGGTAACGTCTCGATTCGGCGAGCCGACTGTCTATGCGTCGGTCTGCACTCTGAGCGGTTCACCGCTTCGTACCATAACGACCGCGACTTGGGTTACCGCCTGGCCGAGGCCGGTCTAAAGGGACGCTACGACCCGAGCCTGATCGCCGCGCACCGACACCGGCGAAACAAGCGAGCGTTTCTTCGCGATGCACGACACCGTGGAGCCGGCCTGGTGCAGCTGCATGCCGTGCACCGACACATGGGCCTGTTCGACCCGGCCGTCTTTACCGAAGGCCTTCCCGCACCCGTTGCCACCGCGGTCCGCCGGATCGGATCGACCGGTGCGGCACCCTTCGTCGCTCGAGGCCTTCTCGAGGTGGGCAGCGGGCTGGGTGCGCTCGGGTGGAAGACCGGTCGAAACAATTTGGCCAAGCTGAGCCGTCGCCTCATGTTCCTCTGGGGCGCGACCGCTGGCGAGGGTCCGGTCCAACCAGCGGCGCCCCATGTGATGTGACCGACCGTGCTCAGCTTCGCTGCGAGCTTGAGGTGAGGACGTCTGTCGATGAGCTCACGTCATGCTTGAATCGGGCCACGGCCCTTGAACTCGTAGGGCGGATCACTGCTGCGCCAAAGGCCGCCGGAGAAGGGAACGCCCTTATCTTCATCGACCTCGACGCCTGGCCGGGTCGACCGCTGGGCGTGGCGGCGGTCTGGTCTAGAGCGGACCCTCGACAATCAGGCTCGAAACGTCTGTGTTGTTATTCGAGTCGACCGAGATCGGCGGAATGGAGACGAGCCTGTTGACGCTGCTCAAGCACGCCGACCCGTGCAACGAGGTCGTCCCTCTAGGAGCGGACGGCGAGGCTTTCTGGGGGCTCTCCCTTGTACGTCCGACGTGTTGAGGGCTGCAATCGGGGTTCGACGACCACTACCGGTGGCCGCCGACCAGCATTTCATCCTTCGCGGGTGGCCGTCCTCGGCCATGGGGACTCATTTCCGACGAGCCGGTTTTCTACCTCGGATTTTGGCACCCGGAAGAGCTTCCATTATCGGCATAGTTGAGTTGGTCACTACACCTGCGGGGGCGTGTCAGGTAGTAGGTACCCTTTATATAGAGGTATCGGAAGGCCCACAGCGATCGCGGACCGCGCTTCATAGTGGGGACTGGGATACCTCCCGGCGCCACGACCCGGTAGCGGGCAGGCGTCCGGATCGTCAGTCCGGCTTCCTGCCCTCGGGGCCGTCGTGTCCGGGGTCGCCCTCCATGTCCAGCCAGGAGCGGTGCCAGGCGAAGGCGCAGCCCCGGTCGCAGCCGCCCGTGGCGGCGAACGGCTCTCCCTCGCAGCGGGCGCCGGCCAGGGCGTACCACTCCCCTCGGGCGTGCTTCCACCACGGGAGTGGGCCCGGATCGAATTCCAACCGGCGCAGCAGCGGAAGCCGCTGCCCGGCGAACCGCGCCATCTCGGGACGGAACGACATCCCGTCCAGGGTGCCCCGCCGGTCCAGTGTGGCCCGGATCTCCCGCTCGCTCTTCACGCGCACCATGAGCCGCTCCGGCGGCGGGGCCAGGGGGTCCTCACTGGGCTCCAGCCATTCGTCCCGGTAGAACATCGAGCAGGCGCGGCCGCATCCCGGGGTGCTGTCCGCCCCGTCGCAGGAGACCCCCCGCAGCGCCACTGCTGTCGACATGCGGTGTATGCGGGCGTCCCCGTCAAGGAAACGCCGAACCTGGCGCTCGACCTCGAACGTTCCCTGGTGGGTCCACTGGGTCGCCAGGAACGGCATTCCCCGCAGCGTGCCGGCCGCGTCGAGGGTAGCGGCGATCTCGTCCGACGAGCGGATCCGCACCCTCTGGCCAGGCTCGAATCGCGAGGGCTTCCCCGGACTCACGGCCGGGCCGCGACCGGTGGACAGCCGGTGCAGGGCCCGCTTCGCCGACCGCAGCGCACCGAAGGGCCGCGTGTAGCTGTGGGGTGACTCCTCGAACTGGCACCGCGGTTTCCAGGGCCACGGCAGGCCGCGAGCGGAACCCTCCCGGCCATTCACGCCGCGTCGCCGCCCCCGGCCGGGCCAGCGGCTCGCAACCAGCTCCGGGCTCTCCCGGCCGCCTCCAGTGTGCGCAGTACCAGCCCGTTGGCGGCGGCGGTGAGATCGACCACTTCGTATCCCTCTCGGCTCCAGCACCGCTTCCACTGCAGGTCCCCCACCGAGAAGTCGACAGGGATCCCCTGCTCGTGGGCCCAGGCGTAGAGGTCGGCGAACACCAGATGGCCCGGGTTCAGTTCACGGTAGTCGCGGTGGTGGGCGGTCATCAGGGCGCTGACGACCCGGTCCCCAAGCAGGGCGATCATGTGGCTGAACGGAACCCCGTCGGCGGACAGGACAAACACCAGGAGCCGCCCCTCAGCGGCGGCGGCGGCGAGCAGGCGGGGCAGCCGGCCGGCGCCGAAATCGCGCTCCATGCTGCTCGGCGCATGGTCGGCGCCGCTCGCGCGCTGGATGGCGGTAAGGGCGGGGAGGACCTCGGCCACCTCGCCCGGCGTGCGGGCCAGGCGGTGCTCGACGGAGAGTCCGGCGGAGGTGATCCGCTCGCGGGCCACGAGCACGGACCGTAGCTTCCGGTGGTCCCGGCGTAGACGTTCGTCGAGATCGATGGAAGTGTCGACCATCCAGCACCGGGACCGGCGCTCCACCCGGGCGGACCAGCTCCCGTCGGGATCCAGCGGGGTGGCGCTAACGCGGAGGTCCAGATCGTGTAGGCGGAGCACGGTCCGCGGCCCGTGCAGCGCCCGCCAGACCAAGGGGACTGCATCCTCATGACCGGGAGCCACCAGGGGCCGGTTGGGTTGGGCCCACGGAGGGCCCAGGAAGCGGACCTTCCGCATTGCGGCCCGGAGCTCCTCGGCGAATGGCCCCAGCGCCACCAGCTCGTCGCCGGACCATACCGTCACGATCCGAGGGCGCGGCCGGGTGAACCCTCCATCGGTTCCCAGGCAGCGGGTGGCCCAGAACGGGAAGCCGAAGGCGCTGATCCCCGACCGGGAGGCGAGGTCCCGCCAAGCCGGGACGATCCCCTCGACCCCTTCCGCCGTGTCGGCCACTCGGACCTTCAGCTCCAGTCGCCGGCGCGCCCCGAAGACGGTTCCCGCCATCGCCATCCCCCTTCCTCCGTGTCGGCTCGCTTGCTGGAGTATCCACGCCTCAGCTTAGGGAGCGCCGTGGGGCGTTTGGTGGGACAAGCCCACACCGGTCCGGCGGCGGGGCCCTTATCCGAAGGAGTTCCGCCGCGACGTGTGTGCCCTTGTGCTCGACCAGAAGCGCAGCGTGTCGGACGTAGCCAGTGAGCTGAGATCGTTCACCGTTTCGGCGCTGAACACGAAGCCGGGCAGCTCGGTGTCGTCGCCGGGGTCTTGGCGGTCGTCGCTGCGCATCCGCTGGAGGGCCACCTGCCCGCGCACGAACGAGCGTTCCGAACCGCAGGGATCCCACAGCACCACCGCGTCGACCGATCCGAGGCAGGCCGCCTCGACCGCCGCCAGCAGCACGCCGACCCGCATGCCGACCACCGAGACCGCTTCGGGACCACAGGAGCGGGCGAGGTCCACCGCGTGAGCGATGCTGGCCAGCCAGGACTCGACCCGGTGGGGATCGAGGTCGCCGCCGGCCGAGTCGCCGGTCCCGTCGTAGTCGAAGCGGACCGCCAGCATGCCCGCCCGGACCAACCCCTCGGCCAAGAGCCGGTAGCAGTACTGGGTGCTGGTCAGTTCGCGGGCGGGGGGCACAGCACGACCGCTCCGCGGGCCTGGCCACCCTCGGGGACGTGCACCCAGCCGAACAACGGACGCTCGGAGGGGCCGAACCAGAGCGGGGTGGCGGTCATGGCGCGTTCCTAGGGTTGGAGGCGGAGGCGACCCTCCCAGTTTATGGCCCGCACCGTCGCCACCGGCGGTTCCTCGGCCCCGGCCCGGCGAAAGGCGAGGGAGGTCCCTGTTCGCGCGCTTACATCGGGCCGGACGGTAGATCTGGCGGATCTTGAAGCGCCTGAACCTCAACCGCCTGCCTAGTTCCCAGCGCCACCAGCACCACCCCAAACGTTGGGCCCGCTACGAGAAGCCACTGCCGGGGCACCGGATCCAGGTCGACGTGAAGTTCGTGGCCCCGATCGGGGGCCGCAAGCGGCGCTACTACCAGTTCACCGCGATCGACGACTGCACCCGGCTGCGCATCCTTCGCATCTACGAGCGCTGCAACCAGAAGACCGCGATCCAGTTCATCGACCAGGTCCTCGAGCGGCTTCCATTCAAAGTGGAAGTGGTCCAGACCGACAATGGTTCGGAGTTCCAGTCGGCCTTCCACTGGCATCTGCTCGACCGCGGGATCGGGCACGTCTACATCCGGCCGGCCACCCCACGGCTCAACGGCAAGGTCAAGCGCAGCCATCGGGTCGATGCCGAGGAGTTCTACCGGCTCCTGGGTGGCGTCGTTATCGACGACACCGAGGTCTTTCAACCAGAAGCTCCAGGAGTGGGCGGACTTCTACAACTACGCTCGCCCCCACGGCGCCCTCGGGGGCCAGACCCCCTACGAACGCCTCAAGCAGAAAACCCAGCAACCACCGGCCCCGAGTAAACGGTGACCGTCAGCTGCACGCTCCCAGCCCGGCACCCCCAGCCCGACTAGCACCCCCTTCGACACGCAATCTGACCTTGGTGCGGCGTCAATGGGTCGACGCAACGACCTCTTGCAGTCTTTCTAGCGGAGAGTCCCATCCGAGGGTCTCGCGAGGACGATCGTTGAGTTCCCGGGCTACCGCGTTGAGGTGTGCCTGCGAGTGCACGCTCAGGTCCGTGCCCTTCGGGAAGTACTGACGCAGAAGTCCGTTGGTGTTTTCGTTGGATCCGCGCTGCCACGGGCTCGTGTGGAGTATCTAGAGAGCGCTGACAGGTCTCTCGCGGGACATCGCTGACACTCGAGCTGTCGCCAGGTAGCCCATGGGCATGGCGCAAAGGGTGGTGTCAATGGAAGCGAAGCTGTTGGCTG
>Ga0181518_10003991_pt1 | contig 13394 bp, 14 predicted proteins | sample PEATcosm2014_Bin_28_FD_119751 | JGI IMG/M metagenome (GOLD analysis project Ga0181518, IMG submission 119751) | Peatland microbial communities from MTU Mesocosm Facility, Houghton, MI, USA - PEATcosm2014_Bin01_60_metaG | ecosystem: Environmental > Terrestrial > Soil > Wetlands > Peat | place... | reverse complement strand
TGGTCGGCACCAGCCGGCTGATGATCATGTTCGACGCCAAGGATTTGGCGCTCAAGCAATGGACCGTCACCGATCCGCAGGGCCTCGACACCACCGTCGCTGTGTTCAATCTCGACGCGACCAGAAAGCCCGATCCGAACCTGTTCGTGATCAATTATCAGCGCAATACGGGCGCGAACTAGGAGACGGACGACGGAGGACGGACGACGGACGACAGATTGTGGATAGGGAGTGTGATACCCATATAGTTTTGCTTTTGGTGATCTGATAAGCGATCTCTAATTCTGGCATCCGTCCTCTGTCGTCCGTCATCTGACCTCTGGTCCCCCGTGAAGCTCAAACTTACGACCTGGAACATCAATTCGGTGCGGCTGCGCATCAATCTGGTCGCCAAATTCATCAAGGCGGTTCGTCCCGATATTCTCTGCCTGCAAGAGACGAAGTGCCCCGACGACCGCTTTCCGCTCAAGCGTTTCAAGCGGCTCGGTTACGAGAGCGTCGCGCTCAACGGCCAGAAGGGCTATCATGGCGTTGTCGTGCTCTCGCGCCTGCCGTTCGAGAGCTTCAGCGTGCAGAGTTTTTGCGGCAAGACCGACTGCCGGCACGTTTCCGCGGTGTTCGGCGAGCGCGCCGGATTGCGCGACCCGATCACGGTGCATAATTTCTATGTTCCCGCCGGCGGCGACATTGCCGATCCCGCGGTCAATCCGAAATTCGCCCACAAGCTCGCCTTCCTCGACGAGATGCGCGATCACGCGATGCTCAGGCCCAAGGCCTCCGAGCGTTCGATCCTGGTCGGCGATCTCAATGTGGCGCCGCTCGAGCACGACGTCTGGAGCCACAAGCAGATGCTGCGCGTGGTGTCGCATACCCCGATCGAATGCGAGAAGCTCGTCGCCGCGCAGAGCGCCGGCGGCTGGATCGACAGCATGCGGCAGCACACGCCGGAGCCGGCGAAGCTCTACACCTGGTGGAGCTACCGCTCGCCGGATTGGGCAACCGCCGACAAGGGCCGCCGCCTCGATCACATCTGGACCTCGCCGATGCTGGCCGACCGCGTCTCCGCCATCGGCATCGCCAGGATTTATCGCGGCGCCGAGCGCCCGTCCGATCATGTGCCGGTAACCGCGACTATCGAAATATAACTCCCGGCCTTCCGGGCACCTCGCCTATTATCCGGAATTGCTTTAACCGGGTACTCGCCTGGCAAGGTGATGCCACGTCAATCCGACATGCCTGGTTAATTATTGAGCGAAAGCGGTAGATCACCATGCTCGGCGTCTCGACTACGGGCAACGCGACCCTCATTGCCTATGACGACAAACCGATCCTCGCCACCGATCCCTGGTTCGGCGACGAGAACCCCGCCTATTTCGGCAGCTGGGGCCTGAGCCACCGCATTCCGCCAGCGTGCAAGGATGACATCTTGAACGCCAAATACATCTGGTTCTCGCACGGCCATCCGGACCATCTCAACGGCGACAGCCTGCTTAAGATCCGCGGCAGGCACATCCTGCTCGCCGCTCATGTCGGCGGCCGCATTGAGCACGAGCTGCGCGCGCAAGGATTTGCGGTCTCAATCCTGCCCGATCGGCAATGGGTCGAGCTTTCGCCGCGGGTGCGAGTGTTCTGCATCTCGACCATGATCCAGGACAGCATCCTTCTGGTCGACGTCAACAAGCGGCTCTTCGTCAATCTCAACGACGCCGGTAGCCGCGATTGCACGATGCTCATCCGCAAGATCGTCGCCGGATACGAGCACAGTTACATGATGTGCCTGTCGGGCTACGGCGACGCCGACATGATCAATTTTTACGACGAGAGCGGCATCTTCATCGCGCCGCCCGCCGGTTTGAAGCCGCCGCCGGGACGACAAATCAGCTTGCGGGCGCTTTCGCTCGGCATCCGCAATGCCATTCCGTTCAGCTCGTTCCACTCCTATCAGCGCACCGATTCGATCTGAGCGCAGAACTACGTCACGCCGCTTGCCGATTATGCGCGCGGCTTCGACCACAAGAACCATAATTTCGTTCCGGCGTTCTCGCACATCGATTGCGCGAGCGGCGAGGTCATTCCGCTCAATCCGCCGAGCATGGAAACCGTGATGCACCCACCGGAAGATTTCGGCGACAATTGGAGCGACAGCCTCGAACGCGGCGATCTCGCCAAGCTGGCCGACTATTTCCGCAGCCGGGAGTTGGTGCGCGATTATCTGTCTTTCATCAATTTCCGCGTCGGCGGCAGCGACAATATCGTCTCGCTCGCCGGCACCAAGGGCCGCGGCATCACCTTCGAAGTGCCGCGCAATAGCCTGATGACGGCCGTCGACTATGAGATCTTCGACGATCTTCTTATCGGCAATTTCATGAAGACCACGCTGCACAAGTTCGACTCGCTCTATGACGGCGACTTCAACTTCGCGGTGACCAAGTTCGGCGACAACGGCCGGGCCAAGACCCACCGCGAGGTCGATGCCTATCTGCGCGAATACCGGCTCCGCGCCGGCGCCGATTGGTACTATCACCGGCTCTACGAAAATACGCTCGACCGCGTCCGCTCGAAGGCGATAGCCTATCTGCCGCGCGAATCCTCGACCTGGCGCGTGGCCTATCAGATGTACCGCATGCTGGTCGCATCCCGGCACTGAGCCGCGATCACACGTCGCTGATCGCGCTCCTTGCCCGTCGTCGCGCGCTATTGCCAAGGTTCTGTTGCGGCACCGGCGCCACGCGCTAGGATGCCGCAGCAGCGCGAGGCGGCCCTGATGCGTTCATTGAAGAAATCCTGGATTCGCTTTCTCAAATGGCAGGAGCGCTCGCGCGAGCCCGGCCTGTCGGCGCTGCTGCTGATCGAAGTGACGCTGATCTTCGTCATCATTCCACTCGCCGGCATCGGCAAGATGCCGGATTTCGTGCTGCCGTCCATGTTCATTTTGTTCGTACTCGCCACGCTGGTGGTGACGTCACGCAGCCGTTTCGCCGCCGCGGTCGTGGTGATTGCCGTCGTGCTGAGCCCGGCCGGCGCCTTCGTTCACGCCGAGCACCCCTCATCGTTCACCGAGTGGGTCAGCCTTTTGGCGCGTCTGCTCGCGCTTTCGGCCGTGAGCGTGGTGATCGCACGCGCGGTGTTCGGCCCCGGACGCGTGACCTTGCATCGGGTCCAGGGCGCGATCGTGCTCTACCTGAACATCGCGCTGGTCTTCGTCACGCTCTATCGGTTCCTGAATACGCTGGTGCCGGACGCGTTTCACGGCTTGCCGCCGAGCGGCAGCGAATACGGTTCCGGCGCGGCGCTGCTCTATTTCAGCTTCTCAACGCTGACCACCGTCGGCTATGGCGACATCTACCCTCTCTATCCGCTGGCGCGCAACCTCGCCAATCTTGAAGCGGTGATCGGGCAATTGTTTCCGGCGACGCTGTTGGCGCGGCTGATCAGCCTTGAGATCGAGTACCGCCGGCACTCGAAGAGCAGTTGAGCGGCGCGGCGATGGATGCGCGGCCGAGCCAGAGGACTTCGTCGGGCCGAGCGGCGTTAGGTCATATCGCGGCGCTGTCATGCTATCTCTGCGTTGCGCTCGGACCGCCATGCGCGCTCGCGCAAGGCGCCGGTTCGACGCTCACGGAGATCGCCTCCTATGCCGGTCCCGACCGCATCGCAAAACTCCTCGCCGGGGCGAAAAAGGAGGGCGCGGTCAATGTCTACACTTCCGAAACGGTCGAAGACGTTGGCGCGCTCAGCCGAGCATTCGAGGCCAAATACGGCATCAAGCTGAACCTATGGCGCGGCGGCTCGGAGGATATTCTGCAACGCGCCGTCGTCGAGGCGCGCGGCGGCCGGTTCGATGCTGATGCCTTCGAGACCGGCGCGACGGCGATGGAATCGCTGCATCGGGAGCGCTTGCTGCAGCAGGTCGATTCGCCGGCAGCCGCCGATCTGGCGCCCGAGGCAATCCAGCCGCATCACGAATGGATCGGCACGCGCTACAACATTTTTGTCGCCGCCTATAATACCCGGCTCATTGCCGGCGCCGACTTGCCGAAGAGCTACGACGATCTGGTCGACGCCAAATGGATGGGCAAGCTCGGCATCGAGGCCGACGACAGCGACTGGTTCGGCGCGGTGGTCGAGGCGCTGGGCGAGGAGCGCGGCCTAAAACTGTTTCGCGACATCGTGGCGAGGAACGGCGTATCGGTGCGCAAGGGCCACACGCTATTGGCCAATCTCGTGGTTTCCGGCGAAGTGCCGCTGGCGATCTCGACCTATTTCTACAAAGTGGCGCAGTTGAAGGGCCGCGGCGCTCCGATCGATTCGCTCTTGATCGCACCCGTGGTGGCGCGCTTTGAAGGCGCTGGCGTTGCCAGCCGCGCGCCGCATCCTTATGCCGCCGTGCTGTTCATGGAATTCATGCTGACCGATGCGCAGGGCATTTTGGCCAAGCGCGATTTTTTTCCGGCGGACGTCAGGGTCGAACCGATGCCGGCGGGGCTATCGTTCCTCGATCCGGCAAAAGCTCTGGATCAAAGCCAGAAATGGAGTAAGTACTACCGCGATATCGTGACCCATCCGGTACATTAGGTGCCGAGGCGGCGAAAGCGAAACAGGAGCTGACATGGGCAAGCGCCAACACGACCCGGATAAGGAACGGGTCTTCGTTCGCCCCATCACCGGTGCCTATAGCCTCACCGACGAGCTCAAGCGCCTGCGCGCCATGCCGCGGGTGATCAAAGGCAAGGAGACCAAGCTCGACGGCGGGCCGCAGCATTTCAGCCGTCACTATGTCGAGCCCGAGGACGGCCTGTGCCAGACGCTGCACATCCATCTCGAGGAATATGCGCCGGGCGGCACCACCCAGAAGCACGGCCACGTCAACGAGGCGGCATTCTACATCCTCGACGGCGCCGGCTACGAGATCCACGACGGCGTGCGCTACGACTGGAAGGCCGGCGACGTCGCCATCGTGCACAACAATTGCGTCCACCAGCACTTCAACGCCAGCGCCCGCGAGCCGGCCCGCGCCTTGGTCATCAAGACCAAGCCGATGTACCTGTTCATGAACATGCTGTTCCAGCACACCGTGATCAAACGGCCGAAGACGCCGTCGCCGACGCAAGGCAATTTCGTGCCGCGCGACGACGAGGAGGATTTCAATCATCCCTCGGGCAAGGTCGAGGAAGAGGTCTGACATGGCGTGGGACGAAGCAAACGCCTGGCTCGCCGGCGCCGCCAACAAGGCGCTCTATCAAAACCTGCTCGACGACGCGATGGCGCGGCCGTCCCGGGTCGCGCTGCGCAAGAAGATCGTGCATCCGGACGAGATGCCGTGGGAAATGTCGCGGCAGGGCCTGCTCAAACATCTGCTCAACGAGCAGATGAATACCCGCATGGAAACCGTCGACGCTTATATGCAGGTGCTTCCGCCCGGCAGCCGTTCGGGAAAACATCGGCATCTGGCCGAGGAATGCCTCTACGTGGTCGAGGGTTTCGGTTACGACCTGCACCAGGACTGCGACGTCGAGATTACCGACAGCTACGAATGGAAGCCGCAAGACGACATCAAGCGCTACGACTGGGAAGCCGGCGACGTCATCTATATCCCGCCTTGCACCATCCATCAGCATTTCAACGCCGATCCGGCACGGCCGGCGCGGCTGATCTCCTGCACCAATCGTATCTACAAGAATTCCGGCCTCAACGATCTGGTGCAGATCGAGAACGCGCCGGAATACGACCCGAAAGTGGTGCTCACGGCGGAGCTGATGCGGGACTATCTCGAAGGCTGCATCGAGAAGATTGCCTGAATTGCCCGCCAGCGCGGTTTGGCAAAAGGCTACTTTTTCTCCATATCGCCGCCGGAGAGCGCCGCGCGGACGTTCTCGATCTCGCGCGCCCATTGATCGGTCCGCGAAGCGAGCAGGTCGCGCAGCCGCTGCGCGGCATCCGGGTAACCTTCGAGCATGCGCAGGAACATCGAGCGCGAGATGCGCAGCACGATCGAGTCTTCGCGGGCTCTCGCCGTCGCCGGCCGTTTGGTTTCCGCGATCAGCGCCGTTTCGCCGAGCAGCGTGCCTGGGCCCGCGACGATTTCGGCTTGGTTGCCGCGTTCAGTCGAAAGACTGAACGAGCCGCGTTGAACGATGTAGCCGCCGTCGGCGGCTTCGCCGACGGTGAACAACACCTGGCCGGCTTGCACGCTGTAGCTTTCGGCGCCGATGGCGACGATGCGCAGCGCGCCGGAGCCGAGCCGGCGGAAAATCGGAATCCGTTCCAGGAACGCGATGTCGTCTTCGATCGTCATGCTGGCCGCGGGCTACGGCACCAATTTATAGCCGCCGGCTTCGGTGACCAGGATTGAGGGCGCGGCGGCGTCCTTCTCGATCTTCTGTCGCAAGCGGTAAATGTGGGTTTCGAGCGTGTGGGTGGTCACGCCGGAATTGTAGCCCCAGACCTCCTGCAGCAACGTCTCGCGCGACACCGGCCGCTGCCCGGCGCGATAGAGATAGCGCAGGATCGCGGTCTCCTTCTCGGTCAGGCGGACCTTGTTGCCCTTGGGGTTGAGCAGGATTTTCGAGCTCGGCCGGAACGTATAGGGACCGATGGTGAAGACCGCGTCCTCGCTCGCCTCGTGCTGGCGCAGCTGCGCCCGGATGCGGGCCAGCAGCACGGCAAAGCGGAACGGCTTTGTGACGTAATCGTTGGCGCCTGACTCCAAACCGAGAATGGTGTCGGAATCGGTGTCGTGGCCGGTCAGCATGATGATCGGCGCCTTGAAGCCGTTCTTGCGTAGGATGCGCACGGCTTCGCGGCCGTCAATGTCGGGCAGGCCGACGTCCATGATGACGAGGTCGATTTGCCCGGCCTTGGCGGCTTGCACGCCCTTGCTGCCGTTTTCGGCGCCGACGGCTTCGAACTCCTCGTGCAGCGACAGCTGCTCGGTCAGCCCCTCGCGCAGCTCGGCATCGTCGTCGACGATCAGGATCTTGCGCGTATTGGGCATTCAGTCGGACCCCCGCAGCCGCTTTGCCGCGCCTGAAGGCGCGAAGTAGAAGGGGCAAGATACAAGAGCCATCGCACCTTGGGAATCGGCGATCGGGCCAAGAATCTGACAAAGAAACGGACCATGAAACGGACCGCACTCCGCTCGATCCGCGTCAGCACCCGGCCGGGCAGCAAATCGCAGGGCTGGCTGTTTGCCGGCCCGTTGACGGCGCCCGTTGCGCTCGGCCGCGCCGGCATCAAGGCCGACAAGCGCGAAGGCGATGGCGGCACCCCGCGCGGCCGATTTCGACCGCTGCGGCTGTGGTGGCGCGCCGATCGCCTGCCGCGGCCGCGGACATTGCTGCCGGTCCGCCGCATCGGCCCCGACGATGCCTGGTGCGAGGATCCGCACGACCGGCGCTACAACCAACCGTTCCGGCGCTCGGGCAATGAACCAGGCGACCGGCTCCGCCGCGGCGATAATCTCTACGACATGATCATCGAAATCGACCACAACGCCCGGCCGCGCATAGCCGGCCGCGGCAGCGCCGTTTTCATCCACGTGGCTCGGCCGGGTTTTGCGCCGACCGCGGGCTGCGTCGCATTGCGGCCGCGCGACCTCAAAATGCTCTTGGGCCGCATGAATTCGAAGACCCGAATATTGATTCAGTCTTAGTGGCCTGAACCGCGCGCGCCGAAAATCGCTGTGCCGACCCGCACGTGGGTGGCGCCAAACGCGATCGCGATCTGGAAGTCCGCGCTCATACCCATGGAGAGCAGGTTTAGCCCGTTGCGGCGGGCGATCTTGGCCGTCAGCGCGAAATGCGGCGCCGGCGCTTCGTCGGCGGGAGGGATGCACATCAGGCCCGCAATCGTCAGCCCGTAGCGGTCGCGGCAGGCGGCGAGAAAGCCGTCAGCATCCTGCGGCAGCACGCCAGCCTTTTGCGGCTCGGCCCCGGTATTGATCTCGGCGAACAGGATCATGCCCCGGCCCTGCTTGGCAATTTCCTTGGCCAGCGCCTCGGCGAGGCTTGGCCGATCGACCGAATGGATGGCGTCGAACAAGGCCACCGCCTCCTTGGCCTTGTTCGACTGCAACGAGCCGACCAGATGCAGTTCGAGGCCGCCATCGCGCGCGCCGTGGCGCGCGATCAGCGGCGGCCATTTGGCCTTGGCCTCCTGGACGCGATTCTCGCCGAACACGCGCTGGCCCGCGGCGATCACCGGCTCGATCGCCTCGGCGCCGAAGGTTTTGGAGACCGCGACCAGCGTAACCGTCGCCGGGTCGCGACCGGCATCGCGGCAGGCCGCCGCGATCTGCTCGCGCACGGCGGCAATGCCTTCCGCTCGATTCATGGTTTTCATCCGGTCAACGCCCGCAGAAAAAGATTCAAATTTTAGCGAAGCCTCGAAGACCACTTTTACGTGTGTTCAGTACTGTGGAACTCGGGGTCGAGGGTGCATGATGCTGGACAATCACGCAAAGGCGCGCAAGCCGTCGTCGTGGCGGAGCAAGCCTATTTTGAGCATCCGGGCCCGCTTGCTCGTGCTCGCGCTTTTGGCCATCGCGCCGCTGGTATTCGACCGCATCCAGGGACTGGAATTGGCCCGCAGTCATCGCATCGACCGCGCCCGCGCCGAAGTGGTCGATCTGGCGCGGCGTGGAACGGAATCGCAGCGCGAGATCATCTATTCCGTCCGCGCGCTGCTGCAGATCATCGCCCGCGCCTATGCCAAGGTGCCGACCGAGGCGGCAAACTGCAATCAGTACCTGACCGCACTCACCGGCAACGTGCCCTGGATCCGCGGCTTGTCGGTCGCCGGCGCCGATGGCCGCATCACATGCTCGACCGAATCCGACGTCATCGGATTGAACGTGTCCGACCGTCCGCATTTTCAGGATGCGCTGCATTCCCGCGATTTTGCGCTGAGCGATTACCTGGTCAACCGGATTCATCAGTGGCCGAGCCTGATCGCCACGTTTCCCGTGATCGGCGACGACGACAGCGTCAACGGCGTCGTGCTGGCGGTGATCAACCTGCAATGGGTCGGCGAGCTGGTATCGACGGCCACGCGGCGCTCGGGCGCTTCCGTCCTCCTGCTCGACGGCGGCGGCACGCTGGTCGCCGGCTCCGCCGATCTGGACAATCTCATCGGCAAGCCCTTCGCCGCGCAGAGCCTGGCGCACGACATGCTCACCCGCGACGAGGGCACGGTGACGACCGAAGGTTTTGACGGCATCCGGCGTATCTTCGCCTATGTGCGCGTGCCGTGGACGCAAGCCCGTCTCGCCGTCGGCCTCGACGAGCGCGCCGTGCAGGCCGGCATCGACCATGAAACGACCGTCGCCTACCTGCAGCTGGCGCTGTTCAGCATCTTCGTCCTGATGGTGGCGTGGTTCGGCGGCGAGCAGCTTATCGTCAAGCCGATCCGCGCCCTGGTGCGCGCCGCGACCCGCATCGGGCACGGCGATTTCCGTGTGCGCACGACGCAGGAGAGCTGGATCGCGGAATTCGAGCCGCTTGCAGCCGCGCTGGACGACATGGCGAAGAAGCTTGCCGAGCGCGAGGAGGAATTGCGCATCGCCAACGAGCACCTCGAGGAGCTAGCGAGCCTCGACGGCCTCACCGGGCTCGCCAACCGCCGCGGCTTCGACCGCCAGCTCGAGCAGGAATGGCGGCGCGCCGGCGAGATCAACGAGCCGGTGGCGCTGATGATGATCGATATCGATCACTTCAAGCTCTACAACGACCGTTACGGCCACGTCTCCGGCGATACCTGCCTGCGCTCGGTCGGTGAGACTTTGTCGCTGGTGACGCTGGAAAACTGCGTGCTGGTCGCCCGTTATGGCGGCGAGGAATTTGCGCTGCTGTTGCCCGGCCTCGATCTGCCGCGGATCGCTTCGCTCGCCGAAGAGGCGCGACGCTCGATCGAGGATCTCCTGATCACCCACGCCGAAGCGCCCTGCGGTTTCGTCACCATCAGCATCGGCGTCGAATCCGTAGTGCCGCAGCCAGGCCAGACCGCCGCCGATCTGGTCGAGGCCGCCGATCGCGCGCTCTATACCGCCAAGCGGCGCGGCCGCAACCGCGTAGACGCCGCTGCTCCAACATTGGTGAGCACGTCGGAGCCTTCGCCGCGGGCTGTCTACGAGGCGTCGCCGCTGGTCGCCTAGCGGCCAGTCTCGCTAGCGCTTGCGCTTACTCTTCTTCGGCGGCTTCGGCGGCGCCCAGATCATCGCTTCGAGCTTCATGCCGTCGGGATCGGTGAAATAGACCGCGTAATAGCTGTCGCCGTAATATTCGCCCGGCGGATCGACCACCGTCATGCCGTTCTTTTCCAGAAAAGCGCCGAGATCGTCCACCGCCTTGCGGCTGGCCAGCTCGAAGGCGTAGTGGTGGAAGCCGATATCGCCTTTGCGATATTTGTGCTTCCGCCCTTGCGCGTCGGCGGCGGCGATCCAAAACAAGGTCTTGCCGTTGCTCCAGCCGGCCATGTCGCCGTATTCGTGCTTCAACTTGAAGCCGAGAAATTTTAACAGTCTGTCGTAAAACGCCTTCGAGCGCGCGAAATCGCCGACGCTGAGAACGAGATGATCGATGCGGACGACGCGAGGCATGGAATCGGACGTATGGTTCTGTGCGCTTGCCTTGAACTCTTGGGCCGCCCAAGATAGCACAAACCTTTGGCCCCGGGACCAACGCCATGCCGCGCACTTTGTTCGACAAAATCTGGGATTCGCACCTGGTCGGACAGCGCGCCGACGGCCGCGACCTGCTCTATATCGACCGCCACGTGCTGCATGAATTGCATGCGCATCATGCATTTACCGCGCTGGAGAAACAGGGCCGGCCGATCCACCGGCCCGATCTGACTTTCGCCGTGCAGGACCACACCGTCGCCACCAAACCCGGCCGCGATGACGACACCAATCCCTCGGGTACCGCGTTCTTGCGGGCGATGCGCGACGGCACGCGCAAGAACGGCATAAGACTTTTCGACATCGACGATCCGGAGCAAGGCATATCCCACGTGGTGGCGCCGGAGCTCGGCATCGTGCTGCCGGGCGCGACGCATGCGGTGCCGGACAGCCATGCCAGCACCGTCGGCGGCGTCGGTGCGCTCGCCTTTGGCTGCGGCACCAGCGAGATGACGCACATCCTCGCCACGCAGGTGATGGCGCTGAAGCGGCCGAAGCGCATGCGTGCGCGCCTCGACGGCAAGCTTGGGCAGCACGTTAGCGCCAAGGACGTGGCGCTGCGGCTGATCGCCGAGCTCGGCGTCTCGGGCGGCCGCGGTTACGTCGTCGAATATGCCGGCTCCGCCGTTCGCACCATGCCGATCGAGCAGCGCATGACGTTGTGCAACCTCAATATCGAGATGGGCGGACGCTCAGGCTTCGTTGCGCCCGACGACGCGACCTTCACTTGGCTCGCCGGACGGCCTTATCTGCCGCAGGGCGCGATGTGGGATCGCGCGCTGGAAACTTGGCGCTCGCTCGCGACCGACGACGACGCCGAATTCGATCGCGAGGTCACGCTCGACTGCAGCACACTGGAGCCCCAAATCACCTGGGGCACCGATCCTAGCCAGGTGGTCGGCATTTCCGGCCGCGTGCCCGACCCGACGGCGCTCGATCCGAGCCGGCGCGCCGCCGCGGAAGGCGCGTTCGCCTATATGGGGCTCAACCCCGGCACGCCGCTCGCCGGGCTTCCCGTCAATCGCGTCTTCATCGGTTCCTGCACCAATGCTCGGCTGCCGGACCTCGAAGTCGCAGCCGCTGTGGTGCGTGGCCGTAAGGTTGCCGATGGCGTTGTTGCGATGGTGGTGCCGGGCTCGTCGACGGTGAAACGGGAGGCGGAAGCGGCGGGGCTCGATCGCGTATTCCGCGATGCCGGTTTCTTCTGGGGCGAATCCGGCTGCTCGATGTGCGCCGGAGGCAACGGCGACCGCGGCGAGCCGGGCGAACGCTGCGTCTCGACCACCAATCGCAATTTCGAAAACCGCCAAGGCCCGAAAGTGCGCACCCATCTCGCCAGCCCCGCGACGGCGGCAGCGACCGCGATCACCGGCCGTATCGCCGACGTGCGGCAATTGCTGCCGGGAGCGGCGTGATGCAGCCGTTCACCAGCCACACCGGCGTCGCCGCGCCGCTTCTGAAAGACGACATCAATACCGATCAGATCGCGCCGGTGCGGCACTCGCGTAGCCTCAAGGAAGATTACAAGACGACGCTGTTTTATCGCGCCCGCCAGCGCGACGATGGCAGCGAAGATCCGGATTTCGTGCTCAACAAGCCGCAGTTCCGCAGCGCCGGCATTCTGGTGACCGGGCATAATTTCGGCGCCGGCTCGTCGCGCGAGTCGGCGGTGTGGAGCATGATCGCCAACGACATCCGCGTCATCGTGGCCAAGAGCTTTGCCGACATCTATCGCGAGAATTGCTTGCAGAACGGTCTTTTACCGATCGTGCTCGCCCCGGACGAAGCGGAAGCCTTCACCACCCGCGTGGTGCGCGTCAACGGCGAAGCCCCGTTCACGGTTGATCTCGTGACGCAACGCATCACCGGGCCGGGCGGCGCCGACGTCGCCTTCGATATCGCGGCGGCCGACCGCATGCGGCTCATCGAAGGTCTCGACGATATCGGGCTGACGCTCAAGCAGATGGACGACATCGTGCAGTGGGAGCAACGGGCCGCCGCGGCACAGCCATGGCTGCAAACGGCGCGGGATAGCCGCTAACAGACACATCAGGAGATGCGCGATGAGTGCACGTAAAAAGCTTCGGGCCATCATGGCCGGCAAGCGCCTGGTGCTGATGCCCGGCGCCTATGACGCGCTGTCGGCGCGCATCATGGAAGCGGAAGGATTTGAGGCGATTTGCGCCGGCGGTTATGCGGCCATCGGCTCGATGCTGGCACAGGCCGACATGGGCCAATCCAACATGCGCGATTACGCCGACCATTACGCGCGCATCTGCGGCGCCGTCGATGTGCCGGTCTATGTCGACGCCGATACCGGCTTTGGCGGCGTCAACAATGTGCGGCAGATGGTGCATGCCTTCGAGGCGGCCGGCGTCGCCGGCGTCTTCATCAGCGACCAGGTGTTTCCCAACCGCTGCGGCTACCTGCCGGGCAAGCAGGTGATCCCGGTCGAGCAGATGCTGGCCAAGGTCAAGGCGGCGCTCGACGCGCGGCGCGATCCGGATTTCTTCATCGCCGCGCGCACCGATGCCGCCGGCGTCGACGGTCTCAATGCCGCCATCGAGCGCGCGCGGCTGTTCATGGAGGCCGGTGCCGACATGGCCAAGCCCATGGGCGTCGATACCGTCGAGGACATCAAGCGCGTCCTGCGCGAAGTCGGCGGCCCGCATATGGCGACGCTGTCGCAAGCGGCGGGCCTGAAAAAGCGCAGCCTCGA
>Ga0181518_10003990_pt1 | contig 13395 bp, 11 predicted proteins | sample PEATcosm2014_Bin_28_FD_119751 | JGI IMG/M metagenome (GOLD analysis project Ga0181518, IMG submission 119751) | Peatland microbial communities from MTU Mesocosm Facility, Houghton, MI, USA - PEATcosm2014_Bin01_60_metaG | ecosystem: Environmental > Terrestrial > Soil > Wetlands > Peat | place... | reverse complement strand
TGCATGCCACGCGCCCCGAAGGAGGCTCTACGGATTTGTCCACGAAGGCCAGCGAGGGAATGCGACAGGTCGACGTGTTCGGCGATCCTGAGCAGTGGCAGTTTGCGTGGGAGCGCTCCTACACCGGTGATCAGTGGCTCGACCAGCTGCCCACCCACGGCTTCTACACCCGGTTGCCGCTCGACAAGCTCCAACGGCTGCTCGCGGAGACCGGCGACGCGATCACAGCGGCCGGAGGCAGCTTCACGATGCGCTACCTCACGACCGTCGTGACCGCGGCGCGGGCTGACGGAGCCTGAACGACGAATCACTGCCAACCCCACCCAATCGGCGCGGAGATCCCGTACCAGATCGCAGCCCGGCGGCGCACTGCCTGAAGCAGCCGCAGGCTCCCGCTCGGACGATCATTGCCGGTGCCGCTCGCCGCCAACGCGGCGAGCGCAGCGGCACCTCGCCGAGCGGGAGCACCGATCGCCCGACGGCCGTCAAACGGGAGACCTGCTTCCGCCGCACGGCGCAACCCTCGCTAGCCGATCGGCCGCTCCCACATTGGGCGGCTTGCGAGGAATGGCTCAGCCGACCTGGGCGTTGGGGATCGCCACGCGGGCGGCGAACGCGCACGTGGCGAATATCAGGGGACTGTTTGTACGAGCGAGCCGATCCGCTTCGCTCGTGCGGGCGCGACGCAGTAATCGTTTGATTGACCTCCCGACGTGTGCCGGCTTGCACCTCAGCGGGCGTCGCTCCGGCTGCGTGTCTGGTCACGCGGCTCGGGATTCACGTCTCTGCGCTCCGCTGGAAAGATCCTGCTCGAATCCGTCCAGGAGTCGTTGGAGGCCGCGGTCGTAGCGTTGGTCGTCGCCGATGATGGCGGTGATCTGCTCCCATCCGGAGCTGGCGGTCCCGTCGCCGATCAGCCTGTTGATGTGGGGATAGCCGCCGGTCTGGATCTGCTGGTCGATGTAGTTGATCGCGGCAGCGATGCGATCATTGTCCGCTGCGCGTTCGGGGTTGCCGGCGCGCAGCAGATAACCGAAGGTGTAGTCGTCCACGACCGAGATCAGCTCGAGTTGTTGATCGGTCGTGATTTTCAGATCGGCAACGGCGGCGAGTGATTGCTCGAAATGTCGCAGGGCATTGGGGCCCGTGTGCGCGCCGCTGATCGTCGAGAGCGCCCACGGATGCCGGGCGAATGCCGCTCGGACGCGGTGGGCGATTTGCGTCAGCGCCTTGCGCGGCGCCGGCAAGACAACCGCGATCCGGATCCTCACCACGCTCGCGCGGCCAACCAGCGGACGGGCCCGAGTGGCCGGCTATGACGTCGTGTCAGAGGCAGGGTGGGTGCGCGCTCGGATCGGGCTCGCGGGGCAGGCAGCCACCGTCGATGGCCTGCTGTCCGCCCGCGCCAACCTCGAGATGATCGGTCGCCTCTACCACCTCCCGCGTCTTGAGGCGCGCGCTCGCGCCGATCAGCTGCTGGAGCGGGTCGCGCTTGCCGATGTGGCCGACAAGCTCCTGAAGAACTTCTCTGGCGGGATGGGTCGACGGCTCGATCTCGCCGCCAGTCTGGTTGCCGAACCTCCGGTCCTGTTCCTCGACGAGCCGACGACCGGGCTCGATCCGCAGAGCCGCAATGATCTCTGGAAGCTCATCCGCGAGCGGGTCCGCGACGGCACGACCCTGATCTTGACGACGCAGACCCTCGATGAGGCCGATCGTGAAGCTGACCACATCGTCGTGCTCGACCACGGCACGGTCGTCGCGACCGGCACGCCCGCCGAACTCAAGGCACGAATCGGCGGCGAGCGCGTCGTCGTCAGCCTCGTCGCCGCAGACCAACTCGCCACCGCCGTTGGCGCGCTGTCCCGCTTCGCCGATGGATCGATCGCGCGGGACGCGGAGCAGCGGGAGTTCGTAGTACCGGTTCGCCGCGGCACCCCACTGATCGAGCTCGTCCGCGCGCTCGACGACGCCGGTGTCGACGCGCTCGACATCCACCGCCGCGAGCTGACCCTCGATGACGCGTTCCTCGCCCTGACCGGCCGTGCTCGCACAGATGGCCAAGAGACCGTCCCACAATGACCCCTACCGGTACCGACACGACCCCGTCGGCGCAGACGCTCGGGACACGGCTGCGATGGCAACTCTCTGACACGATCGTCCTAGCGCACCGCAATCTCGCGCACGTCAGGCAGGTGCCCGAGAAGCTGATCGACGTGACCGCCCAGCCGCTCATGTTCATGCTGCTGCTCGCGTTCGTGTTCGGCGGCTCGATCCACATACGGGGCGGCAGCTACCACGAGTATCTCGTCGGCGGGATCTTCATCCAGACCCTAACGTTCGGGATGGCCGGCCCCGGCTGCTCGATCGCGACCGACCTCACCGAGGGGATCATCGACCGTTTCCGCTCCCTTCCGATGTCACGCTCGGCCTATCTGCTTGGCCACCTAACCGCAGAGTTCATCGCGTCAACGCTGGCGGTGATCGTGCTCACCGTAGCCGGGCTCGCGGTCGGCTGGCGGATACACACCGACCTGATCCACGCAGCCGCAGGGTTCGCGCTCCTGGCGCTCCTTGCGTTCGTGATGCTCTGGGTCGGAACGCTCGTTGGGATTCTCGTCCGCTCGCCCGACGCGGTCATGGGGATCGCGTTCGTGATCATCTTCCCCCTCGCGTTCCTCAGCAACGCGTTCGTCCCCGCCGCCGGGCTCCCGTCCGGGCTACGCGCCTTCGCCGAATACAACCCCGTCAGCGCCTTCGCGGCCGCCACCCGCACGCTCTTCGGCAACCCAACCGCCACACCCGCCAACCCGTCCTGGCCGCTACAGCACCCAGTCCTCAGCGCGACGCTCTGGAGCGTCGCGCTGCTCGCGATCACGATCGCACTGACATTGTCTCGATTCCACGCCCGCACCACCGGATAGAGAGCCGCACACCCCCTTTGTGCGATCGCCCGGACGAGTAGGCGCCCGGGCGCGGCTGCTGGCCTAATGGCGAGCTGCGGGGCTCCGGTCCCGAGACCCGTTCGGCCATGCATTCGTTACAAAGTGTCACTTCTCCCTTGAATGGCGACATCGTTGAGCCGAGCCGGTCTTCACGCCGAAGGCCGTGCGCCTCCGGGGGGCTGCTTATTCGCGATCCCAATCCGACGCATGCGAAGTCCCGGAATCAGTTGGGGTACTCGTTGGCGGTAGCGCGGGTAGTCCTCGGGGAACGTCGTTGTCAGCAGCTCTTCTTCAGCGTGGAGCTTGACCTCGAACAGAACCAGGCCGACGGGGAGGAGCAGGAGCCACCGTCCAACGCCCGCCAGGAGTAGTGAACCAAGGAGCATGCCAAGGATCCCGGTGTAGATGGGGTGCCGGGTAATGCCGTAGGGACCGTCGGTGCGCAGCGCGTGGCCTTCCTTGACCTCGGCGTCCAGGGTCCACATCGTGCCGAGGGCGAATCTCGCCCAGAGCGTGAAGGCCGTTGAGCAAAGCTGGATGACCAATCCTATACCTGTCGCCCACGGTGAGTGCCACTCGAGCGAGCGCCACGTATGGGCGGGGACAGCACGGAAGATCGCGAAGACGATCGCGCCCGCGATCACAACCACGACGGCGAAGCGTCCGAGCGGCGCGCGCGTGTTCTGCGTGGGCCCTCGCGAGGCGTTATAGAGCGCGCCGGCGATCCACGTAAGCGCGAACGCCCCACAGCACACCGCAATGCTCACCACGGCGATCACGTGCTGGGCGTGAGTCACGGCCACGACCCTACCTATGAGCACAGCGCTGGCCGCGGGCCGCCAACCTCCCCTCCTCTCCTACACGGTGCTCGCCGCCGGTCGATCGATCACCCGGCCACAGCGTGGTCGGCGAAGTCGCCGTTCGCGTGACCGGCAGCTGACGAGCGAAGCGTCCCTCGCCGGCACGCTCCCCTGCATCGATAACGACGCGACTATCCCCCGAACCCCACCGCGTTCCCTGCAACGCGCGGAAGGGGCGTGTTTGTCGCCGTTGGCCGCCTTCGGGCTCACATCGGAGCGCTACGGGTGGCGCGTTCCGCGCATAGGGGGTCCGTCGCCGGCGACGGCGAGAGACGCGCTATGCCGGCGAAGCAGGGCGCGCAGTGAGGCCAATCGGAGGTTGACGCCGCCCTGCTGTCGCGGGAAAGCAGGGCCGTCGGGATGATCCCTGTGCCGGCAACGGGCACCGGTTGCGCAACTGGCGCCGAGCACGTCTCTCGTGAGGGCCGAGCCGACAGCCGCATTCGTGTTGGCGCGGGTATCGCCGCCGGCGATGCAATCGCAGGTTGGTGGCCCTGACCTGGCATGGGACCTGCGCTGGCTTGGATTGGGTCACGGGTTCGCAAGCCTCTCCACGTGCAGGCCCGGCGCCAGCAAGCCGCCGGGCCTGCTCGCGGTGATGGTTTTATGCCGTGGCGGGGACCCCGGCTGCGAGTGCGTGCACGGCCTCGGTTGTCAGGCATTGGCCGCCGATCGCCCAGTCGCCGCTGTTGACCTCCTCGATCACGCACCAGGTGACCTGGCGCATGTTCTCACCCTCGATGCTGACCATCGCATCGGTGAGGCGCTCGGCGATCTGCGTCTTCTGTTCCGGCGTGAACACGCCCTCGATGACTTTGACGTTGATCAGTGGCATGGGACCTCCTTGGGGTTGGATTTCGGATCGAGCGTGGGAAGCCGGCCGGATGACAGGCCCGCGTGCAGCTGCTTGAGGTTCTGGATTGCGTCGCCGACGTGAGTGAGGTATCGCTTGATCGCCGTCTGCGCCGGCGGTTCGGCGGCGTGGTCTGGGAGCGCGCGCACCAGGTTGAGCCGGCTGCTGGCCACCCAGGCGGAGAGGTCGGGCTCGGTCAGCCACCTGGCCTCGGTTCTCCAGGTCCGGCTGATCATCCGCGGCCAGTCCTCGATGCTTTTCGGATACGGGTTGGGTGGGCAGAGCCGGTTCCGGTCGGCGTCTTCTTCGCGGTGCGCCTCGACGAAGGCGATCAGGGCGGCGTTGAAGCACGGCGAGAGGTGGCGTACCTGCTGGAGCACGATCCGCCCGGGGGCGAAGATCGGGGTGGCGGGGGCGTCGCGCAGGCCGAGCGCCGTGCAGTCGACATGCAGCACGTCGGTGCTCGTCGCGGTATCGCCGCGCGCGAGCACGATCCGGTCCGCCTCGACACGCATCACCCGGCCGAGCCTGACGACGTCGTCGATCTGACGCACGGCGTCAAGCTCGCCGGCGCTCAGCATCGTGCCGCGGTACATCGCGGCCGGGTAGGACGGGTCGATCCTCACGAGCCGCCCTGAACCCTCGAGCCGCGCGAAGAGCTCCTCGACGTTCGCCGCCTGGGCGCCGGCCTCGGCATCGAGGGAGATCCCTTCCATGGTCGCTGCGACCTGCTTGAGCGGCTGGAAGTGGCGGCGGTCTTGGAACCACGCGTCGCGAGGCCTGATCCAGCGGATCCGATCGGGCTGAACGTCGTTATCAAGCAGCCAGACGCACGCGTCGACCGCGGTCTTGCCGGCACCGAGGACAACATAGGAGGCGGCCGACCCAATCGCCGCCGGCAGGTCGCCCACTGGGACGACCCGTGCCGACGGGGCCACATCAAACGGAGTGCGGTGGGTGGCCGGGACCGACGCCTCGAGGTACCGCGCATCGACCACCTTGCGCCGAACCTCGATCTCGTGAAGCTCTCCGGTGGCCACGTCTGCGACCTGCTCGCCGGTGCCCGCGGGGCCCAGGTGCTCGTGACCGGTGAGCACCCGCACCCGGCCCGTCTGCGCGAGCCGCGCCGCCACCTGCGCAAAGTATTCGCAGACCTCAGCTCCGGCCGCCCGCTCGTAGAACCCGGCGTTCCTACCGTCGGTCTCGATCCGATCCCGACCGAGCGCAAGCGAGTTCACTCCGTAATAGGCGGAAGGGGAGTGCAGGCGAACGAACGGATACGCATCCTGCCAGTGACCTCCAGGAGCCAGGCGGCGGTCGAGCACGGTCACCTCCACATCCGCCTCGCCCACCAATGCATCGACGAACGCCAAGGCGCTCGCGCCCGCTCCTACGACCAGATAATCCGTGCTCACCAACACATCCCGCTCCTCTCTGTCCCCGACCCGAAAAGCACGGTCGTTCTATTCTGTCGGGAGAGAATAGCACGATCGTTCTTCTATGCTCCGTTCGATGGCGGTCAAGACCGACGAGCAGACCAAGGGCGAGCGAACCCGCACCGCGATCCTCGACCAAGCCGCGCGCCTGGCGACGGTCGACGGTCTCGAGGGCCTCACGATCGGGCACCTCGCGCTCGCGACCAGCATGAGCAAGAGCGGCCTCTACGCCCACTTCGGATCCAAACAGGAACTCCAACTCGCAACGATCGACGCCGCCCGCGCAACCTTCGTGAACGAGGTCCTGCGCCCCGCGCTCCGCGCACCCAAAGGGATCAAGCGACTGATCGCGGCGTGCGACGCGTACCTCTCACACATCGAACGCCGCGTGTTCCCCGGGGGATGCTTCTTCTCCGCGGCCGCGGCCGACGTCGGCACGCGCCCCGGCCCGGTCCGCAACGCGATCGCCACCCAGCAACGCGAATGGCTGACGCTGCTCGAGCGACTCGCCCGCGAAGCGATCGAACTCGGTGAACTCAACCCCGACGCCGACCCCGCCCAACTCGCCTTCGAACTCAAAGCCCTACTCGTCGCCGCCAACAACGCGTTCATCCTCCTCGACGACCCGACCGCGTTCGCGCGAGCCCGTCACGCAATCAGCGAGCGCCTCCAAACCCCAACCCCCCAGCCCCCAGCCTCGCCGTGAGCGCGACGCTCGCGGCCGGCGTCCGGACGATGATCTGGGAGGGGCCAACCCCAACCCTGGCGGTCGGACGTTCCCCACGGGCGAAGCGGAGACCCACAACTACGCGCGCACCGACCAGCGCTCACACACGCACGCGGCCTCGTTGACCGCCCGGAACGCGAACTGCGTCCGCTTGTCGCCGTCGACCTCGACGGCTTCGTTGGAAGCGCCCATCTGAAAATCCCCTCGATTGGTTGACAGGTACGACCGTATGACGCAGAGACCACCGTTCGCTTCCGGGGGCCACCTAGTTCCCGTTGGGGGACAGGTGCCCGAGAATTGCGCGATACGCGCGGGCCGTGACTGGACTGGGACGTGAAGCAACAGCGTCCCAGAGCTCGGCTGGGGCGGAAGCCATCAGCCGCGAGCGACCTGCTCTCGATCCGCAACAAGCATCTCGGCCGCGGCGCCAACTTCCCCGCAACGCGCGGCAAGCGCGACCGCCGGCGGCGTCATGGTGCCGAGCGAGCTGCCGGCGCCCGGCCGGGCGCCCGATCCACGCAAGACAGGGAAGTCAGTGCCACGCCGGAGATGCTCGTGGCACCCGCAGAGCAGGTCTCTCGTGACCGATCACTCGGTTCTCAGCGCGACTGACCGGGCGCTGCCGCTTCACGCCTGAATGAGCAGTGAGTTCGTCGGCGGGCTGGTGGCCGCCTGCTCGATTCTTGCGATCGCCGACAAACGAGCGGGACGACGAGATGACCGCCTTTGCGGCCGAGCCGCGGGGCTGCCTCGCCGGCCGGACGGCCGACGGCAGCGAAGCCGGCTGGCAGCGATCTCACCGGAATCTAGCCCCGTGCCCCGGGTTGGCCGCTTACAGTGTGCAGTCGTGAGTGTCGTCGACGAGGGTGGTGAGCTTCGGCTGGCCGAGTTGGTGGCGGCGTTGTCGTTGGCGGTGGACCTCGGCCTTGGGCAGCCGATGGAGCATCTGCTGCGTTCGTGCCGGATCGCCCTCAGGCTGGCCGAGGAGATCGGTCTTGATGAGCAGGAGCGGGCGGTCGTGTACTACGTGGCGCTGCTCGGCTGGGTCGGCTGCCATGCGGATGCGCACGAGCAGGCTCGCTGGTTCGGCGATGACATCGCGCTGAAGGCCGACCGGTTCCCGGTCGACATGGTGGGGGCCGCACGGGCCGGGTTCGTCCTGCGTCACCTCGGCGGAGACGGCGGTGTGGCTCACCGGGCACGCCTGCTCGGGGCGCTGGTCGGTTCGGGCCGCGAGCTTGCCGAGGCGTTCGAGAGCACCCATTGCCGGATCGCGGGCGGCGTCGCGGTTGGGCTCGGCCTGGGCGACCGGGTGGCACACGCGCTGCTGCAGGTCTTCGAGCGCTGGGATGGCAAGGGGACGCCGAGCGGCTTGCAGGGGGAACGGATCGCGATCGCGTCGCGGCTGGTGGCGCTTGCGTTGATCGTCGAGTTCTGCCGGCGACTGGGTGGTCCCGAGGCGGCGGTCGAGGCTGCCGTTCGGCGGCGCGGCACCCAGTTCGATCCGGGGCTGGTCGATCGCCTCCGTGCCGGCGCCCCGCGGCTGCTCGCGGGCCTTGATGCGACGACGAGCTGGGATGAGGTGATCGGCGCCGAGCCGGCGCTCCGTCCGACGCTGTCAGGGCCCGAGGTCGACGGTGCGCTCGAGGCCATCTCGGACCTGGTCGATCTGAAGTCACCGTTCATGACCGGCCATTCGCGCGGGGTGGCGGAGCTGGCGTCCGGGGCGGCGCGGCGCTCGGGGTTCTCCGAGCCGCACGTGCGCGAGCTCCGCCGGGCGGGGCTGGTGCACGATCTGGGGCGGCTGGGGGTCTCGAATGCGATCTGGGAGAAGCCCGAGACGCTGTCGCCCGCGGAGCTCGAGCGGGTGCGGATGCACCCGTACTACACGTTGCGGATGTTCTCCCATGCGCCCGCGCTGGCCGGTGTCGCCGAGCTTGCCGCCCAGCACGCCGAGCGGCTCGATGGTTCTGGCTATCCGCGGGGGCTGGCGGCGGGGTCACTGTCCCCGTCGGCGCGGTTTTTGGCGGCCGCCGACGTGTACCGGGCGCTGAGCGAGCCGCGGGCTCACCGTCCGGTCTACGAGGCCGGACGAACGGCGGAGCTGCTGGAAGCTCAGGTCAGGGCAGGCCGTCTGGACGGTGAGGCGGTCCAAGCCGTGCTCGGGGCGGCAGGGCAACCCGTCTCGCGCCGGCGCGAATGGCCCGCGGGATTGACGGCCCGAGAGGTGGAGGTGCTCTCGCTGCTGTCGTGCGGCAGCTCGAACAAGCAGATCGCAGCCCGGCTGTGCATCTCGGCGAAGACCGCCGGCAATCACATCGAGCACATCTACATGAAGATCGGCGCGTCATCGCGCGCCGAGGCGAGCCTGTACGCCATGCGCCAAGGCCTGGTGGGCCAGCCGGTCGCCGACCGAAGATAGGGCGAATGCCTCATGAGCCACCGACCCCCGCGGTCTAGCTTCGCCGGCACACCAAACAACCGTGGAGGGCATCATGAGTGCAGTCGAGCAGGCCGTCGAGGTCGACGGGGACAAGCTGATGCAGTTCGTGTTCCGGGCCGTCGAGGAGGTCGGCGCCACGCTCAACGCCGCGCTGGTCGTGATGGGCGACAGGCTCGGCCTGTACCACGCGCTCGCGGGAGCCCGCGCGCTGACGGCGGCCGAGCTCGCGCAGCGCACCGGCACCGCCGAGCGCTATGTGCGGGAGTGGTGCAATGCCCAGGCGGCCGGCGGCTTCGTCTCCTACGATCCGGGCAGCGGCTGTTACTCGCTCCCCCCCGAGCAGGCCGTGGCGCTGACCGACACCGACAGCCCGGCGTACCTGCCGGGCTTCTTCCAGATCGCGCTCGGGGCGGTGACCGATTCGCCGCAGATCGTCGAGCGAGCGCGCCGCGGCGACGGATTCGGATGGCACGAGCACGTCCACGACGTGCACGAGGGCTGCGAGCGATTCTTCCGCCCCGGCTACAACGCGCATCTGATCTCCGAGTGGCTGCCGACGCTTGACGGCGTCGTGGACAAGCTCCAGCGCGGCGGGCGGGTCGCGGATGTTGGCTGCGGCCATGGTGCCTCGACGATCCTGATGGCGCGGGCGTTCCCGAACTCGACGTTCAGCGGCTGCGACTATCACGATCACTCGATCGAGACAGCCCGCCGGCGCGCGCGAGAAGCCGGGGTCGCCGGGCGCGTCAGCTTCGATATCGCGCCCGCGGCGGCATACGGCGGGTCCGGCTATGACCTGGTGACGATGTTCGACTGCCTGCACGATATGGGCGACCCGGTCGGCGCCGCCCGCCACGTCCTCGAGACGCTGAAGCCCGACGGCACCTGGATGATCGTCGAGCCGCAGGCCGGCGACCGGATCGAGGACAATCTCAACCCCGTCGGCCGCGCCTACTACGCGTTCTCGACCCTATTGTGCACGCCCGCCTCGCTCTCGCAGGATGTCGGGCTGGCGCTGGGCGCGCAGGCCGGTGAGACAAGGATCCGTGAGGTCGTCCAAGCGGGTGGCTTCACCCACTTCCGGCGCGTGGCCGAGACGCCGTTCAACCTCGTGTTCGAGGCGCGGCCGTAACGGACGGCAGGGAGCCGCACAGGAGGCCACACGTCAGAGCGCACCTCTATGGGATGAAGCACTCACACGCGGTTTAGCTCCTGAAGCCGGCGCTCGAGCTCACCGGGATCCCGTACCAGGCGCACGGCATTCTCCCTGGTCTGCACCGGATCGGCGTTCGGCTGCACGGCTTCCGCGGCTGGACAGTCCCGGCGCTCCAGAGTTGCCGGCTTTCTGCCCCGGCTGCTGGGTCGTCATGGCGGCGCGCACCAGCCCGTCTGTGGTGGTCCTCGCCCGACAGGGCGACGGCTGTCGCGCTCCCGGGCAGCAAAGGCGACCTGTGAAGCCGGCAGGTGCACCGAGACGAGATGAAAGCCCAGAACAGGAGTCATGAATGCGTTACGTCAACAAGTCGATCAGTCGGTGTCGCGAACCCGGCCGTTGCCCGGCTCGGCGTGGCCGGTGGGCCGCGACCGCCGCGACCTTCGCGGTGGCCGGGGCGTCGTTGCTCGCGCCGGCGGCATTCGCGGCACAGTCGGGGGTGGAGGTGATTCTGCCGGCTGGCGCGGGAGCGAATCCGCAGGCGGTTATGAGTTCGGTCTCGTGCGCCTCGGCGGGTAACTGCACCGCTGTTGGCGACTACATCGACACCTCGGGTAACACGCAGGGTGTGTTGTCGACCGAGACGTCGGGGACATGGGGCCCGGGGGTCGAGGCGCTCCTGCCCGCCAATGCGGGAGCGAACCCGCAGGTCTCCGTGAATTCGGTGTCGTGCGTGTCAGCGGGTAACTGCTCCGCCGCCGGCGAGTACCTCGACGACTCGGGCGGCTTGCAGGCGTTGTTGTTGACCGAGACCTCGGGCACGTGGGTTCGGGGGGTAGAGGCGTCGCTGCCGTCCAACGCGGCGCGGTTCCCGGCCGCGTCCCTGTCCCAGGTGTCATGCATCTCGGTGGGTAACTGCAGCGCCGTCGGTGTCTACGGCACTACCGCGAACCCCGGAGTGTTCGCTGGGTTGTTGTTGACCGAGACCTCGGGCACGTGGGCCAAGGGGGTGCAGGCACCCGTGCCCGCCCACGCGGGAACGGGCGCGATCGTGCAGTCGGTGTCCTGCGTCTCGCCGGGCAACTGCATCGCCGCCGGCGAGTATGCCGACAACTCTGGCAAGGAGCAGGGGTTGGTGGTGCAGGAGATCTCGGGGGCGTGGAGCGCCGATGGCGCAGCGCCCCTGCCGGCCAACGCGGGATCAAATCCGGAGGTGAACCTGAACTCGGTGTCGTGCGTCTCGAGCAACGTCGACTGCGGCGCTGTCGGCGTCTACACCGACAGCACGGGCTTCACACAGGGGCTGCTGTTGACCGGCTCCCGGGAGGTCACATCCACCGGGTCGAGCGAACTGTGGTCGGGGGTCGAGGCGATCGCGCCCGAGCACGCCAGCGCGCCGGACGTGATGCCGGCCTGGGTGTCGTGCGCCTCGCCGGGCGACTGCAGTGCCGTCGGCCAGTATGTCGACAGCGCGGGCATCATCCAGGGGTTGCTGCTGAGCGAAGCCTCCGGTACCTGGACCGCCGGAGTCCAGGCGACGCTGCCGGCCAACCCGAACGCGGACCCGCACGTGGTCCTGAACGCGGTGTCGTGCGCCTCGACGGGCGACTGCACCGCAGTCGGCGCATACCACGACGGCTCCGGTCACTTGCAGGGGTTGCTCGTAACGCAGAACTCCGGGACGTGGGGGCAGGGGGTCGAGGCGGCACTGCCGGCAAACGCCGGCTCGAGCCCGCAGGTGAATCTAGCGACGGTCTCGTGTGCCTCGGCGGGAAACTGCGTCGCTGTCCACGGTTATATCGACAGCTCGGGCAACGGGCAAGGGTTGCTCGTGACCGAGGCCGGCCCCCGGCCGCCGATTCACGGTCCGAGCGCGCCCCCCGCCCCGCCGGTCGGTCCCCCGATCCTCGAGCAGATCAGTGGCGATGAGCTCGTCGAGTCCCAGCCCACCGCAAGCCCAGTCGGGCTGCTGATCCAGCGGCGCGGTCGGTCGCGCCGCGTGGTGCTCCAGCTCAAGACGCCGGCCGGCATCAAGCAGCTCACGCGCGAGGCCCCAACGTTCATCGACGTCGGGAGGATCCCGCTCGGACGCCATCATCGGGGACGGAACACGATCCACTACGAGCTGCTCATCAACGGCCGCAGGTTGGCCCCGGGCAGCTACGTAGTGACGCTCCGCAGCCTAAAGGCGAACAAGCAGGTGCTCGAGCTCTCACAACCCGTCACGCTGACGATCAACCGCCACGGCCACTCGCGCGTCGGAAAACACGTGCTCGTGTAGCGCACGCGCGCACGCGATCAGCAATCGCCCCTCCGGCGCGCGTTCGGTTCGATCGAGCCGAACGCGCGCCCGTCCCGGACCCGAGCGACTGGCAGGCCCCGAACGACCGGCGGGCAGCAGCCTACGGGCGTCCTCGTCGCTGCCGGGCAGAGTCGCGGCCCCGGTACCGACGCCGACAATGTGCAGGAGGTCCCTTGTCCGCGCGCACTCTCAACGTCGCCAAGCGAGCCCCGATTCGTCGCAGCTACAAACGACAGCCATCGCCGGCCCTGGGTGCTCGGCAGCTGCCTCGCCGCTGAGGCGGCAATCTCGCGGGCCGCTCGAATCAGCCCCTCCCGGACACAGGCGGTCACGACACCGACGCCAGGTCTGGTACCCGCGCGAGCACGAACTCAGGTCTCGCGCCCCGCCCGGCGCGAGTCTCGCAAATCGCCGGTTGCGCAACCGGTGCCCGTCGCCGGCACAGGGATCATCCCGACGGCCCTGCTTTCCCGCGACAACAGGGCACAAGGGTCTATTCCCTGGTTTGCGCTCAACTCAGGTCTCTCGCGCTCGGCCTCGTGAGACGCGCTTCTCGCCAATTACGTAACCACGGCCGCCGCCGGCGCCCGTCAGGGTGAGTAATCGCTCCGAGAGCCCTGCTCTTCCGCGCAAGGAGGAGGCGGTGCTAGCTGGATTCGAGCTAACGCCGACCGCC
>Ga0181518_10003987_pt1 | contig 13399 bp, 12 predicted proteins | sample PEATcosm2014_Bin_28_FD_119751 | JGI IMG/M metagenome (GOLD analysis project Ga0181518, IMG submission 119751) | Peatland microbial communities from MTU Mesocosm Facility, Houghton, MI, USA - PEATcosm2014_Bin01_60_metaG | ecosystem: Environmental > Terrestrial > Soil > Wetlands > Peat | place... | reverse complement strand
TCGCTCGCCACCCGGGTCAGCGCCAGCTCCAGCGCGGCGCGATAGCCCATCGGCCGCACGTTGAACTCGCGGAGGGCGCGGTCGTTCCACACCATCATGTCGGTGTGCATACTGGCCACAAGTGGCTGTGCAATGGCGTGCGGAATCGGCGTGACGAGGTCGACGAACCGGCTGCTCCACTCGGGGTGGGGCACGGGGAAGGCGAAGATCAGACGGCGGAGCCCGCGAACGCGGGCGTATTCGACCATCATCTGCCTGTAGCTGAGTACGTCCGAACCGCCGATCTCGTAGATGCCTTCGGCATCAGGATGGTCGAGCGCCTCGACCAGGTACTCCAGGACGTTGCGGACACCGATCGGTTGGCAGCGGCTGTCCACCCACCGGGGTGTGATCATTACCGGCAGACGCTCGGTCAAGTGCCGGATCATTTCGAAGCTCACCGACCCGGAACCGACGATGATTGCGGCGCGGAACTCGATCACTGGCACGCCGCCGGCGGCCAAGATACGGCCCACCTCGTGACGCGAGATCAGGTGATCACTCAGGTTCTGGGTCTCATCTCCCAGCCCCCCGAGATAGACGATCCTCCTGACGCCCGCCTGCCGGGCAGCCACTGCGAAGGTCTGCGCGATTTGGCGGTCGCGTTCGGGGAATGCCTGCCCGCTCGACATCGAGTGCACCAGGTAATAGGCGACATCGATGTCATCCAATGCCTGACGCGCAGCGTTCTCGTCAGCCAGGTCGCCTTGGACAAGCTCCACGCCGGGCCACCTACGGCCATCCAGCCGTCGGAGGTCACGGGTGACGCAGCGGACACGCGCACCCAGGCCGCGTAGCCTTCCTACCAGCCGGCCACCGATGTACCCGGTCGCTCCCGTAACCAGAACATGCGTTCCCCTCGCACCCTCACCAGCGGCGGCGTTCATTGCTCCCTTTCCCGACACCGAATCGAAACTCCACATCGCGTTCGCACACAATCAAATGTGACACCTTCAGCGACGGGCGACGCCAGAGGCAAAGGTCCTTGTCGGTAATCTGCCTGCCCGTCGCCGATCTGGGCATTTCCGACCACCAATCGCACCGATGGGGATGGGGGTGCTGCCGCCACAGCAAACCGACCCTGGGCTCCGAGCCGCTTAGATCGGCGAGAGTGCATCACCGCAGGTCAGATCCTTGTCCTGGCCACCCTCTCAAGGTGGAGACACGGGTTCGAATCCCGTTGGGGCGTTCCAAAACTAACAGGCGTTGTTTGCATGTGGGGGCCGGGCGTCATGTCGTTGTCAGGAATGCTTCGTACGGTGGTGCAATGTCCCTCCACCGAACCCACCGCGGTCCGGTTCGGTGCTCGGGGTAGTCGCGACTGCCGACACGAACCACGAGCAAGGGCCAGGATCGCGACGTGACGGCATGACGCACCTCCTCCTCACATGGGGCTACGTCGCGCTCTTTGTCGCGACCGTGCTCGCAGCAATGGGCATTCCGACTGGTTCGGAGCTAGTGATTGCGTACGCGGGTGCACTCGCAAGTGGACACGTTGGCGGGAGTGGGCACCACCTCAACTTGGCCGTGGTGATCGTGTTCGCAACGCTTGGCGAGCTTATTGGATCGTTCGCTGGCTACGGTATCGGCCGGCTCGGTGGCCGAACCGTTGTCGAACGGCTTGGCCGCTATGTGATGCTAACGAACGCCGATCTCGACCGAGCCGAGCTGCTCTTCGCTCGTCATGGTGAACCGGTCGTTTTTCTTGGCCGATTCATCCCATTGGTGCGGTCCTTTGTCGGTCTCGCCGCTGGGCTCGCGGAGATGACTGCGGCGAAGTTCGCAGTCTTCACGGCATTGGCCGCGGCGATCTGGTGCGCTGTGTTCGCCCTTCTAGGCGACGCCCTTGGGGCGAGCTGGGACAAGGTGCTCCACAACGTGAGCAACGCCGGCTACGTGATAGCCCCCGTCGTTATCATGGCCGTCTTCATACTCTTGATCGGCCGGCTCCGCGTGTTGCGTGCTGAGCGCGCGGCGCTCAGCACGGTTCCAGCCGAGCAGGTCGAACCGTAGTGGGAACATCGAAGTTTCCCCGGCTCCTCGGAGAACCGAAGAGGAGTGACTCTTGCGCGCATCACGACAAAACTCAGGCCCGAGGGGTCACGCGGCACCACTTCCTGACGAACTACAGAGAGAGATAGAAGACGAGAACGGAACGACTTGACCGAGCGCTAACCGGCATGCTCGCCGTTCCGGGTCCGGTTCTCGTGGTGTCGCCGCACATGGATGATGGGGTCTTGAGTTGCGGCGAACTGATCGCCCAGACTGCGCCCGAGATCAATGATCTGGTCGCCGGTTATACAGGGGGTTCGACGGTCTATGAGTTGGCTGACCGGTTCGGCGTAAATGAATCGTCACACCGTGTCGGAGATCCTGGAGCGACGCGGGGTATCTCGCCGGCACCAGAAGCTCTCGCCCGAGCAGGTCGACTTGGCGTGCACCCTGTATAGGGGCGGGCTCTCCCTAACTCAGGTCGGGCGGGCAGGTGGGGCGCCGGGTCGAGACCGTGCGCCAAGCGCTGATGAAGGCGGGAGTCGAGATCAGGGCGCGAAGTGGGCGGAGACGATAGGCAGCCCCAAGGGATGTTGTTCAAACTCGACTGACCAGCTTTTGTGAGCCCCGAGAGCTTCGACACAGACACCGGTGACCGGAGGCGCACGGCACTCGCATGCTCGTCATGAAATCCGGGCGGACCGTCCCATTCCGTGACGCGCAAAAGGGACACGAAGGTTCCCTTTGTCGCCGGAGAAGGTGGTCATGAGATTGCGGGCCTGTCAGCTGGCTGGTCGTTTCACCTGTGCGGTGCCAGCGTTCTCTTAGACACCGAGATCACTACCGACGACGGCGTTCGGCAGAACCACCTTGACGCTGGCACCATCGGGGCGATTGAGCGCCTTTGCGCTGCCACCGTGAGCGACAGCGATGGTCATGACGATGGCAAGTCCAAGACCGGCTCCACCCTCGTCCCGAGACCGGCTTGAGTCCGGACGACGAAAGCGTTCGAAGGCGTGAGGAAGGAAGTCGGACGGGAATCCCGGCCCGTGATCGTCGACCGAAAGCTCGAGATCCGTACCGTGGGCGCGAGCGACCAGGTCAATGGCCGAACCAGCGGGTGAGAATCTGATTGCGTTGTCAAGCAGGTTGTCGATTGCCTGTCGGATGCGGTCCGGGTCGAGTGTCGCCCTGAGATGAGACGGGGCATCGAGGTTGCAGGTGATTCCCAGTCGCCGCAGTCGGCCTTCGGCGTGGTGGGCGATCCCCGCCAGCAATGCGTAGACGTTGGTTACTTCGGGGCGGACCGGTATCTGACCCTGGTCGCCTCTTGAGAGCAGGAGTAGGTCGTCGGCGATCCTGTTCAGGCGGGCAGCTTCTTCAGCGGCGACTCCAACGGCTGTGACGAGCTCATCGCGAGATCGTCCCGGACGCTGAGCCAGCTCCAGTTCGCCCCGGAGCACAGCGAAGGGCGTACGCAATTCATGACTGGCGTCGGCAACAAGGCTTCGTTCGCGCTCCAGGGACCTTCGGAGTCGCCTGAGCAGTTCGTTCATAGTGGTCGCCAAGGCAGCGATTTCATCATGGGTTTTGGGAACCGCGACGGTATCGGGAACAGCCCGCTCTGAGAGACCTGCCACTTCGCGTCGGAGACGCTCAACTGGTCTCAAGGCGGATTTGGCCAGAACGTAGGCTCCCAATGCCGCCACGAGCACGAACAGCGTGCAGCCAACTGCGAGCTCCGCGGTCACGCGAGTGATCGTGGCGTCGAACGACTCGAGCGATACACCGGCCAGGACGATCCAACCGGTCCGACCGAGGAAGGGTTGAGCAAGTACGCGCTGGTCCTCACCGTCGCGTACCTGGGTCACCAGTACCTCGCGAGTTCTGGCCTGGTCGAGCACAGCGACTGAGAGGACCGGTCGGGTACCGGCTTCGCCGCTGGACCCCCTGACTCGATTTGTTCCATCGATCACCTGGACCGTGTACTCGGGCGCGTTGGTCCCTGGGTTGGCCGATGGAGTGATCGGGTTCGACCCTAGGTAGCTCGAACCATGGCTCGCCTGGACAGCAAGCTGCGAGTCGATCGAGTTCATGAGCGACGCCGAGAGGACCGACACGAACATCCATCCCCCGAGCGCAAGGAGGAGTGCCGAGGAGACCGCGAAAATGACGGCGAGGCGCAACCGGATCGACATGAGCTTCTAGCCGTCCTCAGCGCGCAACCGGTAACCCATACCGCGTACCGTCTCGATATCGTGGCGATCAAAGGGGACATCCACCTTGTCGCGCAGGTACTTCACGTATTGGTCCACGATGTTCGATCCGCCCTCGTAGGCAAAGTCCCACACGGCGTCGATGATCTGTGAGCGAGACAGAGCCACACCGGGGTGTCTCAAGAACAGTTCCAGGAGGGATAGCTCCTTCGGCGAGAGCTCGAGTTCGGCGTCCCCCCGCCAGGCCCGCTTGGCCGACGGGTCGAGCCGCAGGTCCCCGACGGCGAGAACGGGTGGACGAGGACGGTCGTCGCGCCGTGAGAGGGCGCGTAGCCGGGCAGCCAGTTCGAGCAAGCTGAACGGTTTGACCAGGTAGTCATCGGCTCCAACATCAAGACCCTGCACCCGGTCGCCAATCTCGTCTCGAGCGGTCAGCATGAGCACAGGGGTCCAGATCGATGCCGCACGCAATTGCCGGCAGACCTCAAAACCATCGAACCCAGGCAACATGACATCGAGGACGATCGCTCCGTAGGGAAACTCCATGGCCATCCACAAACCACTCGGACCGTCGCCTGCCACATCGACGGCATGTCCTTCTTCCTCCAGGCTGCGCTTCAGCAAGCTGGACATCCGCTGGTCATCTTCGACCACGAGCACCCGCATAGGCCCAGGCTAGAGGTCAATCCGGGGAAGCCGGCTAGGGGTCGGCCGAGTCTTGAATTATGTGAACCGTTCACATCTTTCTCTCACCATGGGTTCATTTCCAAAAGCGCACACTCGTCGTACGCCGACATGGCGCATGAACACAGGGAGAGAAGAGACGGAGATGAATCGGAATGAGACTGGTCAAGGGCGAAGACGCCTCTCAGGATCGGGAGGGGGGCCCGAAAGGAGTACAGCCGAGTCGGTTCGAGACAGCGGTCTCAGACGAGTGCGACGCATGTCGAACTGGTCGCTGGCCGTACTGGTCGTCGGTGTTGGAGCTACCACCGGCGCGCTGGCACACGCGATACCGGCAACAACCGCCGGAACGGCCGCCGTAACCACCGCGGGAGCAGGCGCGGGCTCGGCGACCGGCACCTCCCAGGGGGCGCCCTCGGTGACCGCCTCGGTGGCGACGACGAGCGCAACCGGCGTCACTGTCTCAACCGGCCGCACGTCGGTAACCACCGCTTCCACGGCGAGCGCGGGCCGTATCGTTGCCGCGGGTTCGGGGGACTCATGATGTCGGACACCCTCCCCGCGACGGCGCAGGCTCTCTCGTGGGAGCCCGTTGAACTGAAAGAGCCCGATGTCGCGGTCGCCCAGAAGGCCGTCTTCGGGACAACCGCCCGGGTCGTGGTGTGGCCCCCTCGGGAACTCGGTCGTGCGCTCGCAGCAGTCGATCGCGAGATAGTCGACCTCGACGGCCAGGCCAGTCGGTTTCGGGAGGATTCGGAGATCTCCCGACTCAATCGATCAACCGGCCACGTCTTCTTCTTGAGCGATGGCTTTGCCGAGGCGATGGCCGCGGCCTTGGCCGCGGCCCAGTGGACGGATGGATTGGTGGACCCCACCGTCGGACAGGCACTCATGTCATGGGGCTACGACCGGGATTTCGCCACCATTCAGCCTTTGGCCGAACTCCCGACGACCTCGGCTGCCCCGGCGCCTGGCTGGGACTCGGTTCAACTCGAGGGTCGGCTTCTCAGGCGGCCCCCTGGGACCGTTCTCGATCTCGGAGCGACGGCAAAGGGGCTCGGTTCGGATCGTGCCGCACGATCGGCCTTCCGGGCCATCGGTCGGGCCGGTGGTGTGCTCGTCAGCCTTGGCGGAGACATCGCGGTGGCCGGCCAGAGCCCCGACGGTGGATGGCCAATTCGCGTAGCCGAAGATCCCGCCTCGCCCGAGAATTTGCCAACGCAGGTGGTGCGGTTGTGCAGCGGTGCTCTGGCCACCTCGTCGGTAATCTGCCGGCGCTGGAAGCGTGGCCGGCGGGACGTTCATCACATCATCGACCCGCGTACGGGCGTTCCGGCGAGTGGTCCATGGCGCACTGCGACTGTCGCCGCGCCGACCTGCGCCTCCGCCAACGCCGCATCAACGGCGCTCATCGTCGGAGGGGAGGACGCCGCACGGTGGCTCACCACGACCGGGCTGCCGGCGCGACTCGTAGAGCACGACGGATCCGTTCGGCTGGTGGGGCCCTGGCCCCAGCACGATGACGGTCTGGTTTACACCCCGATGAAGGATGCCCTCAGCGCCCGCATCGGCGCGATGAGGGGTGTTGCATGAGCGCCGTTGCCACCACAACCAGCCATCTACCCTGGATGTGGCTCGTATCGCGGGGAAGTGGCCTCGTCCTCCTGGTGCTCCTCACGGCCGTATTCGTGCTGGGTATCTCGACGCGGCTCGGTTCGGCGCCCAAGGCGGTGCAGCGATTTGCCGTGGCCGAACTCCATCGGACGCTTGCGCTCTTCGCAGTTTCCGTGCTGTTTCTCCATGTCGCCACGGCCATCCTCGATCCGTATGTATCCATTGGGTGGTGGGCGATGGTCTTGCCCTTCACCTCCCACTACCGTCCCCTCGCCCTCGGGCTGGGCAGCTTGGCCGTAGATCTCGGCGCAGCGGTCCTCATTACAAGCTTGGCTCGACGACACCTCGGTCATCGGCTGTGGCGGGGTGTGCACTGGCTTGCCTATCTGTCATGGCCGTTCGCCTTCATGCACTCGCTGAGAGCCGGTGGCGACATGGGGATCTGGTGGGTAGCCGCCCTGGTGTGGGGGTCGGCCAGCGCGGTTGGCATCGCCGTAGGAGCCAGAATCCTGGCTGCCGTCCGAGGTGACGGCAGCTCCAGGGTCCCCGACCCCATACGACCAACAGCCTGTCCCATTGGGGCTGGCCGTCTCGGGGGTGGGTGATGGCGTCGACCCAACTGCAGTCCGCACCGGCGTCGTCTTGTGCCGAGCACTCTGAGATCAGACGTCTGCTGCCCGATGGTGGCGCTGCACCCGAAGGGCTCGCGGCCCATCTGGAACATCATGGCGCCTTGGCCTCGAATCGCTCGACGAGAGAATGGCGCGACGCCATCGTGCAGAAAATCGAATGTGCTGGCCTACTTGGTCGTGGCGGGGCCGCCTTCCCGACCGGCCAGAAGCTGAGGGCGGTGTTGTCCCAATCCCGCCAACCGGTGGTGATCGGCAATGGCACGGAAGGGGAACCGGCCAGCATGAAGGACAGGGTGCTCCTCGCGCGGGCGCCGCACCTCGTGCTCGACGGTGCGACGATCGCGGCCGACATCGTCCTGGCCAAAGAGGTCGTCATGGTCGTGCACCGCGATGTGCGACCGATGGTCGATGGCGCGGTATGCGAGCGACGCCAGATGGGCATCGATCGCATACCGATCCTCGTCGTGACTGCCTCCGATCGTTTTGTGGCGGGTGAGGCGAGTGCGGTCGTCAACTGGGTTGACCGAGGCAGGCCGGTGCCATTGGGAAAAGTGCCACGCATGAGCGAGCGCGGCCTCGGCGGCTGCCCCACTCTCGTTCAGAACGTCGAGACGCTGGCCCATCTGGCGCTCATTTGCCGTCACGGATCCGAGTGGTACCGGCGTCTTGGAACGCCAAAGGAACCTGGATCGATGCTGGTAACCCTGATCGGGTCTCTTGTCCAACCGGGCGTGCACGAGGTGGCCATCGGCACTCCCGTCTCTGACATCCTCGAGCTTGCCGGTGGGCCGTCGGCACCGCTACAGGCTCTGCTCGTCGGCGGGTACTTCGGCTCATGGCTTCCCGCCGCTCCGACCATGTCCCTTTCGTTCAGCGCTCAAGGTTTGGGAGTCGGCCTAGGTGCTGGGCTGCTCGTTGCTTTTCCGGTCGGGGCTTGTGGTGTGGCCGAGGCGGCACGGCTAGCACGCTATCTGGCGTGCCAGTCCGCAGGTCAGTGCGGACCTTGCAAGTTCGGGTTGCCGGCAATCGCCGAGAAATTGGAGAAGTTGGCGGAGGGGCGTCCCGCAGGAATGGCCGACCTACACAGATGGCTCGCTGAGATCGACGGCCGGGGAGCATGTAGCCACCCCGACGGTGTGGCTCGCCAGATTCGCTCGGCACTTGAGGCATTCCACGATGAGGTGATCCAGCACGAAGAGGGATGGTGCACCGCACTCGGCAAGGAGCCCGTTCTTCCTCTCCCAATGGGGACGATTCGATGAATACCCCCGTCAGCCTCCGCATCGACCGCATTGCCTGTGACGGTAGAGGACTCTGTGCGGAATTGCTGCCAGAACTGGTCAAGCTCGATGACTGGGGATACCCAATCATTGCCGATGGCGTTGTGCCGGAACGTCTCGAAGACTTGGCCCGTGACACTGTCGAGATATGCCCAAAGCTGGCTCTGTGGCTGGAGAACGGGAAGTGAAGAATGCGCCCACCGGACGCTCGGTGAGCACCAATGTCGTTTCGGGACCCTGCTAGGTCAAGTCGGTCAGGCGACGCGATTCTCACTCGGTGCGCCGGGTGTCGGAAGCCGGGACCGAGATTTGCCGCGGATGCAGGGGCCCTTGCAAGGCACGTGGTCAGACTACGCGTTGAAGCAACGTCGGTGGCGGGAGACGTTTCCCTGTTCGGACGGTGACCTGGAGTTTCTCCGGTCCAACACGCACGGTCACCGTGCCGAGCCGCCATCCGGCCGCTGCACCGGCACGAGGGCCCCGGGCGACGTGGAGCGACTCGGTGATGCGTTGGCCCGGCCAAGCCAGAACGGACAGATCGGCGCGGGCCACCACCGGGACCGAGTGCCCCAAGACCGTTGCCTCCGCCAACCGCCTTCCTCGCGATGCTAGGTCCACTTCCTGCACGCTCGACATCGCAGGACGAGCGATCGACAGTGCGTCGAGACCCGCACCGGTAATGAGGTCTGCCCCCACGTGATCACCGACAACGGCAGCGAGCACCTCGACTGATAACCCATGGACGTGTTCTTGCAGCGCCAACACATCGCAGCCGCCGGCAGCCGACGTGAAGCCCGACTTCACACCGACCACGTCGTCGATACCGACCAACGGAGTAATGCTGGCAACCGTGCCGGCAACGGGGAGGGTGACCGCGGGCATGTCGACGATCTGATCGAAGACCGGGTTGGCGACATCCTGGGTAGCGAGCTTGAGCTGATCGGCCGCTGTGGAGACCGACTGGGTCGAGAATCCGCTCGCGTCCACGTACTGGGTTTGAGTCATGCCGAGCGATGCCGCCGACGAATTCATCTTGGTCACGAACGCCGAGACGCTGCCGGCGTCCCAGATGGCCAGCAGGTCGGCAAAGTTGCTCGCCGAGTGCACGAGCATGCCCTCGAGCATCTGGTTCTCGGTCAGCACCTCACCCACTGCAACCTGGACGTTTGTCTGGTCGGACTGGACATCTTCGTTGTAGAGGGTCACGTCGTTCTGGGTGATCGTGATCGTCGGTCCCTGGTCGCCGACGGAAAGCGGATGGTCCGTCAGAACGACGTGCGCGGTCATCATCTTGGTCAAACTGGCAATCGGTTGGGGCACCTCTGGACCCGATTGGGCGTTAACCCCGAGGGAGGGGATCGCGATCGCGGTCTGGACACCGGCCGGCCAAGGAATGGAGGGAGCACTCCCGGCTGCCAGCCGGGAGGACGGTATCGTCGAATGGACGACGGCCAGGGGCGGGGGGATGCCGAGTCGCTTGGAAATGATGATCCCCGAGGCGGTGAACAAGGCGAGGATCACCGCCAGCGCCGCTAGGACGACTCTCCAGGGCCGGTGAGGGCGGCGATGGCGGGGCTGCTTCCGCCTCCGAAGAAACCGGCGGCTTTCGCGCGTTGGACTAGGGGTCGACAGCACCGAACCGGCCAGCGACGCGCCTTCTGGGAGGGCTTCGCCTTCCGGGGGAGCGACCCACAGCGCACCGGCGCCTCGCTTTTCCTCGGGCGCGTCGGGCACCGCGCTGTTCGCCTCGGTCGTCGCCGTCGGAGCCAGAGTCCCGAACTCGGTACCCTCGCCAGCATCGTGAGTGAACGAGCTTGGCGCGCCGCCGAGCGGGTCCGACGTGTCCCCAGTCGCCGAGCTGTGCACCGCGACGGGTGTGGGAGGCGCCGGTGGTGATGAGGGCGGGGAGGGAGGTGTCCGTGAGCTCGTTGCCCCCCTTCGAAATCTCATGTCCCTTACCTACTACGCCGAATGGTTGCCGAGGTTCTCGCGGTCATGAGAACTGCCCTTGGCATTGACCCTTCCGGCAACTTGCGCTGGAGCATCGATATGGGGCCGAGTTGGGAGCGCACGGCTCGCTCGAGCGCGGTCTCCGAGGCAGCCGGCGCGTTACCCAGTCTGGGGGTGCGTTGGTGTGACGTGGTTGGGGAGAAGGAGATCGAAGCCGTCGGGGATCGACAGCATCCCAACCGTCGTCCCGGACACATCGGTGATGCCGTACTGCCAGACGATGGAGTTGGTGGTCGGATCGATGGCCACCACGCGGTTCCGGTAGTCGTCATTTACCATGATCAGTCCGTTGGGGAGTCGCTCCGCCAATGACGGCTTCTTCAGCATGGCGTCACCGCTCGGGGAGTCATGTCGCCAGGTGATCTGGCCTTCCTTCGTGAACTCAAGGACCCGACCCTCACCGGGAGGGTTGTAATCCGTCATCAGGTAGAGGTCCTTCCCCAGCTGCTGTGGGTCGGACGGATAATTGACCGTGGTCATCTGAGTGCTCCAGACGAGCTTGCCGGTCTGGGTGTATTCGGTGATCCAAGAGCCATCGATCTCCGAGACGAGGATGTTTCCGTTGGTCAGCGGAGTGTCGCCGTTAGGGTAGGCGATCGACGTAGGCGGGTTGTGTGCATCGACCCCGTTGCCGATCTGGCCGACGATCGACCCTTGGGGCGAGATGAATAGGATTCGGTTGTTGGAAGCATCGGCCACCGTGATGATTCCTGATTTCAACAGATAGGCATCGTCGGGCTGATCCAGGTATCCACTGGTCGCCCCGGGGACGCCGGGATGCCCGTACTGGAAAAGCAGCTTGCCCGAGGGATAACCGATCTCGACGATCGTGTCGTTGTCCTCTTGGTTGGTGATGATGCCCGTCCCTCCCCTGACGAAGAACGCGTCATCGGGGAAGTAAAAGCCGCCCGGGGGAGGAGGCGTCGTCGGCGAGGGGTACTGCCAGGTCAAGTTCCGAGCCGCGTCGATGGCGATGAGCCGATCGTTCCCTCGGTCAGCGACCAGAAGTGTGCCTTGGAACGGTGACCCTGCAGATGGTGACCCGGCTCTTCCCCCGTAACGGCTCGGTCTGAGCGAGATCACGGACGTCAGGCTGCCCGATGCCACCCCGGCCTCATCGGGCCCGGACTGGGCCGCCACCTCTCCTCCAACCAGGTACCCGACCGCAGATCGTCCCGCGCCGAGGGTGGCATAACCACCGAAAGCGACAGCCTGAGGCAGCAGCCCTGCGTTGAGCACCTTGTTGCTCAACGGCACAAAGGCGTCGATCGTCGTCAGCGTCGGGCCGTTGGGAGCCTGACCTCCGGCCACGTAGACGGTCCCACCGATGAGGAAGGCTGCGGCTCCGTAGAGCGCTTGGGGGAGATGCCCCACCACGGCGGCGTGGTGGGTGGCCGGATCGATCTCCTGGATGACGTCGGTGGCTTGTGTGGTGGTCCCCGTCGAGGCGGTCTGGCCCCCGAAGGTGTAGATCTTCCCCCCGACAGTTGCCACTGCGGGGTATCTCACCGGAACCTGGAGCGACGCGACCACGGTGAAGCTGGTGCCGTTCGTGGTTGCAAGGACCGTGTGGAGATACGTCGATCCGTTGTAGCCGCCAACCACGTACGCCGTCGTCTGGCGCCGACCGGCGACGATCGTCCTCGTGGTCACCACGGCGCTGTCTGATCTTGGCGTGGGGAGCGAGCCCACCAGGGATCCTGTTCCAGGGGCCGTGGAGGCCGTCGACGGCGTCGGGATCGATTGGATGGTGGCCACCGTGTCCGGAGACCCCCCGCCGAACACAAACGTGTGACCTCCGAGGGATGCCCCCGACGCGTCGTGGACAACCGAGGTGAGCGACGTCACCGGGACGATCGAACCGGTTGGGGGATCGATCGTGGCGACCCCAGCCAACGAACTACTCGACGCGCTAAGCCCACCGAGGACAGTGAGTCTCGAGCCATTGGTCACGACCACCTCCCGCGATAGCGGAGACGGAAGTGACCACGATTCGACGCCCGCTTCGATCGACGGCGGTCCGGTGTTGCTGGTATGGAGGTGCGCGCCAGACGCGGGGGCAGCCGGCTTCGACGAAATCGTCGATCGACTCGGCCAGACTGCGATCACCACGACGAGGACAAGAACCGCCGCCCCCAGCCCCGCAACGAGGCGTCGTCGCAGCCGAATTCGATGGGCCTGACGAGAGTGCTCGGCCCCACCGGGTCGGGGAGGACGCCCCCCACCGCGTGGCGGGGGCGGTTGCGAGGGGGTCATCTCCCCCGCGGCGGCTTTGCGTAAGCGGTCATGGCGTTCAGGGTTAAAGGGAGAGCTGAAGTGGTTCGACGTAAGAGAAGAGTATCGACCGGCTTAGCAGTGTTGGCCTCCACCCCGGCAAAGTCGCTCCGCTTCGCAGAGACCCCCGGCCACCGCAGAGACCCCGGGCCAGAAGATCGGGTGCCTCATCAGGTTGAGGGTTCGCCGTTCGAGCCATTCGAGATACGCGGCGGCTTCGTCGTCGCTACCCGACACCTCGGAGGCGAGCTCGAAGGCATATCGATAGTCCCCGCCCGTGATGAGAGTCTCGAAATGCTCGGGTGATGTGCCGAACTTGCTAGCCAGTTCGGCTGCCTTCTCGGGGGAGTCCGAGGTGCAACATGGTGGGTGGGGGCCTCCTTGGTGATTGGTTCCGACGAGAACCCAAGTGTTGTTCTCATCGGGGAGGCCCCTCTTCATGACCATTCAGCCGCCCGAGGCAGAGTCGGGCGACGGACCTGGACCGTGAAGATTAGGACGGGCCCGGCCATTCCGGGGCCCGGTGGCTGTCTGTCGGCGGCGTCAGGGGGTCGTCGCAACGACCTCTCTCATTTTCTCCAATGGTGTCATCCAGCCGAGCGTCTCGCGAGGTCGTCGGTTGAGCTGACGAGCGACGCGGTTCAGTTCTGCCTGTGAG
>Ga0181518_10003984_pt1 | contig 13402 bp, 9 predicted proteins | sample PEATcosm2014_Bin_28_FD_119751 | JGI IMG/M metagenome (GOLD analysis project Ga0181518, IMG submission 119751) | Peatland microbial communities from MTU Mesocosm Facility, Houghton, MI, USA - PEATcosm2014_Bin01_60_metaG | ecosystem: Environmental > Terrestrial > Soil > Wetlands > Peat | place... | reverse complement strand
TGGATGCCTACCGCCAGCGATACGGCAACATCGGGCGCCTCGATCTGATCCTCGACTCCGAAGGCGACACCGTTCGCCGCTACCAAGTGGCCAAGCAAGCCGATGTGCTGATGCTCTTGTACGTGCTTTCGGCCGAGGAGTTGCGAAGCCTGATGGCGCGGATGGGCTACGCCCTTGAGCCGGAGACGATCCACAAGACCGTTGACTACTACGCGGCACGGGTCACCCATGGATCGACCTTGTCGACGATCGTGCATTCCTGGGTGTTGGCCCGGGCCGACCGTCAGGGTTCGTGGCGCTTCTTTCAACAGGCCCTCGAAGCCGACGTCAGTGACAGCCAGGGCGGGACGACGCGAGAGGGGGTGCACCTCGGCGCGATGGCCGGCACGGTGGACATCCTCCAGCGCTGCTACACGGGACTCGAGGTGCGTGGCGAGGCCTTGTGGCTAAACCCGCTCTTGCCGGCCGAGCTGGACAGCCTGGCGTTCGACCTGTTGTTTCGGGGGAGCAACCTGGCGATCGAGATCGACCAGCACCGGCTCCGGGTCGAGGCCGGCGTCGGACGCGCCGCTCCGGTCACCCTCATGATCTCGGGTGAGCCGGTCGTGCTCCATCCGGGTCAGGTGGCCGAGATCGCCCTGGACGGCCCGGAGTGAGACGAAAAACCTTGGCGCCGACGGCCGGTAGCGTGCTGGGCCTTACGCGAGCAAACCTTCGAAGGAGCGAGACGTGACGAGCACACACAAGGAGTCCAGGATCGTGGTCGGGGTCGACGGCTCTCCGTCCTCGCTGGCCGCGCTGGATTGGGCTGCGCAGCAGGCGGAACGCAGCGGAGCGACGCTCGAGGTGGTGGGGAGCTGGGAGTGGCCGATGACCTACGGAGCGCCCTTCGCTCTCCCTGAAGGCTACGACCCGGCGGCCGATACCCGTCGGGAGCTCGACGACGCCATCGCGTCGGTACGGGCTGCGCACCCCGACGTCGATTTCCGACCGGTCGTCGTAGAAGGCCACCCGGCCCCCTCGCTGGTCGAGGCGTCCAAGGGGGCCGACCTGCTCGTCGTCGGCTCTCGCGGCCATGGGGCGTTCGCCGGCATGCTGCTCGGATCGGTCAGCGAGCACTGCGTCGCCAACGCCTCTTGCCCGGTGCTCGTCCTGCGGGGCGACGGATAACCGGTCGTCGCTTCGGGCTCGCGGAGCGGACTCGGGACCCAGACGGATCGTCCCTGGTAGTGCGCTCGAGATCGGCCAGCCTGGGCCGGCTCCGGTGAGATCGGGCCGGTCCGCTCGAGGCCAATAGAGGAATTGGCCCCTACCGCCTTCGGGGCTCAAGATCGATGCTGGGGTTCGTGAGTGCAGCGCGCTATGTCCGGTTCTTCGAGGAGATCGGCAACGAAGACGTTCCGCTCGTCGGTGGCAAGAACGCGTCGCTCGGCGAGATGTACACCAAGCTCTCCGGCCAAGGCGTACGCGTGCCGAACGGGTTTGCCATCACGGCCGAGGCGTATCGCGACATGTTGGACGCGGCCGGAGCCTGGGAGCCGCTACATGCGGCCCTCGATGATCTTGACATCGCCGACGTGGCCGACCTGGCCAGACGCGGCAAGCGGGCCCGAGAGATCGTCTATTCAGCGGGAATTCCCGACGACGTATCCAAGGAGATCCTCGGTTCGTATCGGAGGCTTCAGGAGCAGTACGGCGAGGAGGTGAGCTTGGCGGTGCGGAGTTCGGGCACCGCCGAAGACCTGCCGACGGCAAGTTTCGCCGGGCAGAACGAGACCTATCTCAACGTGCGGGGCGATGCCAGCCTGCTTGAGGCGTGTCGACGCTGCTTCGCCAGCCTGTTCCTCGACCGAGCCATTCACTACCGGGTCGATCAGGGATTCGATCACTTCAAGACGGGTCTGTCGATCGGCGTCATGAAGATGGTGCGCTCCGATCTGGCGTCTTCTGGAGTGATGTTCTCCCTCGACACCGAGTCCGGATTCCGAGACGTGGTCCTCGTCACCGGCTCCTACGGGTTGGGCGAGAACGTCGTGCAGGGGGCCGTCGACCCGGACGAGTACCTGGTCCACAAGCCGACGTTTGAGGCCGGCCACCGGGCGGTGCTGCGTCGTCTGCTCGGGGACAAGGCGGTGAAGATGGTCTTTGTCGAGGGCGAGACCAAACACACCACGCGCAACATCCCGACCCCAAAAGCCGACCGCGAGCACTTCTGTCTGAGTGACGCCGAGGTCCTCGAGCTCGCTGGGTATGCATGCGCCATCGAGCGCCACTACAAGAGGCCAATGGACATGGAGTGGGCCAAGGACGGTGTCGACGGTTGCCTGTACCTGGTGCAAGCACGCCCCGAGACGAGCGTGTCGCAGCGCTCGGTGGCGGTGATCGAGCGCTACCACCTCACCGAGCAGGCCGGAGTCGTGTTGGTCGAAGGCCGGGCGGTGGGTGAGAAGATCGCCGCGGGCGCCGCTCGACGTATCGACAACGCCGCCCAACTGGGGAGCTTTGTCGCTGGCGAGGTGCTGGTGACAGACACCACAACGCCGGATTGGGAGCCGGTCATGAAGATGGCCGCGGCCATCGTCACCAATCGCGGCGGCCGCACCTGCCACGCCGCCATCGTGGCCCGGGAGCTCGGAATCCCCGCGGTGGTGGGTACGGGCGACGCAACCGTGTGCGTACCAAACGGCGAGGTCGTGACCGTCTCGTGCGCCGAAGGCGACACCGGCCACGTCTACCAAGGCGCGATCGGCTTCCGAGTCGAGCGCACCGAAGCCGACGAGCTGCCTCGGCCCGCCACGCAGATCATGGTCAATCTCGGCAATCCCGACCTGGCCTTTTCTACGTCCTTCCTGCCCAACGACGGCGTCGGCCTGGCCAGGATGGAGTTCATCGTGAACGAATCCATCAAGGCCCATCCGTTGGCCCTCCTGCACCCGGAGCGGGTCAGCGACCCCGAGGCCCGAAAGGAACTGGCCCGTCTCACCCGCGGCTACCGCGACGGGGAGCACTACTTCGTCGAGCGACTCTCCGAAGGCATTGGCACGATCGCGGCCGCCTTCTGGCCCAAGCCGGTCGTGGTTCGGATGTCTGACTTCAAGACCAACGAGTACGCCAGCCTGGTCGGCGGGGCCGACTTCGAGCCCCACGAGGACAATCCGATGCTGGGGTTTCGCGGCGCCTCGCGGTACGCGCATCCGGCCTACGAAGACGGCTTCGCGATGGAGTGCAAGGCCATGGTTCGGGTGCGCGAGGAGATGGGTCTCACCAATGTCGTACTCATGCTTCCGTTCGTCCGCCGGGTGGAGGAGGCCAAGAAGGTCCTCGAGCGCATGGCCACGCTCGGGCTCGAGCGCGCCAAGAACGGGCTTGAGATCTACGCGATGTGTGAGATCCCGAACAACGTCATCCTGATCGACCGCTTCGCGGAGCTGTTCGACGGATTCTCGATTGGGTCCAACGACCTCACCCAGCTCACGTTGGGTGTCGATCGCGACAGCGAGATCGTGGCATTCGACTATGACGAGCGTGACGAGGGCGTGAAAGAGATGATTCGTCTCGCCGTCGAGGGGTGCCGGCGCAACAAGATCCACTCGGGCCTGTGCGGCCAGGCCCCATCGGACTACCCGGAGATGGCGGAATATCTCGTCAACATCGGTATTGACTCGATGAGCCTCAATCCCGACACGGTGATTGCCACGACGCGTGACGTGCTCGACATCGAGCGCCGCCTCGGACGGAGCCCGCGTACCGCGGACGCCTGAGGAAGGGAGACACGATGAATCTGGAGCTGACGACCGAACAAGCAGAGGCGGTTGAGGTCCTGCTCAGGCAGTACCTGCCCGAGCTGAGCCACGAGATAGCCGGTACGGACAACGCCGAGTACAGATCCAAGTTGACTCGCCGCAGGGAAGGGTTGGTCGAAGTTCAAGAGGTACTGGTTCGATTGCTGGCGTCCCCAGCCTTTCCGCCCAAGAGCAGCGCCAAGGGACTCGAACGAGAGCTTGCGCATCCGGGCGACTGATTGTGAGGCAGACGGGTTCGCCTAGCCGTGTCTCCCCGGATCACTGCCTCGGTGCGAGGATCATCTGGGTACACCGGAACAGAGCCATCCGCCTTCCGGTCGATTCGTTCGTCACCTCAGCGTCCCAGACGTGGGTCTGACGACCAATGTGAGCAGGCACGCAGCGACAGGACACGCGCTCGCCGACACGAGCAGATGAGAGGAAGTTCGACTTCAACTCGATCGTCGTGAATGATGCGCCCTCAGGGGTGTTGTTGCCACATCCGATGGCGGCGCAGGTATCTGCGAGAGCGATGACCGCAGGCGCAAAGAGAAATCCGGTGCCGGCGATGAGGTTCTCGGTGACGTCGATATGCCCGATGACCAGATCATTGGCGGAATGATCGAAGACGCAACCGAGATGGCCGGGCACGCGTGAGTTGAAGAACTCGGTCGCCCGACGTGCGCTCTCGACAGGATCTGGATGATCCGGCTGCGAACTCACCGAGTCGACCCTAGAACCGGCCGGGCTGGGGTGCGGAATCTGCCGATCAGCTTGGCGGCGGCCGCCAATCGCGGTGCGGTTGCTCAGCCCGTAGGGGAGGTGTCGGCACCTGAATCTTGGACGCCGTTTCCTTCGGCGTTCTTCGATACCTGCTCGGGGGCGGGTCGGTCGATGAGCTTCGTGGCGGCCCCGGTCTCCCGAGTAAGGAACGCTCCCATCTCTTGGATCGTGCTCATGAGCGGTCCGGGAAACACCACCGTGGTGTTCTTGTCGACCCCGATCTCGATCAGCGTTTGCAGGTTGCGAAGCTGAAGCGCCAGGGGGTGGGCCATCATGATGTCGGCGGCATCCCCGAGCGCAGCGGCGGCCAGGAACTCGCCCTCGGCGGCGATGATCTTTGCCCGCTTCTCCCGTTCGGCCTCGGCTTGGCGCGCCATCGCCCTCTTCATGGTGTCGGGAAGCTGAATGTCCTTCAGCTCGACGAGCGTGACGAGCACGCCCCACTCCAGAGTTTCGACCTCGAGGATCTCTTTGATGTCGACGTTGATGCGATCGGTCTCCGCGAGGATTTCGTCCAGCGTGTGCTGTCCGACAACCTTGCGCAGCGTCGTCTGTGCGATCTGGTTGATGGCGGCCTCGACGCTCTCAATGGCGACGACGGACTTCGTCGCGTCAACCACCCTGTAGTAGGCGACGGCCGACACATCCACGCTCACGTTGTCCCGCGTGATGATTCCTTGCGATTGGATCGGCATCGTCACGATTCGGAGCGACACCTTCCGCAACACATTCACGATCGGAAGAATGATGACGAGCCCCGGGACCTTCTCGCCTACGACCCGGCCGAAACGGAAGACCACGCCTCTTTCGTACTGGTGGACAATGTGAAGCGCGAGCGCAAACAGAATGAGGACGAGCACTCCGATGACGACGATTCCTGCAATCAGCCCCTTCATTTCGGGTCTCCTTCAATCGCCTCCATACGACCGACAGGAGGCAGGTCTTTCCATTGGGCTCACAGAGCTCTCTCATCCACCATACGGACCGGCCAGGCCAGCAAACAGGGTCCAATGGCCCATCTGGGCCGACCTCTCTCGGCAGGATTTCGACTCAGGCGTGCTCCATTAGATCCTGCGGACCCCGCCCGCTGGGGGATGTGGTCCCGGGTTCCGAAGTGGCGATAGGTTCGCCCTGTGGAGACGAACGCGACGAACTGCTGGGCGATCATCGAGAGGCAAGACCGTCGCAACCGCGACCGACCCAAGGAGGTCTGATGGACGACAAGCGAAAGCTTGATGGACGTCATCGAGCGACGGTGGAGAAGATCTTTCGCCACCCGGGCGGTCACAACATCCAGTGGCACGACGTCCTATCGCTGCTCGAGAGTGTGGGCTCGGTCAGCGAGGGCCACGAGGGTCGGTTCACCGTGACCCTCGGGCCCGAGACAGAGACTCTGGTGGCACCACCAGGCAGCGACATCGACGAGCAGCAGGTGGTCGACCTGCGTCGGATGCTCAGGGGCGCCGGGATCACCCCCGAGTCGATCTAGCGCACGTCCTAGCGCACGTCCATGAAGGGCTGGCGCAGAAGCCGGCTCCGCACGATGTTGTCGGCTGTGCCTTCGATCTCGTGTGGATCGGGGCAAATTTGAGAGCGAGACCGTGCGGAAGGTCCTAGTGCGGAGATCTACGATCGAACCATCAACAGTTGGTCGGGCGACCGATGCAACCGCAGGCGACGGAGACGAAATCTATGGGCCGGGATCCAGAGGCGTTCGAACAGGGGGACGAGGCACTCGATGAGGCATCCCGGATGGACCCGAACTTCATCGAAGAGATCGAGCTGGACCCCTCGCTCGATCCCGCGCTCCAAGTGGACGAACGCGAGCTCGAAGAAGTCGGGGCGGAGTTCGACGACCCTGAAGCCCTGGTCATCCTCGACGGGGGCATCGACGACCCTGATGGCCTCGGAGAGCCGGCCCCGCGCACGCTGGCTCGCCGTGAAAGTAAGGACGGCTGGGATCTCGACGCCCCCTTGGCCAAAAGCGACGAGCCGGTCCCAGATTCGCTGACCTGACCGACGGCAACGCTCAGGGTCGTTGCGTGTGAGCTCGACGGTTCCGAGCGCCCGACCCCATCAGACGGCCGGTGCCGTCAGGGTGAAGATGGCGCCGGGCGGCTGGCATCGCTGCGGCACTCGATTGGCCACGCGAACGAGAATCGGCGCCTCGCAAGTGATCGCGACCCGTTCGTGATCGGTGTGGACGACAACGCGTTGTCCGCGAAAGCGGAAGGTGAGACCGAGGGCGGACCAGGCCTGGGGGAGGTGAGGATCGACGGCGAGGGTGCCCCGCCCGGTCGGGGAACCTTCGGCGTGCAAACCGAGGAACCCGTACGCCAGGGCTTGCCACACCCCGCCCATCGTGGCCAGGTGGAGGCCGCTCGCGGTGGTGCCCGTGAGGTCGTCGAGGTCAAGGCGGGCCGCCATGGAGAACAGCTCGAGTGCCCGGTCGGGCTGACCCGATCGGGCGAGCAGGGAAGCCGAGATGGCCGGCGACAGCGAGCTCCCGTGCGCTGTTCTGGGTTCGTAGAAGGCCAGGCATGGGCCGAGTGAACCCGCTACCACCTCTTCTGGCACCAGGTGGTGGAGCATCAGCACGTCGGCCTGCTTGATGAGCTGGGAGCCGGTCACCCGGTCGGCACCGAGCACGATGTCGGCATCGGCCGGCGGCGAGGCAACCTCGGACATGAAGAGGGGCTCCCGGTCGAAGTACCCCGCGAACTGTTCGTACACACCGCGCTCGGGGTCCCACCCGTCGAACAACCCCTCGGCCAGGGTGCGCCACCTGCGGGCCTCCTCTGAGCCCGGGTCGGTCTTCTCCAACATCTCGGCTCCTCGGGAGAGGTTCCATCGGGCCATCACATTGGTGTACGCGTTGTCGTCGACCACCCCGTGGTACTCGTCGGGGCCCTCCACACCCAGGAGGTGGCCAAGGCCCGACGCGTCGATCTGGATGCGGCTGGCCCAGTAACGGGCCGTGTCGACGACCAGATCACGGCCTGCTCCGGCCAAAAAGGCGGTATCTCCCGTCCAAGCCGCGTAACGCGTGGCCGCCCAGGCCACGTCGGCCACGATGTGCTCCTCGTGGGGGCCGCTGTCGACGGGGATGATCGTTCCGTCTCGTCCCCGCAGCTCACGGGGGGTGACATCGCTACCGTCGGCCGCCGACTCCCAGGGAAAGCGGGCGCCTCGCCGTCCCAGGCGCAAGGCCGCGGCGCGCGCGGCGGGGAGGCGACGCACGCGGTATTCCAACATGGCCCGCGCGGCTGCCGGCCGGATGGCCGCCAGAGCCGGCAGTGTAAAGACGTCGGCGTCCCAAAACACGTGGCCTGCGTAGGCGTCCCCGGTCAATCCCCGGGCCCCGACCGCCGCCTCCCCGGTGTCGGCGGCCGCAGAGAGCAGGTGGAACACCGCGAACCGCGCCGCCAGTTCGGCCTCGGGATCGCCGTCGATCACGACCTCGGCGTCTGCCCACCGGTGGGCCCATGTCTCGCGGTGCCCGGCCAGCAGGGTGTCGAAGCCGATCGAGTCGACCTCCAACAGTCGCTGCTCGGCTTCGTCGAAGCTCTTCTCCCCGGCGCACGCGACCCACGCGGCCAGCCGCTCGATGACCCGCCGGCCGCCCGTCATCCCCACGCGGTCCCGGGTGGCCACCGCGATCTCTCTTCGGGTCCGGCCCGTCCGGGCCAGATGCACCTCACCACGGTCTTGTCGTTCGAAGCCCGCCGCACCTCCGGGCGGCCCCAGCAGGTCACCAGGTCCGAGGCGAGCCTCGGGCGCCTCGGCTCGGAAGGCCATGACGTGTGGCGAAGCCGCGGAGACAAAGCGCATCGACCGCAGCCCCGCTCCTTCGTCGTCGGAGCGAACGAGCACACCGGCGTGCAGGTCGATTAGACGGTGCTTGGTGGATCGACCGCGACTGCTTTGCAGTTCCAGGCTGGTCCAGATCGGTCCGGGGAGCAGGCGATCGTCCTCGCTGTAGACCCCACTCACGAGGAAGAGGGGAAACGTCCCGAGTCCGCCCTCCTCCCGGGTGCCCCGGGTGGCCGCGAAGCCGTTGCCGAGCGTGCCCAGCGATTCCGCGATTCGTTCCTTGGTGCGCTCGGTGGGCAGCGCAACGACCCAGGTCGGGTCGGGGTCGACCTGGGGCACCCGGTGCGCGGCTCGGCGTGCCAGCTGCGCATCGAGCAGCTGGCGGAAACGGGCCGGGCCGCCACCCAGGTGCACGACCGGAACGGGAACCCTTCCGGGCTCGATCCCAACCGATACCACCGCGGCGCGGGCGAGGCTGTCCACCAACATCAACGAGTCGCTTCCGGCCACGCCGCCGATGGGTCCGAACTCGTCACCGCCGATCAGGACCAGCCCACCGGTGACCCCCCGCTCAGCCAACCAGCGTGCCGCGAAGCGGGCCGAGTCTGACTTGTCGGTCAGCCCGATCTCGACGTGTTTCACGTCGCTCGTGATCCGTGGGTCGACCAGCCCGGCCGCCCGGGCGGCATCGTCGGCGAGCGCGACCACCTCGGCCAGGTCGGCGATCCCCGCCGAGGCCAGTCGAGCCGCGACCGCCTCGGCAAGGAGGGCGATGTCCGCCTTCTTCGGATCGGCCCAAGCCGGGACGCCGATGAGGTCGATCTTGCGGCGGTTGAGCCGTTTGGACACCACCGTGGCCTCGAGGCCCCGCGCCCAAAGGCCCTGGACGGTTCCCTCGGCGGCCCGGTCGAGCGAGCGTTGTTCCTCGGGGCTGGCGATGCGTCGGAACTCGAGCACCGGGCCCTCCGCAGTGACCTCGAAGACCTCTGAGCCCCGGTTACAGCACAGATGGAGCCGTCCCGGACCCTGCGGCCTGGCTCTGAGTTGGTCATCGATGTTCTCGACATCGGTGCCGGTCACGACGAACGCGTGGACCCCGGCCGCACTGAGCGCCTCGATGCGGTCGCGCACCGGGCCGGCGTCGGCCTGCCGATCGGGTACCGCGGTGCCATCCCAGTCGAAGACGAGGGCCTCGAAGGTCTCGTCGGGGACTGGTGCGCCGCGGCGCCTATGCGAGGTCACACCCCCAGCGTCCCAAGGGCCGGTCCCATCTGCCAATGCGACCGTCGATCGAGCCCGCGATCTGGACGTCCATCCCGGGGTCGGATGCGGCATTCGGGTGACCTCGGTGCCCTCGGGGCGACGCAGCGCCCGAGACGGTCCCCGAGTGGCCGACCAGAGTTCCCAGATGAGCCAACCCGGCGGACCGCAATGGGGACCTTTGTCCCTACCGGGCCCCGGAGCGGTCCTTCAGAGTGATTTCAAAGCAGACGGGACCCGGTCGTCAGCTGAGCGGCTCCCTCCCCGAAAGGAGACCCAATGTCTGTCGTGAGCGCCCAGCCGGTATCCGGGCAGGCGTCGCCTCCCGACCAGCCACTGTCGCCGCGAAACGAGGAAAAGGCCCGTGCGCTCGGGCTGACCTCGGCCACCGGCCTGGTCATCGGCAGCATCGTCGGGACCGGCGTGTTCACGATGCCGGCCGTGCTGGCTGGCGCCGGCACCATGTCGCTCATCGTCCTGGGGGTCGTTGCCGTGGGCGCGTTGTTGCTGGGCGTGCTGTTCGGTCAGCTCACCAAGCGGGTGCCCAACAGTGACGGGGGGCTCTATGCGTACTCCCGCCATGAGTTCGGTGACTTCGCCGGCTATCTCGTCGGCTGGTGCTACTGGGTCCAGGCTTGGGCCGGCAACGCGGCGATCGTCTCGTCGTGGGTGTTCTACGTCGACGCCCTGTTCGACATCAACCATCCGAGCGGTATGGAGAACTGGGGCATCGCCCTGCTCGGATTGTGGGTGCCAGCGATCGTGAACCTCGTCGGGGTGCGCCAGATGGCATGGTTCCAGAACATCACCGTCGTCCTCAAGTTTCTCCCGCTCCTCTTCGTCGGCGTGGTCGGATGGTTCTTCGTCCGCTCGGTCAACTTCGGGGGGTTCAACACCTCGGGCGGGAGCCTCTACAGCGGCATCGGGATCGCCGCCGGCGTCGCCCTGTTCTCCTTCATCGGAGTCGAAGCAGCATCGATCACGGCCAAGCGGGTGAAGAACCCGCGAACGAACGTCGGGCGCGCCTCGGTTCTCGGCACCGCAGCCAGCGCAATCTTGTACGTGTTGGTGACGGCGGCGGTGTTTGGGTTGGTGCCCCACCACGCGCTCGTCAACAACGGGTCGCCGTTCGTCAACGCCTTCCAGGGCATCTTCACCCATGGCACCTGGCCCGGGAAGTTCATCGCCGCCCTGGCCGTCGTGTCGGGCATCGGGGCTCTCAACGGATGGACCCTGATCGTCACCGAGACGTCTCGGGCCGTTGCCCAGGACGATCTCTTCCCGCGGCCCTTCGCATGGGCCGACCGCAAGGGCACGGCCTGGTTCGGCATCGTGGTCGGGACCGCCCTGCCGTCGCTGCTCATGCTGTGGCGTTACAACACCAGCGCGGGACTGACCGTGTTCACCTACCTGGTCGATCTCACCGTGGTCACGGTGGCCATTCCGTACTTCATGTCGGCCCTCGCCCAGCTCACCTACCTGGTCTCACGCCGTCGGCGGGTGCAGGGCTGGCAGCTGGCCCGCGACCTTTCGGTCGCGGGGGCGAGCGTGCTGTTCTCGATGTGGGTGACGTTCGCCTCGGGGTACCAAGTCGTCTACCAGGCCCTGCTTGTGATTCTGGTGGGGCTCGTCATGTACGCCTTCTTGAACGCCCGCCGGCAACGACTCGACGAAGCGACCGAACCGGTGGACAACCCGGCCGAGGAGCCGGCAGTCGAGCTGTCCCCATCGGCTTGAATCGCCAGCAGGAGCGATCGAGAGCGACCCACAGGAGGAACCACGATGACGTTTGGTGTCGAATCGGAGATCGGTCAGCTTCGCCAGGCCATCGTCCATCGACCGGGGCTCGAGCTTTCCCGGCTGACCCCGGAAAACATCGGCGACCTGCTGTTCGATGACGTCATGTGGGCCAAGAAGGCCAAGGAGGAGCACGACGCGTTCGCCGAGTCGCTACGGGACAAGGGGGTTCAGGTGCACTACTTCGGCCAGCTCCTGGCCGAGACCCTCGACATCCCAGCCGGCCGGACCTTCGTGCTCGACCGGGTCTGCACCCCCGAGATCCTGGGCCCGACCCTGGTTGACCCGGTACGCCTCCTCCTCGAGGGTCTAGACGGCAACACCCTGGGAGAGCACCTCGTCGGCGGCATCTTGAAGGCCGACCTCCAACCGCTGCGGGCCAGGAGTCTGACCTGGGACATGTTGCGGGCCGACGACTTCGTCCTCACCCCGCTGCCTAACCACCTATTCCAGCGCGACAACGCCTGCTGGATCTACGGCGGGGTGACGGTGAACCCAATGGCCAAGCCGGCTCGCCAGCGTGAGTCGCTGCACACCCGGGCCATCTACCGGTTCCACCCGATGTTCGCCGACGCCGACTTCATCACCTACTACGGAGACGACGACGTCCCCCACCAGCCGGCCACGGTCGAGGGCGGCGACGTCCATGTGCTCGGGGGCGGCACCGTCCTGATCGGGATGGGGGAGCGGACCACCCCGATGGCGGTCGAGATCATCGCCCGAGCGCTCTTCGAGCATGACCAGGCCTCATCGGTCATCGCCATCGAGCTTCCGCATTCCCACAGTTTCATGCACCTCGATACCGTGATGACCATGGTCGACGAGAAGACCTTCGTTCTGTACCCGTACTTCGACCGCCACCTGCGGAGCTGGACCGTCGCCGCGGGAGACAAGCCCGGGACCCTGACCGTCAACCGGAACCACAGCCTGTGGACGACGCTGGCCGAGGTCCTCGAAGTTGACGAGGTGACCGTGCTCACCACCGACGAGGATCTGCGGGCGGCCGAACGGGAGCAGTGGGACGACGGGAACAACTACCTGGCCGTCGCTCCGGGGGTCGTCCTCGGTTACGAGCGGAACGTGGCGACGAATACGATGCTACGCAAGCACGGCATCGAAGTGGTGAGCGTGGAGGGGAGCGAGCTCGGTCGTGGCCGCGGCGGCCCTCGCTGCATGACCTGCCCGATCGAGCGCGACCCTGCGTAGTAGAGCGTGACCCTGCTGAGAAGAGAGGGAGTGGAACGTGGCGATAGATCTTCGTGGGCGGAGCCTCCTGAAGGAGGTCGACTTCAACAAGGAGGAGTTCACCTACCTGATCGATCTCGCCGAAAAGTTGCGCGAAGAGAAGCGTTCGGGAGCGGAGGTGCAAAGGCTCGTCGGTCGCAACATCGCACTCATCTTCGAGAAGACGTCGACCCGCACGCGCTCGGCCTTCGAGGTGGGCGCACACGATCAGGGAGCGCACGTCACGTACCTTGGCCCCGAGGAGTCTCAGCTCGGTCACAAAGAGTCAATGAAGGACACCGCCCGGGTGCTCGGGCGCATGTTTGACGGGATCGAGTACCGGGGGTTCGCGCAGGAGAGGATCGAGATCCTCGCCCGCTACGCCGGTGTGCCGGTCTGGAACGGGCTCACCGATGAGTGGCACCCCACACAGATGCTCGCCGACGTGCTGACGATGCGAGATCACTCGACGCGACCTTTGGAGGAGGTCGCCTACTGCTATCTCGGCGACGCCCGAAACAACACCGCGAACTCGTTGCTCGTGACGGGCGCGCTGCTCGGGGCCGACGTTCGGTTGGCGGCCCCCGAGGTGCTGCTGCCTTCGTCGGAGGTGCGAGAGATCGCCGAACGACTGGCGGCGATCTCGGGTGCGCGGCTCATGGTCACGGCCGACCTGCACGAGGCCGTCAAGAACGTCGATTTCCTCTACACCGACGTCTGGCTCTCGATGGGTGAGCCCGAAG
>Ga0181518_10003969_pt1 | contig 13428 bp, 16 predicted proteins | sample PEATcosm2014_Bin_28_FD_119751 | JGI IMG/M metagenome (GOLD analysis project Ga0181518, IMG submission 119751) | Peatland microbial communities from MTU Mesocosm Facility, Houghton, MI, USA - PEATcosm2014_Bin01_60_metaG | ecosystem: Environmental > Terrestrial > Soil > Wetlands > Peat | place... | reverse complement strand
GGGCCGGGCTTTGCTCCCGGAACCAGAATCCGAGAGTACCGCCGGAAATGAGCACCAGTGGAAGACCGTACCAATATCCCTCCCGCACCATAAGTACCTTTGCCTGTCAGCCCGGAGCGCTTGCTTCCTCACGGGCCCGCCTCCTGGTACACTTCAAGAGGTGCTCACATCACCTGCCCCAGCACGGTCAGAAGTCCGCTGGCAGAATCGAAGGCGGCTAATGCACCATCTGGGCTTGTCGTACCAGCAATTCCATCTGGTCCTTGGCCCGTAGCTTCAGCTTCTTCAGCCGCACCTCTTCCACCTTCTCTTCTTCCGTCAGGAAGATCTTTGCCGCTAATAGGTTGAGCTGGGAAGCGTATTGGATGTGCTGGTCACGAAGGCGACGATACTCTTCGTTGCTGGCCATCAATTCCTCCCGGATGGCCTCGGTAGGAGTGCTCACGGGTGTGCCACCTCCCCCACTTGATTTGATACCCACGCTCAGGCTAGCACACCTGATAGGTCCGTTCAAGACGAAAAAGCCGGGCTAGTACTTTCGAACTCGTGGCGCACCTCCTAGCCCCCAAGGGACTCGTTGGGCATCGGGCAGGAAGCGAAGGTAATCCTGAAGTTCGACTGGGAGTGTACTTAGGGACCCCGCGGCCAGTTTGCTATGAGCCAGGACTGTTGGACACCTGCTCCAACCCGCCAAGTGGAACGATCGAAGTGCTCTGGCAGAGCGGGCAGCGGTAAGGAGTGCCCTCCGCCCTCCATTCGTTCTTGCACAGCCCACACGACCACAGCTTGCTGGAAGGGACGGGAACCCCGGCCGGATCAGGCCCGAAGAACCCCGGGCCTCCCGGCTCGTCAAGCACGTCCAACGGGATGACGTCTTGAACCACCCGTAAGGCGGCCGGAACACTCAGCTCGAAGTACTCCATCCCTTGAACCCGCCGTGCTGCGAGCCTTTTGTGGATTTCCGCGGTGTGTTTCTCGGGTGAGGAGCTTTCAAAAGATGCTTCCAAGACAAAACGCTCGGGCAGCCCCGACACCCAGTTTAACTCTTGAATTTCCTGATCGACAGGCCGCTTGGTGAAGCCCACCTTCAAAAGCCCACGCAGCTTCGGATGCGAAAGCACGTAGACATAGCCCGCGATTGACCTCGCATCCAACAGGGTCTGCCCGCACGAGGCACACCTGAATTTTGCCGAACTGGTACCGTCCGAGATCGTAGCGCGGCATTCCTTCCCGCAACCTCCGCAGGGAAGCCGGATTTCAAATATTGCCATGCAAAGTAGTCCGCTATGAAGTTCCTGAACCTTGTTACTTGATCCGCAAGTATAGCACATCAAGCCATAAAGCGTGCAACCCATTGCGCGACTCCCAGCAAGCCTCTCAAGGAGCCACAGAAAACTGTCGATTACAAGCAAGGCGAAGCTCGACAGCTCCCGGACGGCAGGCGGCGCTCTGAAGGCCCTGCCTCGCTGGGCGGCCCGCAGAAACACACGATGACTGAGAAGATCCTCCTCGTCGATGACGAGCCTGCCGTGCTCATGGGCTATGAGCGGCTGCTGCGCAAGGAATTGCAGGTCATCACGGTCATCGGCGGCGCCGCCGGGCTCGTGTTGCTGAAACACCAGGGGCCCTTTGCGGTGGTCGTCTCCGATATGTGTATGCCGGAGATGAACGGCATCGAATTCCTGCTCAAGGTCCAGCAGGCCTCCCCGGACACCATTCGCGTCATGCTGACCGGGGATTCTGATCTCCAAACCGCCATCGACGCGGTGAATCATGGAAAGATCTTCCGTTTCCTCAGCAAGCCCTGCAACAAGGAAACGCTGGTAAAGACTCTCAACGACAGCCTGGAGCAACACCGGCTGGTCTGCGCGGAAAAGGAGATCTTGGAGAACACACTGCGCGGAACAATCTATGTGCTGACGGAGGTCTTGAGCCTGGTTAGCCCCGCGGCGTTCAGCCGCGCCACGCGAGTTCGCCGGTACGTTCAGCACGTGGCCGCCAAACTCTCTCTGGAAAACCCCTGGAGGTTCGAGATCGCCGCCATGATGTCGCAACTGGGGTGCGTCACGCTTGACCCCGACACTATCGACGCCGTCTATGCGGGGCGCGACCTCTCGCCGGAAGAACAGGCGCAGTACGTCAACCATCCTTTGATGGCCCAGGAACTGTTGAAGAACATTCCCCGATTGGAATCCATCGCCTGGATGATCGCCCACCAGAACCGCCAGTTGCCCGTTGACTGGGATGTTGGCGATGGCGAGATGCGTGAGATGCGCCTGGGTGCGCAGATCCTGCGCGCCTCCCTGGCCTTCGACTTGTACCTGCGCAAGCACCGCTCCAGCGTGGAAGCCGCCCTCACCCTGAAACGCAGATTTGAAGACCTCGATCTGCGAATCATCGACGCCCTGGTGGAACTCGAGCCGGAAACAGCCGGCGAGGGCGCCTCCAGTGTCCCCATAGCCGAACTCACTGCAGGACTCATCCTGGATGAGGAGGTCCGAACGGGCTCGGGGCTTTTGATCGCCGCTAAAGGGCAGGAAATCACCACCCCCTTGCTCCTCAAGCTTAAGACCTTCGCGGCCAAGCAGCATATCCCTAACGCACTCCTCGTCTGCCCCGCCAAGCAGCCTTGAGCGGGTTTGGCTTGGTGTCTTTCCGATTATCCGACACTTTGATCTTGTCCCTTGTTTTCATAGACATTCCCGGTTCGTTCGTCGAAAACTAGCTCTCGACTGTGTTATTCCCCTCCCTGCCAAGGAGGCGTCAGGGGTGGTTGACGGGCGCACTCGCGCCCGATCCACAACCCCCGCCAGCTCTTCGACAGTTTGCCCCCGATCCTTTGTATTCATAGACATTCTCGCTTTGTTCCGTCAATTCCGCAGTCCAAGGGTCGAGCCGTTGAGGAGTCGAGAAGCCACCTGGCGTTTCTCGGAATTCGACCGGCACTGTGCATCGGCTCTTGCCGCTCAACTCCTCGACTGCTCGACTCCTTAACTTCTCGACTTTTTCGACCTCGCCCTTTGTTTTCATAGACATTCTCGCTTTGTTCGCCAGGAAACTTCTCTCGACGATCAGCTTTCACCTCCAGCCATGCCATTCCCGGATGGCGCAGACCCCGATGTCTGGGGTCTGCGATGTCCCGAAGGGACAACTCAGGCCGAGCGGTACAATTTGACCGCCCGGTCCGTTCGGGCAGGCGCACAACCGATTTTAGCCTACGGGCTTAGGTGTAGTTTGCCAAGGAATTTCCCTGGAGCGGGGTATCTGGGCGCCTCAACGGATGATTTGAAGGGCTGGCGCGGACCGGAGCGTTTTACGTTCTCGGAGAAACCCTATCCGGACGACACCTATTCTGCGTTATCCTCAGATTTCCCGGCGGCAAAGGCTTTCCCGTCACAGCTAGACCGATGACCGGGAAAGAGAAGAGGCGTTACCCGCGATGGAAAAAAGTGTGAGAGCGAAGAAACTGCCGAACACCGACTCCATTCAGGAGCTGGCGAAGTTCTGGGACACGCACGATCTCACGGGCTTTGCACAAGCTCTGGAGGAGGCCGGCGCACCCGTGTTTGCCCGCTCCAAGCACGCGCCGCTGGGAGTCGATTTGCCCCCACAAGAGCCTCAGCGCGTGAGACGGCTCGCCAAATCCAAAGGCGTGAACGAAACTACTATGGTCCGCGAATGGATCCTCGAAACGCTTCACGAATCCCTGTAAGGCAACCGTGGCCGGCGCATAGCGGAGCTCTGCCTTCCGCTGAATTGCGACGCCCAGAAACCGCAGAGCTTCGCTCTGCGCCGGCCACGAAATCTTTCCCGAGCATCTATACAGGAAAGCTGCCAAGGTTACCTTTACAGGTAAACTTAATATATGATAGGCTCAATACATGAGTGGTCGACCCGGCATCTCTCCACCTGAGCGCGCCTCGGCATTGGCGCTGGAACTGCGGACCTCGCTGGGCAAATTGAAGCGCAAGCTGCGCAGCCAGGCGGGGCACGAAGACCTTACCTCCTCTCAGGTATCCGTAGTGCTTCGCCTGGAAAAGGACGGGCCTGCTACGGTGTCGAATCTCGCTCGGGCGGAAGCAATGCGTCCGCAGTCCATGAGTGCGGTCATTGCTCCGCTGAAGGCCGCTGGCCTCGTCACTGGCACGCCCGATCCGCACGACGGGCGGCAGACCCTGCTCTCATTAACCAAAATGTGCCGGAAGCGTATCCAGGAGCGCAGAGCGGCGAAACAGGATTGGCTGGCCAGAACCATCCAGGCGAGGCTCTCTGCTCAAGAGCAGGAGAAGCTCGCGGCAGCTCTCGAAATCCTTGCCAGGCTCGTCGAGGACTAAACGCTCGTCACTTTATCGCAGACAACCAGTCCGCTACAGAAATCGTCTTCAGGAGAGCAATCCATATGTCCCTCACGGCGCTCGACCCCAAAACCGCTCTGATCGTCGTCGACCTTCAGCAAGGCATCATCGGTTCTCCGTTCATCCACCCCATCGCGGATGTGATCACCCAGACCGGCTCCCTCATCGATGCGTTTCGCCGGCACCACCTCCCCGTCGTGCTGGTGAATGTTGCGGGACGGGCGCCGGGCCGCACGGAACAGGGTCCGCGCACCAGCCAGACATTTGCCGGGGGATGGACCGATTTCCTGCCGGAACTGGATCAGCAACCGAGCGATATCGTTGTCACTAAGCGAAGCTGGGGCGCATTCGCAACAACGGATCTCGAACGCCGGCTCAAGGAGCGCGGCGTTACCCAGGTGGTTGTGACCGGAGTGGCGACATCCGGCGGCGTTGAGGCAACCGCCCGCCAGGCCTACGAACAGGGGTTCAACGTGACCCTAGCACTCGATGCGATGACCGATATCCGCGAGGAGGCGCACGCGTACAGCATCAGAAACGTCTTCCCTCGTGTCGGTGAGACAGGGTCGACGAAGGAAGTCATCTCGCTACTCGAAAAATTGTTGAAAGAAAGGAACGCTGCATCATGAATTGGCCTTGGCTTGTGTCGTACTTCTTTGGGGGCGTTTTTGCGGCAAACGCCACTCCTCATTTTGTAGCCGGCACGATGGGACGTCCCTTCCAGAGTCCCTTCGCAAAACCGCCCGGCAAAGGGCTCTCCTCCGCAACGGTCAACGTTCTCTGGGGATTCTTCAACGCGGTGGTTGGGTATCTGCTGGTCGCGCGCGTCGGTGCTTTCGATCCGCGGGCGACAACCCACATCCTTGCGTTCGGCCTGGGCGCGCTGCTCATCAGCATCTTTTCGGCGCGTCACTTCGGCCAGTTCCATGGGGGCAACACGCCGTCGCGCCCATGAAGAATCGAGTGGCCGGCACCTTTCGCTCCCTGAGAAGCTTCAACTTCCGGTTGTGGACGGCGGGTGCTCTGGTGTCCAACGTCGGTACCGGGATGCAGCGCGTCGCACAGGACTGGCTGGTGCTGACGCAACTGACCCATCACGATGCGTCAGCGCTGGGTATGGTGATGGGCCTGCAGTTCGCGCCGCAACTGTTGCTCCTGCCCTGGACGGGATTGGCTGCGGACCGCCTCAATCAGCGCAAGCTCCTGATGCTGACGCAGGCAACGATGGGCGTGTTTGCGCTCGTCCTGGGAGTTCTCACGATCGCAGGAGTCATCCGGCTCTGGCATGTGTATGTGTTCGCTTTCCTGTCTGGCTCCGGCGCTGCGCTGGATGCTCCGGTGAGACAGACCTTCGTGGCAGAGATGGTCGGCGATGAAGACCTTCCCAATGCCGTTGCATTAAACTCAACCTCGTTCAATGCTGCCCAGATGATTGGTCCCGCCGTTGCCGGTTTGCTGATTGCGAGGGTTGGCATCGGCTGGGCTTTTCTTCTCAATGGGCTCTCGTTCGCGGCCGTGGTGCTCTCGATGTTGTTCTTCCGTCTCTCGGAACTGCGGGCAAGCGTCAGAGCGCATCGCACTACCTCTGGATTTCTAGAAGGGTTTCGCTACGTGTGGAGAAGACCGGACCTCAGGGCGATCCTGGTCATGCTGTTTCTGATCGGCACCTTTGGACTGAACTTTCCGATCTTCATCTCTACGATGGCCGTGAATGTCTTCCACTCCGGCGCACGTGCTTTCGGCCTGCTCTCCTCCATCACGGCCGTGGGCGCACTCTCGGGAGCGTTGTTTGCTGCTGGCCGAAAGAAACCGGGTTTAGCGTCTCTGTCGATGGGAGCCGGTGTCTTCGGGCTGGGCTGTACTCTAGCCGCACTCGCGCCGGGATACTGGTGGTTTGCGGCAGCTCTCGCGGTCAGCGCCGCGGCGGCCCTGACCTTCAGCAACGGCACGAACAGCATCATGCAGCTCTCGACAGAACCATCCATGCGGGGCCGGGTGATGGCGCTCCGGGTCGGCGTTGCACTGGGGGGAGCGACGATCGGCGCTCCGATCGTCGGTTGGGTTGCCAACCACTTCGGCCCGCGCTGGTCGCTCGCCGTGGGTGCCGGGGCGTGCTTCACCGCTGCCCTGGTCGCAGTCTACGTTCTGGCCCGACGAAAGGAACCACTGCTCGCGCGGTAATCATTCCTCGTGAGTCGGCTTGTGACCGCTAACCGTGTCGCTTCGTCTGTATCACGCGCCACTCGGAGAGAGCTGGCCCCGGTGTTCATGCAAAGGCTGGGGCGATTGAGAAGCGCCGTCCTGCAGAAACCACATGAGCGAACTGGTAGCGCAGAGGTACGCGCCGTTTGCGTTCCTCTGCGGCTCTTCCCTGACGGTCATCGAGGCCTCCCGGCCCGGTATGACGAAACCAGGATTCGCGTCGTCCCAAAGAGCAGCAGAGGAGGGCAAAAGGCGCCCACCTATGCGCTCCCCGCTCTGCGCGGCCCGGCGCTACTCCAGCTGAGGCACCGTGGCGTGCGGGCAGTCTTCCGCAGGCGCAGAATCGGCATTTCGCTGTGACAGCGAAGAAAGCGCTCTGCCAAAGGCCCTTTTCAAGCGCTCCACACCATCGTGAATCCTCGCTACGGTAGAGCCCCCAAAACAGAGACGCAACTCTCGGGTCCCCGCGGAATCAGGGTAGAACATTTCTCCCGGCACAAAAACAACACCCTCACGCATCGCCAGCTTATTCAGCTCAAGTGAATGGAGGCCCCTCCCCAGACGAGCCCACAGGTAGAGGCCGCCGGCGGGCTTTGAAAACGCCAATTGACTCTGGGAAAAACTTCGGGCCAAGGCGTCAATCATTGCGTCGCGGCGGATCCTGTGTTCCTGGCGCACCCGGTCGAGGTGAGCGGCCACGATTCCGGACCGCAGCATCTCCGCCAGCACCAGTTGTTCCAGCCCGGCCGTGAAACAGCTTGCCCTGTACTTGGCGAGCGTGAGTAGGTTCACCACGTTTACGGGAGCGACGATGTAGCCCACCCTCAACCCGGGCGCCAGCGCCTTGGAAAACGTAGTGAGATGGATCACCACTCCGTGCTCGTCCAATTCACGCAGTGAGCGAGGCGGAGGGGCGTCAAAATACAGCTCGCGATAGGCTTCGTCCTCGATCAACGGGATCCGGTAACGGACTGCAAGGTGAATGAGGTCTTTCCGTTGAGCCAGAGACAAGGTTCTTCCCGTTGGGTTCTGAAACGTTGGCGTGACGCAAATGAACTTAGGGTGATATCTCAGAATCAGATTTTCCAGCTCGTCCATATCGCCCCGTTGGGCATTCCACCCCACGGGCCTCGCACCGGCTGCCAGAAAGGTCTTGAGGGCGACGAAGTAGCCGGGGCTTTCCACAATTACAGAATCGCCGGGATCCACCAGGCTCCGCGCCAGGATGTCTAAACCTTGCTGCGAGCCGGCAACCACCAGCACCTGGTCAGCTCGAACCGAATGTTCCTGGGCGATGGCCTGGCGCAGCAGAGGCTGTCCCGCAATCGCACCCACCCCTAGCGCGTCCTGCGAACGCCGCGCCAGGATCTGTTGCTCGATCCGCCGGTATTCTTCGATAGGAAAGCACTCGAGAGCCGGGCAACCCAACGCGAAAGAAATCAAACCGGGGTCGATGGCACCCCGATCGAACGCAATAGGATCCGCGCTGAGTCGAAGCGAGGTCGCCGACAACTTGCCCTGCCAGGCGAATGGGACATTGCTCGGCTCCGGCACTGCACAAACATAGGTGCCGCGCCCCACGAATCCTCGCACCAGCCCCTTCGCTTCCAACTCACGGTAGGCGTTCGTGACCGTCGTCCGGCTGACCTCAATCTGTTCGGCGAGCTGACGCTCGGCCGGGAGCTTCGAACCAGGATTCAATTGCCCGTTTCTGATCGCCGTTTCGAGGTTGGCGACCAGGCGGAAATAAAGAGCATGCGACCCGCCATTCGGCTTCAGCCACTCACGCGTATTCATGGGTGTAACTCCATACCTGCCGGGCGCGCTGCACCGCCGGCTTCGCGCTACCACGCGGTGAGCCCACCGGGGGGGTCGCCGCTTCATCAACGAACAAAACTTCCGACGGCAATACTTTTTAGAGTATTCCTCGGACCGCAACGATTCGTTTTGACTGTACCGCGGGCCGTCCTCGTTTAAGTAGTGCCAATCGCAACTTGGATATTGGGGCTCTCCGCCCGCGGCGTTACGATCGCAGCTCAGTAGGGGCGATTAAACACTGAATGCCTGACGCGGGCCTGCCGGCTTGGGGGGCTCCAGGGGAAGTGTTGTCCCTGGCGGCGATGCGCCTGCCGCCCGGGTGCGGCAGTGGACTCGTGTAGGCCTACCGCGGGCTTGCCCCTGCCTGAAGGAAGTGATCCCGAGCCAGGCCTGGAATGAAAAGCCTGAGCCGGCAATGGAGGGAGCGTAGATGAAAAGAAAACTGATTCAGGGGTTAGTGCTTGTGGTCAGTGGAATAATGCTGACGCCGCCGCTTGACTTGGCAGCGATGGAGCCCTATGGCGTGAAACTGGACCGTCCCATGGTGGTTGCGGGCGTTTACTTGCAAGCGGCAGTTTACGATGTCCGGTGGCAACTGGACGACACGCATGCCACCGTAACCTTCTCCCGCAAAGGCCGCACCGTCGCGACTGTTCCAGGCGAACTTGTAACGTTCAACAGAAGCGTGACCGTAGACACTCTCTATTTCACCAAACATCCCGATGGTTTCTTTTTCATTAACGGCCTGGGATTTGCCAGGACAAATAGGGGCATCGCATTCCGCACGATTCGGGCTCAGCCCCTCACCATAATCAACCGGCCTCCGAACATCCAGTCGATGGAGAGTGGAGTAGGCGGTGGTGTTCAGGTTCCTCGGCGAATCTTCAAGTGAGAGGTGTTTTCGCCGAACGCCAGGCTGGAAAAAGGGAAAAGCGCCGACTCTCTGGTTTTGAGAGCCGGTAGCGCAGACTCTCCGGTTTTGAGAGTCTGCGGCTTTTCCACTGGTCGAAGACGCAGCGCGGACACAGGGCGATAACAAGTTGGGCATATTCTTCGAATAAAACACCGCAGAGTTTGAACGGCACAAACTCTGCGCTACCCTGCTTTCCCCGCCGGGGCCCCGAAGGGCTTCGGTCAGGAGACCACGCGGAGCCGTTTGGAGGCGTAGCGCAGAATCTCGCGATCCGTCGTCACCAGACTCAGACCTTCCACCATCGCCTGAGCGATCAAGACCCGATCGAAAGGGTCTCGATGGATCGGCGGCAGGCGATAGATTTCGGCGACATGTTCCGGCCGCAGCACCAGGGCTGTGGCCGCCAGTTGTTCGAGCGCGTCCGGCCACCAACTGAGAGGATCCTCAATCTTGAGCAGACCCTTCATGCTCTTCAGCAGTACCTCCCAGTACACGACGGCACTCAGAATATTGGGTCCGGCGCGGATAATCGCTCGCACTCTGGGGGAGAGACGTGCGGGGTCGGTCAAGGCGATCAGGGCGGCGCTCGAGTCCAGCAGACAGCCGTTCACAATTCGCCTGCCAGGAAGCCATCGAGATCGATGGGATCGTCCCAGCCCGGGAGCAACTGGATACGGTCCTTCATGGCGCCAAGATGCACGGGGCGGCGTCCGGGTGGGGGCGGGGCGAGCCGGGCAACGGGTTTGCCGTGGCGCGTGATAACGACGCGGTCGCCGCTCTCCACGGCGCGAATGAGTTCGGAAAGGCGATTCTTGGCTTCGGCGATGCTCACGTCCATAACATTTCAAGTATAGCCAGATTTTCTGGCCATATCAATCCCGTGCTTGAGAGAGAGGTCTTCACCTTTGGGTCCGGGAACGATGGCGGTTCGACCGTCCGGGAAAAGGGTCAGGGGGGTGTGTCAGTTCTCGGAACCCTTTCTTCTCATCATGGGAGGACATCGTCACTCTAGGAAATCACGAATCTGCCGCCCAATGCGACACTTCACCACAGGCCGCGATTCAAACTCCCTCAAGCGTCAGGCGGTGCGGAATCGGACAATGAAGTGGCAGCCTTTCCCGCCACGCAGGATGGATTCCGTCAATTCCACCTTTGCCGGCTTGCCCAAGCCCTGCTCAACGATCGCCCGCACGTATCCCACCGAGCACTGGCAGTAGGTGGGAGAGACGCCCTTGGGGGCATCTTCCATGATGGGGCACAGGCAATAGCCATCCGCCACCTTCAGGCCGCGCGGATTCTGGGTGTATTGGTAGTGCACCACCGTTTCATCCCCCGACTGCTCGATGTTCTCTTTTCCCACGGACTTGCTGATTCCTTCCAGAAACCTCGCGGCCGCTTCCGGGGTGGGCGATGGGGGGGCGGGATAAGCGGTGTCGTGGCAGAGCCGCCCGCAACTCTCCATGATTTCATCCCGCGTGGCCTTGTCCAGTTTCTGGTCCATCTGACCGACCAGGCGCTTGATGACCTCCTGCCCCTGCTTCACCCGGTCGGGACAGGGAGTGAATACGGATTGGGGTTTGGAAGGCTCTTGGCCGAGAGCCGAGAGGGTTCCGGCCAGAAGCGCCGCCCCACAGCATCCACCCAATCGCACGGACTGGTGCAAAAACTCCTTGCGGTCTATTTTTCCCATCAGTGCTGCTCCTTTCGGTGTATAGCAATGTTCGTCGAATCGCCTGCCTTGCCGGGGCCAAACGACGGCCCCACACCTGTAATGCGCAAATCCGGCCCCAAGAGTGTAAGCGCCGTCAACTCAGAATGTGGATATTGGTTCCGCAAGGCTTGGTGCTTAACTGCCGGGCCCTTGTTCCTCGAGAAGGCAGGCCGCTAAAGGAGGGAAAAAGGTTCAGTCCTCCTTGACATATCCAATGAGATATCACACCCTATAGGATGTCTATGCTGCGGCGGGTCGTCCTGGATACCTCGGTGATTGTTGCGGCGCTCCGCAGTCGGCACGCCGCGGCGAACAGGGTGTTGCGGCTGGTGGCCGAAGGGCGTCTGGTTCCCCTGGCGACTCCGCCGCTTTTCCTGGAATACGAAGAAGTGCTGGGGCGTCCCGAGCATCGATTGGTTCACGGGCTTGCGCCGGTCGCTATTGACGAGTTCCTGGCGGAACTGGCCGCGCTGATCGAGCCCGTTGACGTTCATTTCCAGTGGCGTCCTCAAGTGCGCGATCCCAGTGACGAGATCGTGCTCGAAGCTGCCACGAACGGTCGAGCGGACGCGCTGGTGACCTATAATATCAAGCATTTTGCCGCATCGGGCGGCCGTTTTGGGATTCTAATTCTCGGTCCCGCCGATGTCCTGGGAAAGGTGAGAGGATGAGTAAAGCGACGTACCCCTTGAAGCTTCCACTTTCTGTCAAGAAGGCCGCCCAACGCCTTGCCGCAGAGGATGGCGTTTCCCTCAACCAGTGGATCGCCGCCGCCGTAGCCGAAAAAATCGGAGTGGTGGAAACGGCGGCGGAGTTCTTCCAGAGGCGCGCTGGAGAAGCCTCGGGCGCCGGCCTCGCGAAGTTCCTTCGCCATGCCCCGGACGTCAAGCCGGAAGACGAGGACCGGATCAGGTGAGCGGGCAGGTGGCTGTCGGCGGTCTGCGCCAACTGGGCAGGAATCTGAGATTGCGAATTTGAGATTCCAGAAGGATCCCGCCATCGTTTGAGTGGGTTGCATAATTGCGATTCTAGGTTTCAGGGCAACACCCGAAGAAGCAAAAGTGCGGGCACAAGGACCGCTCTTGCGGCTGACGGCCACTTCCGACGGCGCTGCTACTCCCACGCCGCGGCTGTAATCAGCTTGCCGGTGCGCAAGTGATAGTTGATGGCGTCTTCCCAGCCCTGCATTTTCTTCCGAAACCAGACTTGGGTGTAGCGATCCAAGACGGCGTTTCCAGCCTCCGATAGGGCCGTGTAGGCAAAATAAATGTGCGAACGCGTCTTGCCGCCGGGGGCTGGAGCGAGCGCGATCCTGAGCTGAGTCGCGATCATGCCCGGCTCGACCCAGGCATAGGCAATGGTCAGTGTCGCCGGATCGTAATGCGTGACCATCCAGACCGTTTCCGTGCCGCTTTCGTTCGGAGTGGTGAAGACGCAGCCGTCCTCCGCAACGCCCGAGTCGGAATAGATCAGGTTGTACTTCCAGTTCGGAACCCAATCCACTTCCCGGACCGGGCAGAGAAGAGGGAACACCTGCGCAGGTGGCCCATCGTTCGTCTGCGTGTATTCGTGGCTTATTCGTAGGGCTTTGAATGTTGACATGATTTTTCTCCGAGTTCGATTGTTGCCTGCCTCGAAAGACAAAATGGCCCGGTCGCAAGCCGCGACCGCGCCAGTAATCGAAATTACGAATTCAAGAATTCAGACGCTTATAAAAAAGGCCGGACAGTAGGCCGGCCTCCGAGTCTCACTGGCGCGGAATTCAAAAAATCGGATTCAAGATTTCAGACACAGGAGAAAGCGGACAGAAAAGCAAAAGGGGCGCACAACGTGCGCCCCTGGATTCCTGCTGTCGACTGTCAACTGAGGACTGTCGACTAATTTAATCCCGGCAACGACCGACTCTCCCACGCACTTCCGCGCGCAGTACCATAGGCCCTGGAGGGCTTAACTACCGTGTTCGGGATGGGAACGGGTGTGACCCCTCCGGTAAGGTCGCCGGAAACTCGGAAGAGCAGTCAACAGTTGACAGCTTACAGTCAACAGTTAAGACCTGTGCTCCTGTCGACTGTGAACTGTTGACTGCCGACTGCTCTTTGAACGGTGTGGCGTCACTTCAATGTAAAAAGGCAAACTGTTAACTGTCGACTGTTGACTGTCGACAGTTCTTGTGTGTTCAGCAGATTTATGGTCAAGCCGAACGGGCGATTAGGACCAGTAAGCTGAACGCGTTACCGCGCTTACACCCCTGGCCTATGGACGTCGTAGTCTTCGACGGCCCTTCAGAGGGATCATTCCTGTAGCGGACAGGACTTCACCCTTGGGAGATCTAATCTTGGGGCGTGCTTCACGCTTAGATGCTTTCAGCGTTTATCACTTCCAGACTTCGCTACCCAGCCGTGCCACGGGCGTGACAGCTGGTACACAAG
>Ga0181518_10003964_pt1 | contig 13436 bp, 13 predicted proteins | sample PEATcosm2014_Bin_28_FD_119751 | JGI IMG/M metagenome (GOLD analysis project Ga0181518, IMG submission 119751) | Peatland microbial communities from MTU Mesocosm Facility, Houghton, MI, USA - PEATcosm2014_Bin01_60_metaG | ecosystem: Environmental > Terrestrial > Soil > Wetlands > Peat | place... | reverse complement strand
CGATCTGGCCGATAAGTATCGCAATCCAACAGTAGTGCTTACCGATGGTTTCATCGGGCAGATGATTGAGCCGCTGGAGCTGGAAGAACGGCAGGTCCCACAGCCGAAGAAACCGTGGGCGGTGACGGGCGTTCGCGAGACGCGGAAAAATCTGGTGAACTCCATCTACCTCGAGACCGACGAACTCGAAGGGCATGTCCGCCATCTGGCCGAAAAGTACCGCAGGGCAGAGGAAGAAGAGCCGCGCCACGAGCTCTATATGGCGGACGACGCCGAAGTGCTGGTGGTCGGGTACGGCATTGTGTCGCGGGTGCTGCGCTCCGCCGTCGAGCAGGTGCGCAAGTTCGGGCTGCGCGCCGGATTGTTCCGTCCCATCACGTTGTGGCCGTTCCCGTCGCAAGCGCTGAAAGCGGCGGCGGCGCGTTGCCGCTCGGTACTGGTTGTCGAGCTGAGCACCGGCCAGATGGTGGAAGATGTTCGCCTGGCGCTCGATGGGCGCGTGCCGGTGGAGTTTTACGGCCGCAGCGGCGGCAATGTCCCGGGGCCAGATGAGATCCGCGATCGGCTGCTGGCGCGGGCCGCTGACTTGGTGGGAGTCTAGGAGGAAGCGTGCCGGAATATCAGGTGGTGCACTCGAAATCGCCGGTCTTTTTTGATCACTATGAGCGCAAGTCCGACTTGCAGCACCAGACGCACTACTGTCCCGGCTGCGGGCACGGCGTGGTTCACAAGCTGATCGCCGAGGCCATCCAGGACCTGGGCATACAGGATCGCGTGATCTTCATCAGCCCGGTCGGCTGCTCGGTGTTCGCCTACTACTACTTCGACGTGGGCAACGTGCAGGCGTCGCATGGACGCACACCGGCGGTCGCTACCGGCGTGAAGCGCGCGCGGCCCGAGAGCATCGTGCTGGCCTACCAGGGTGACGGCGATCTGGCTGCCATCGGCACCGCCGAGATCGTCCACGCCGCCAACCGCGGCGAGAAGGTCACCTGCTTCTTCGTCAACAACGCCATCTACGGCATGACCGGCGGACAGATGGCGCCGACCACGCTGGTGGGCCAGACCTCCACCACGTCGCCCTGGGGCCGGCGGCCGTCGAACGAAGGCTATCCGCTGCACGTCTGCGAACTGCTCGCGACGCTCGAAGCCCCGCTCTACATCGAACGCGTGGCGCTTTCCGACAACAAGAACATCATGCACGCCCGCCGCGCCGTCCGCAAAGCCATCGAGAACCAGGTCGCGGGGCTGGGATTCTCCTTCGTCGAAATCCTTTCACCCTGCCCGACGATCTGGAAGAAGGACCCAGTCGAAGCCCGCCGCTGGGTTGGCGAAGAGATGATCAAAGCTTTTCCGCTGGGCGTCTATCGCGATCGCAAGACTGCGGTGCCCATCACACCCGTGCCGCAGCACCCGGTGGCGGAAGTGCTCGAGATCGAAAGCGAAGCCGCGGCCAAGCCCGAAAGCTCGCATCATCGGCACGTGCATGAAGCCACCGTGAAGGTGGCGGGCTTTGGCGGGCAGGGCGTCCTGCTGCTGGGCCAGTTGCTGGCCGAGATGGGGATGCTTGAAGGCCTGGAGGTGAGCTGGCTGCCCTCCTATGGCCCGGAGATGCGCTCCGGCAGCGCGCATTGCCATGTGTGCCTGTCGCGGCAGCGCATCGGATCGCCGCTGGTGCCGCATCCGGAAGTGCTGATCGCGATGAACGAAGTGTCGCTGCGCAAGTTCGCGGCCGAGGTCCAGCCCGGCGGCCTGATCCTCTATAACGGCGGCGCGCTGCCGGCGAACTTCGAGCCGCCGGCGCAGGTGCGCGCCATCTGCGTGCCCGCCTCCGACATCGCCGACCGCATCGGCTCGGCCAAGGTGGCCAACGTGGTCATGCTGGGCGCCCTGCTTTCAGAGACCGAGTGCCTGCCTCCGGAGACGGCGCTGGCAGTGCTCGAACACAAGGTCAAGAATCCGGCCATGCTGGAGTTGAACCGCCGGGCGCTCGAGCTGGGACAGCGCTACGACGAACGGGAGATCCATGTGTCGCTCTCTCAGCCGGACGGATTCGCGGATTAGACGGAGGCACGACTTCCAGGGCTGCGGAAAAGCTGCTCTCGTGAGAGATCACGTGTCAGGGCATGACTTCGAGAGTTGCGGAAGAGTCGTTTTCGTGAGAGATCACGTGTCAGGGCACGACTTTAGTCGGGCCGTATTGGACAAACAAGAGGCGGGCTTTAGCCCGTGCATAACCAGGATTCATAACAGTCGTTTTTCATAACGGCCGAAGCGGGCCATTCATCGATACCCTGCGCGCCAGTTCAGGCGTACCGCTTCGGCCGGCTTTTTTTGGTCGGTCGCTAGAGCTATTTCACATAAGCTGCACCCTCCAGCCCTGTCATCCTGAGCGAGCGCGCCCGACCCTTCGACTTCGCTCAGGGCAAGCTTTGGCGGGCAAAACCGGCCCACACTCGCTCAGCATGACAGTGGAATGGGACAGCCATTGCGAACCCTGCTCTAACCGTCGCTAGTCGTTAGCCCGGCATCGACCAACGACTTGACCACGTGGCCGGCATAATATAGAAACACATCTATATTCATGCCCGTCGATACCAAAGCCGGCGAACTCATCGAGCTGCAGCTCAAGGCGCTCGCCGACCCCACGCGCCGGAAGATGGTCGAGCTGCTGCGATCCAAGGGCGGCTGTTCGTGCGACCTGGTCAGCGCCGCCGATCCCGGCCTGTGCGTCTGCGATCTGGAGACCAAGCTCAGGCTGACCCAGCCCACCATCACCCATCACGTGCAGATCCTGCGCGCCGCCGGGCTGATCAGTACCCGCAAGATCGGGCGCTGGCTCTACTGCCGGCGCAACGAAGAGTCGCTCGACCGGCTGGGCGAGTGGCTGCGCAAGCTGTAAGGTTTCGTTGGGTCCCGGCGCGGCGTAGAATAGGGGATTCCAGGAGGCGCTCCATGGAACCGCGCAATCTTCTCCAGACGTTCAAGGACAGCCTGCTCAGCAACGCCACCGTGAAATCGGTGTATGGCGATCCCGTCACCTTCGCTGACCGCACCATCGTTCCGGTGGCGCGGGTGGCGTACGGGTTCGGCGGCGGATTCGGCAGCCGCCTTAAAGCCGGACAGGTTCCCGCTGTCCTGAACGGCGATCTGGCGCCGCGTGTGCCGGGCGACGAAGCTGGCGGAGGCGGCGGAGGCGTCGCCGCCATGCCGCTCGGCGTGGTGGAGATCACTCCCACCCGTACGCGCTTCATCCGCTTCGGCGAAGGCCGGCGATTGGCCGCAGCCGCAGCCATCGGGCTGGCGGCAGGCATCTGGTTCGGACGCAGAAGGAACGGACGATAGAGACCGCTCAGCCGCCAGAATAGTTTTTCCCCAGGATGTCCTCCGCTCGGCCTCGCCTCGCGAAGGATGACACCTCGACCTGATCATCTAAAACAGCGCTAGCTGTTGCATTTCCTCCGCAGGCGGATAGCGTCGCTCCGCGATGCGAGTTGCTTCTTCCCGCGCAGGGAATCCGTGCTTGCGTCGCAGCGCGGCCATTAGGCTGGAGATCCGCTTGCGATACGACGCTGGCAGAAACGCGCGGCTGGCGTATCGCTTCTTGTAGCTCTCCACCAGGTGCGGGAACTCGTGTTCCAGAAACGGCAGAAAGATGTTCGCCGAGCAGGGCTTCAGGAATAAGGGATTGGCGAAGATGTAGCGCCCGCCGGCCTCTCGCGTCGCGTGCACCAGCGCGTCCAGCGATTTGGGATCGTCGGTGATGCCCGGCACCACCGGCGCGCAGAGCACGCCCGCCGGCACGCCCGCCTCATTCAGCTTGCGGACAGCCTCCAATCGCAGGTCGGGACGCGGCGCGCGCGGCTCCAAAATGCGCGCCAGCCCCACGTCCAGCGTGGTGATGGTGAGATTTACGTAGAGCTGGTTTCGCTCCGCGATCTTTCGCAGCAGATCCGCGTCGCGCAGGATCAGGTTTGATTTGGTGACGATGCTGATCTCGAGCCCGGCGTGCAGCGCCAGTTCCTCCAGGATGGTGAGCGTGATCCCGTAGCGCCGCTCCGCCGGCTGATAAGGGTCGGTGGCGGTGCCGATGGCGATCTCCTCTCCGCGCTTCACTTTCTTCAAGTCCTGGCGCAGCATCCACGCCGCCTGCTGCTTGACGAAAATCCTGCGCTCGAAGTCCATCCCATCGCGCATTTCCATGAACTCGTGGGTATAGCGCGCATAGCAGTACTTGCAGGCGAATTCGCATCCGCGATAGGGATTGATGGTCCAGGTGAAGGGCATGCGCGCGGAAGTGCAGCGATTGAGCAGCGACTTCACCGGCAGCGTGAAGTACTCGACCTCGTGCCCCTCGGCGATGGATTCGCCCAGCGCCGCCAGGCGCGCGATCCCCACCAGCCGCGGAGCGGACGGCGCGAGCAAGGGAAGGGAATTTGCAAGGGGTAAAGGCATGGCTGGGCCGGTGATTCGCTTTTTATTCGCCTACATTAAAGATAGGCGATGGCAGCCGCCATGTCAAGCCGGCCCTTTTAGCTGTCAGATCAGCTACGGGCGTGCCTTCGTATTCGGCACCACGGCTCCGCCTTCGATCTTGGGGATGCCGAAATGTCCGCCGAGATGGGAGAGCTCGACCGGACTGATGGACCCGGAAACCACGATAAAGTTGACCTCATTCGACTTGGCCACGAGAATCGCGATGTTGCTGATCGCGTTATTCTCCAGGCGGATCCAGAGATCGGTCACCCCTGGGCTTCCGTCCTTGTCATGGTTGTTCACCAGCTCTTTCCAGCCGGCCCGGTGGTACTCCTCTTGCACCGAGCTCAGAGCCGCCGGATCGTACATCCACGGTCCCGGAAAATGGTAGCTGTGGACCGACAGCCCACGCACGCCTGCGATCACGCGGCGGAGGTCTTCGTTGTCCTTGTCCAGCTTGGACACAAATACCAGCATGTCGTGATCCAGCCTGAACTCGGTTTTCGAGGACGCGTTTTGCCGCAAGACCTGAATGCCCTGGGGAATCCACTCTGGCTGCTGCGCCTCGGCCAAGGTGGCGGCAGAAATGGCGATCACGACGGCAAAACAAATGTGCGACAACCTCATAATAGAGCGCCTCAATTGTCAGACAAGATGCACGTGCGGATGTCAGAGAAGATGCCGGGCGAACACAAGTGGTTGTATTGCCTGCGGGTCAAGCGCGACTCGACCGGAATCGCGCGGACACTTGGACCGATCTACCTTGCACTCTGGTCTCTCTCTGCTGGGTTCGTCTTCCGGCCGGTTTGTAGTTCAAAAACGCTCTTTTCCACCAGCATTGCCGCTAGCTGAGCCGGGCTCACACGTTTACCGTGGCTGGACAGAAAGGCCGCCTGTGCTTTCAGGCTCCTCCACACCTGTTTCCTGATGGGCACGAGCCGCCGGATCGTCGCTCCCGGATCCGATGGGCGCCCTCCGCGACTGACCAGGCGGTTTTGGATCTCGTTGAGCAAGGCCGCGACACCAAACGGACCATGCGGTTTGCTGGATATGCCAAAGCTCCGCGATGCGCCAAGCGATGCAGCCAAGCGGGATGACGGCTCCGTCTTTGAACGTTGCGATGTGGTTCGCCGCTTCAATGGATGAGTTGCCGGCATGGCGTTTCTCCTCTAAGCTGGGTCAAATTCCGTAATTCCGTAGTAGTTGTCGCCAATCACAATCCCGACCTCGCCCTGGTTCGTTTCCCGCCCCAGCCGGTGGAGGAAAGCGCGGAGAGCTGACTGCGCCGCGGGCGTCATGGTTCGAGGATCGGCATAGCAAGTCACAATGGTTGGCTGTTCGTAACGAAGGGTGCCGCCGCGTTCGTCATCGCGCCAGACACCACGCGCACGAGGATAAGCGGTCGCCCCTCGGAACAGCGTCCCCAGCGTCTCGAGCGCGCCAGCGACCCAGAAATCATGGTCAATGTCCTTGCCGTCGCGATCCTGGCTGGGCACGAATAGCACGATGATCAGCGCCCCTGCTGGTTGCGATGCTCCCAGCCAATCCGCTGGCTTGGCCGTGCTCTTGCGGGCTGTCACAACCCGTATCCTATCATACTTTTGATATCAAAAGAAATGGATGGTCCACAAGGCGCGGAGCGGACGGCGGCCGGGTGGCCCACCCTACCACGCCGAATAAGCAGAGTCCTTCATCCCACTATGAATCCCGAGGGTGCCCCATCCTAACGTCGTGCTGTTTCGACGTTAGGGTGGGGTCTTTAACTTTCGTCCTCGCGGGTCCGCAGAATGGTGTATATCGGACAACGATATAGAACCAGAGTCAAAATCCCCACCCTTCCCAACAGCGGGGAAGGGTGGGGCACCCTCAAGAGCATGAGTGATACGAACAGCTTGGCCGGGCCACCCGCCCAAGGTTACGTTAGGGAACTGCCAGAAACGCCGCGGCAAGCGAATCCGGTGGCCCTTTATCCCAACCACTTCTGTCCTAAAGTGTGCTCAGAGCGCTAAGAGATGTATCAAACTGAGCTTGCCACTTTGGGCGGCGTTGCGATAACGCTTTCCGCCAGAGAGGTGCATACCATGAAAACCATATTCCTGATACCGGTGCTGCTGCTGTTGAGCGTGGGAGCTTTCCCGCAATGCTGCCAGTCCGGGATTGGAGCCGGAGGCCCGCAGATGGAAAGTGCGTGGTCCCCGCCTGACCATTCGCTGAACGCAGCCCCTCACAGCTTAGGCGCTGAGCACGATTTGCGAGAACACGGCGGCGTTTCCATGGCGCGGGGCGAACTCGCGGCATGGGAGGTTCTGAGCCCGGCAGTGGAAACCCCGCTTGGCGACGTAGCGCGGGATTACCGTAAGGAGCACGCGGCGGCCAGGAGAGCGCGCATCGTGTGGGAGCAGGTTGGAAACTGAACTGCCGAAGAACACCCACAAGGCCTGCCCGCGCAGGTTTGGGCCGAGGTCGAGGAGGGCATTCGCAACCCTCGGCCAGGAAAACAACTCAACCAACGGGCGGGTGCCCACCCTACCCTTGTGCGGCGCCGGCGGCCCTCGGCGCGTTGGGCGGTCCCAAATAGCGATAGTTCCCAAAGCCGAGGATGAGAAACCCAATGCCGCCAAGCAGGAAGTTCAGGATGAACCCGAACAACGCGCTCTGACCGAAAGCCTTCGCTACATCAATGGCTACTATGAGCGCGATCACGATATTCACCAGCGGAATAAAGTACAGCAGTAGCCACCATCCGGGCCGTCCCGCAATCTTCAAAATGATGTAAGCATTGAAGAAAGGAATCAGAATGGCCCAGCCTGGCTGTCCGGCCTTTTCGAATACTTTCCAACCGCCGATGATGACGATGACCATCACAGCCAGCCAGAACAGGAGCATTCCGCCGCTGAAAAAGCCGGCCCAAGGATTTCTAAACTGCTCCTGCCACAGCACCGTCGCGATTATTGACATGTTAGTTCCTCGCCCCGCTAAGAACGCTCTTGTCGGAAATCAGCTTGTTGACCTCAAGAACGGCGACCATTCTACATCCAAGTCACCGGGTGGCCCACCCTACGCGCCGAATAAGCAGAGTCCTTCATCCCAGTATGATCCCGAGGGTGCCCCATCCTAACGTCGTGCTGTTCGACGTTAGGGTGGGGTTGTTGACCTTGGTCTCGTCCTCCAGAATGGATATATCGGTCCGTGAGAATAGACAAAGGTCAAAATCCCCACCCTTGGCAACACCGGCCAAGGGTGGGGCACCCTCAAGAGCGTGAGTGATACGAACAGCTTGGCCGGGCCACCCGCGAAAACACCCACATCTGCCAACGGCGGGCAGATGTGGGGCACCGTCCGCCCGCTCCGCGGGGTACTTGATGTCGGGAGCACGCGCGGTTCAACGCTTCTGGTACGGGTGGAAGATGTAGTCCTTCGCCTTCACGGCCACATGGCACGCGTGTCCGCAGTCTGAGGGGCTGGGATCGGCCGTGAATTTGTCCGATGCGGCTTCGTAGTTGAACAGCGCGTATCCCCAACCGCCGCTTTTCGGAAATCTCTTGCTGTCCTTTTCCATGACGAAAGCCTGGGTAAAGACGTCTGGCACATCCACGACGAAGGGGGCCTCCGTGCTCTTCTTGGGCTTCCACTGGAGCTTCACGATCATGGAGCCATCCGGGAAAGGCTGGCCGTTGCCCGGAACGCCGGCCTTGTACGCCTTGATCATCGTCGGATTGGCGACGATCACCTTAAGCACTTCGTCGGTGCGGGCAGAAGAGACCACCGCCCAGTCCTCGTATCCCCTGAAGTCGGAGAACGCGATTCCGCTCGGCGATTTCAGCGAGTACTTTTCCTGCGCGTAAACGGCCGCGGCGCCGAGGACGGCGAGCACTGCCGTGGCTGTCGCAATCGTGAGCTTGCTTTTGCGCTCCATGGCTGATCCCTTCTTAACCCACTTGAATCCCCGAGGGTGCCCCATCCTAACGTCGTGCTGTTCGACGTTAGGGTGGGGTCTTTGACTTTCGTCTCGCGCGTCCGCGGAACGGTATATATCGTCCAGCGATACAGAATCCAAAAGTCGAAATCTCCACCCTCCGCAGACCGCAGCTATTTGCTCTTCGAGCCGGTGGCCGATTTTCCTTCGCCCGGGGGCGGCGGGATGGTGATGTCCCACTTCGCCACCGGTCCCTGCGACGTGAGCTGATTGCCGATCTCTTCCGGATTCCCGACGACCAGCGTCGCAAACTGCTCCGGGTGAATGTACTTCTTGGCCACGCGGGCGATGTCTTCCGCGGTGGTCTTCTCGATGCCGGCGTGGTAGCGCTCGAGGAAGTCGAGCGGGTATCCGTAGTACTCGTAGGCCATCTGCTCGCGCAGCACTTTCTCTTTGGAATCGAAGTTGAAGATGAAGGCGTTGAGGATGGTGTCTTTCGCCGTCCTCAGCTCTTCGCCCTTGGGCGGATCGTCCATCAGCTTCTGCAGTTCCTGCTTCAGGCCGGCGATGCCCTCGGCGGTGGTTGCGCTCTTGGTGCCCATAGCGAGGCGGAAGATGCCGCGGTGATCGTACGCGGAGCCGATGCCGCCGCCGACCGCATACGCCAGTCCCTTGGCAGTGCGGAGGTCCTTGAGCAGCCGCGAGGAGAAGCCGGCGCCGAAAGCGTAGTTCATCACTTCGACCGCGAAGTAGTCGGGATTATTGCGCTCGATTCCCAGGCTGACCATCTGGATGTCACTCTGGTTCACGTCTTCTTTGGGGACGAAGTACACCTGCGGTTTTTCCGGATTGAATGCGATCTCCGTGCGCGGCGCATCCGGGCCTTTCGGCCACGAGTCGAAAGCCTGGCGGATGTGCGCTTCCATTGCCTTGGAATCGAAATCCCCGACCACACCAAAAATAATGTTGTTGGGGTGGACGTACTTGTGGTGCCACTCGACGAGATCCTCGCGCGTGACGGCGGCGACGGTCGCGTATTCCGGAAAGCGCGCATACGGACTCTTGGGGCCGTAGGCGAGCTGGGTGGAAACGCGGCGAGCGATCTGGCTCATATCGTCGTTGCGCCGCGCGATCTCGGTGTTGAGCTGGTATTGGGCGAGCGCGATCTTGTCTTCGCTAAACGCCGGGTGTTGGAGCACGTCGGCGAACACCTTGAATACATCATCGAAGTCCTGCTTCAGAGAGCTAAAGCTGATGGTGGTGGAATCGGCGTCGCCGTCGGTTTCCACCTTGGCGGCGCGCGCTTCCAGGAAGTCGTCGAGCTGGTCGCCGGTCTTGTCCTTGGTGCCGCCGGTGCGCCACACGTCGCCGTAGATGTCCACCAGTCCGACCTTGGCCGCAGGCTCCAGTCGCGCGCCGCCGCGGACGCGCATGATGCCGTCGATCAGCGGCAGCTCGTGATCTTCCTGCAGCAGCAGCACCATGCCGTTGGGCAGCACAATGCGCTTGGGGATCTGGGGATGGAACTCGGGCAGCGGCGGCGTCTTGATCTTTTGCAGTTCGGGGTCGGCCGGCCCCGCCGGTGACTTCTGCGCGTGCGCCGCCGCGACCACTGAAATGATGAATACGGAAACCAGCAGAGCGAAACTTCGAGGGTTCCTCATAAATGGTTTTCGGAAGGGCACGGCTTGAGCCGTGCCGCTACGACATCCTTTTTGGATTGTCATCCCGAGCAAGCGCGAACTGAGCGTGCGAAGTGAGCGCGCCGCGAGGGACCTGCTGTTCTGGCCGTCGGCGAAAAGCAGGTCCTTCGGTCGCGCTTTCTCGCCCAGGCTCGGGCGCGCTCCCTCAGGATGACAATTTTCAAACGCTCTCGTCGGCGTGGCTGAAGCCGCGCCCCTCCGAACCAATTCATGGGATCGCTTCATTCGCCGGTTCATTGTTCTTTCTCTCCCTGGGGATTGGCTCCCGGTATGGTCTCGATGATGCCCACGGTGCGATTGCTGGGCAGGAAGGTTTTGTTGGCCACGCGGCGGATGTCCTCCTTGCTGACCTTGTCGATACGATCCACCGAACGGAACAGCTCACGCCAGTCGCCGTAGCGGAGCTGGTAGAGCCCGAGCTGGAAAGCCATCCCTGCGTTGTCGGCGAGTCCGCGAATCAGGTTGGCCTTGGCGCGCGTCTTCACCATCTTCAATTCTTCATCGCTGACGTCGGTGGTCTTCAGCTTCTCGATTTCCCCGTGGATGGCCTTGCGCATTTCCTCGGGCGTGTGCCCAGGCAGCGGAACAGCGTCGAAGGCGAACAGGTGCTCGTACTTGGTGCCTGGAAATCCGCTGAACCCTTCCGCCTCGGCGGCGATCTTCTGGTCGCGGACCAGCGCGCGAAACAGCCGTGAGGTGCGTCCGGTAGACATCAGGTCGGTGATGGCGTCGTAGACGGCGTCATCGGGATCGCAGTAATTCGGGCGATGGTATCCCTCGAGGTAAAACGGCTGCGCCGTCTCGCGCAACTCGACCTCGCGCTCGGAGCGCTGCGGCGGCTCGGTGGTGTGCACCGGCGCGGGCTGTGGACGCGTCGGCAGGCGTCCGAAATATTTCTCGGCCAGCGCCATCACCTCGGCGGGATTCACGTCTCCCACGATGGCCACCACCATATTCGAAGGCACGTAGTACTGGTCGAAGAAAGTTTTGGCGTCGGTGGCGGAGAAATAATAAAGGTCGGAGTAGTAGCCGATGGTCGGCCGGTGGTAAGGATATGTCGCGAACGATCCGCCCAGAAACTGTTCGACCAGACGGCCGATGGGCTGGCTGTCGGTGCGCATGCGGCGCTCTTCCACCACCACGTCGCGCTCCTTGTAGAACTCGCGCATCACCGGGTGCAGAAAGCGCTCCGATTCCAGGTACGCCCAGAGCTGCACACGATTCGCCGGCAGCGAATAGTGATAGGCGGTCTCATCCCAGTTGGTGAAGGCGTTGACGCCGCGGCCGCCGTTGCTCTCCAGCAGTTCGTCGAACTCATTCGGGACGACGTAATGCTGGGCCTCGGCCATCGCGGCCTTCCACGCTTCCTCGAGTTGCTTCACCTTGTTGTCGTCGTGGCCGACCGTTCTGTACCTCTCCGCGCGGTAGGCGGCGTAAGTCTCTTCCACCTTCTCCAGCGCAGCTTTTTCGGCGGGCCAGTCTCTGGTGCCGATGCCGGTGGTGCCCTTGAACGCCATGTGCTCGAACATGTGCGCCAGGCCGGTCGCGCCCAGGGGATCCTGCGCCGAGCCCGCGTCCACGATGGTGTAGAAGGAAAACACCGGAGCCTCGGGACGCTGCATCACCACCAGGGTCAGGCCGTTATCCAGCTTCTTGACCGCGATCCGCTTCTCGAAGGACGCCAGGTCGAGCTCCTGGCCGAGCGCTGGCAGCACGATCAGGGCGAGCAGCAGGGCAGGAAAAATTCTGCGCAGGGGGATCTTCATGGAACCTCCGGAGGACGATGGGCAGGGACTCGCACAGTCGAATCTTGAACGCTACTGGTTCGACGGCGGGTGTGTCAAATCGCGCTATTGTTAAAAATGTTCCACGTGGAACAATTTCAGAATGTTATACGTTGACGCTTATAGCTTATAGTAATAGTCGAACGCGCGCCGGCCAAGAGCAGGCCGCCAAGCCGCATCAGGAGGATCAGGATTTCGCTCGATGCCAGCCAGCCTCAGTTTGCGGGGCTGCTGAACGTGAGCACGAACACGGTCCAGAGTTGGGAACAGGGGGTGCGCCGGCCGTGCCAAGCCGCCCTGAAGCTCTTGATGATTGCCGATAGAACTCCGCAAGCGCTGCTGGATATCCCTTCGCCGCCTCAAGCGCGGGGCGCTGGCCTTGTGTCACGCTAAAACTGCGAGCGCCCTATCTTTCAGGCTGCGGGGCACGGCGCGGCAGTGTACTGGAACCGGCCCGTGGGAGCCCAGGAGTTTTCATTTCCAGACAAGCTGGCGCTGGCCTGGGGGCACCTGAGATTCGGTAAGGCGTGCTACCTGGGCCGCCCGCTTGGAGATTCTGTACAACGTGCTGTGTTCTGGCCCGAGTTGGGATTAGAATGTGGATCACCTAACGGCAAAGGCATTTACAAGATGGCATCTAAAAACCTCCGCAAAGTTCCCGGCTTTATCAAGGACAAGCTGCGCAGCATCAGGGTAAGAAACATTAGGGTTGGCGTTGTCAAAAAGATAACCGCGCAACAGATCAGGGGTGGTGAATTCAAGAACCTAAGAATCTCTTGGAGCAAAGCCGGTCCGGCGTTTTCGGCTTCAGTCGTGCCGGCCGCAAAGACAGGGCGGTTCTCGCGAACTAATGTGGAAGGAGAGACGATAGTTCGTAAGGACTTGCCGATGATCACAAAATCGTACACGTTTGAGACACCCAATTGGGGTGATTCCTACAATGGCTATCACGACGTGACGATTGATCGTGATGTGTACCAGCGTCAGTTTCACGCGCCGCGCGAGAATGAGATTGAGATTGAGTTGCTGGGTCGTGAAAAAAATGGGGATTACGTCTTCCGGTTCGCTCTCAACGAGGTATTGAATACCAGCAGTAGAAGCTTCAATAAGGACTTGTTCTTCAATTTGAACATGCTCCAGGAAAACATTGGGGCGGTTGACATCTTTCCCTCGGACGCGACTAGGGATGACTATATCCGATCAATTCACGTCAATTGGGAACTGTTGCCTCCGGGTGAACGAGAGGAAAACATACGCAGAATTACCGAGGGGATGAGGGAACGAACCGAGGAGGTACGCGCACGAATCCTCGACCGATATGGCCTGCTAGAGAAGTTGAAGCCGGAAGCCTTTATACAGGGCCACGGTGGGTTCGCGCGCTATTTTGGTGCTAAGTTTGCGGATGATCTCGTCGTTTTCGAGAACATGGAATACGGCAATGCCATTTATGCCATGTTCGGCGAATGGAGGGAACAAAGCAAGAAGTCGCGCCTTGAGCTTCTCGGCAGCGGCAAGGAGGGCGATGACTTCGTGCGTATAACGCACACCGCAGGGTGG